>TARA_B110000977_G_scaffold119170_1_pt1 | contig 32990 bp, 21 predicted proteins | sample TARA_B110000977 | Tara Oceans TARA_B110000977 (sample SAMEA4397798) | marine metagenome | biome: Polar Biome; feature: [SRF] surface water layer (ENVO:00010504); material: water (ENVO:00002006), including particulate matter (ENVO:01000060) such as... | depth 5 m | reverse complement strand
AATGAAAATTTTAAAACCTGAGCTTCCATTTCAATCCCCCTTTCACTCCGCCGCAAAGTCTCAGTGTCGGCGGTGGTTTTCATCTCTCGTCTCAATCTTCCGAGCCGCCGCCTCTCACACCCGCACGCGCGCGCGCTCCCCGCGTCGCTGCACGGTAGTTCGGCGTCATGACGCCTTCCGCGCTTCCCGGGTTCGCCGAGGGCGACCCCGTGGCGGAGCTGTGGGACCGCCACTCGCGGTCGCGGCAGCCTGAATCCAAGGCAACCTGCGCGGTTCTCGAGGCGGTGGCGGACATCTTACAGCAGGAAGGCATCGCCCCCTCCCCAACCGCGGTGTTCGTGGCGGTGATGAGTTCGATGGAGCGTGCCGATGACTCGACCTCCGCGGAGCAGACTGTGGCGATGCTCACCGTTCTGGCCACCGCGCTGGAACATGCCCCGCCCGCGCCTGTGCTGTCGCGCCTACCCGCCACCGCTAAAGTTTTAATGTCCGCGGGAAGAGCCGCGCAGGAGTCGCCCCCCGCGTTAAGAGGGGTGGTGAGGTGCATCGGCCTCCTCGTCTCGACTCTGCGCGCGGCACCCTCAGACCAGGCGGTGATGGACAACTGGGAGCACTGCGTCAAGCCGTTCGCCGCGTTGAGCAACCTGTGCGTCGATGGGCGACCCAAGGTTCGGAAGCAAGCGTCGGCGTCGGTGGCTGAGGCGCTGCGCGCGCTTCGAGACACGCCCGCGGCGGACCCCGCCGGGCACGCGTTCGCCGCGGTCGCGGTGAAGTCCCTTCGCGCACCTGGAAAAGCAGCCAGAGAGCTCGCGGACATGCACGGCGCGGCTGGGGCCAAGGCGGCGGAGCAAAGAGCGCAGGCGGCGGCGGAGGAGAGTCTTCACCTTCTCGGAGCGTTGAAGCGCATAATAGGAGAGCTGCGTGAGCCCGCCGCCGGTGAAGTGGCTGGTGCGGTGGTGAGCCTGCTGGACCTCGCCGAGCCCATGTTAACGCAGCACGCGTGCGACGTGTTGGTGAGTTTATTCGCGCAGACGGGCGCGTCCGCGACGGTGGCAGCCGCCAACGCCGCCGCCGCGCTCGCCAACAGCGGAGGCTTCGGCGCCACACAAACTCAACCTGAAACCAACCCCGTGGCGGCGGCGACCGCGGCCGCCGCGATTTCCCCTCTGGCCAGCGCCGCTGCGTCCGAAGCGGCAAGGCGGCCCACGCTCGCGGTGTCGTTAACCAGGGCGCACGCCGCCGCTGTCCGACGCCTTCACGAGCTTGACCCCGCGGACGCGGGCGCGCGTGCCGTGCCTTTGGCGTGCCACGAGCTCGTCAAGATGCTCAACGCCGTGCACGAAGGCGTGGCGATGGAAGCAGCTTCTTGCCTATCCACGTTCGTGACACGGTGCGTCGATGCAAACATGGTGCGTGAGGGTATTAAAGCAGTCGCTGCCGCCCGGGCGCAGGGCAGAGACGCGCCCGCACGACCGCCCCCCGTGATCGGCGTCGCCACGGCGTTGAAACAGAGTCTGGGATTCAGGTACAGAGCGGCGTGGCCCGTGGCGTTGCCGGTCGTGGCGCAGGCGTTCGACAGACTGGGCGCCGCCGCGGGTCCAATTCTCGGCAGGTGCCTTGAAGCGCTCGGTGAGATGGGTGCGCACGCAGAAGGGCTTCAGTGCAGGGCGCAGCTCTCTGCGTGTCTCTCTGCCGCGGTGCGGGCGCTCGGTCCGGAGCAAGTCCTCGCCGTGTTGCCGCTGCGGTTAGAGGAAGGCATCAACGCGGAAATCGTGGCGAAAGAAAAGCTCGGCATAGCAGGCGAGGATGCCATGGACGAAGACGACAACGATAATGAAATCGGCGCAGAACTCAACGACGACGGAGAGAACATCGCCGGCGTTGACGGCGCACGGCTGTGGCTCGTGCCTCTGCTGCGCCAAGCCCTGCTCGGCGCGCGGATGAGTTACTTCACCGAGGAGCTGTTGCCGAAGGCGAGGCGGCTGGGGAGCCGAGCCGCGAAGGCCAAGGCGAACGGCGAGGCGTTCGAAGCGCAGCGGTGCGCGGCAGCGGAAGCGGCGCTGTGGAGCCTACTGCCTGCGTTCTGCAGGTGGCCTGAAGACACGGCGGATTCGTTTTCTTCGTTGGCTCCGAGTTTAGGTAGCGCGCTTTCCGCTCGAGCTGATTTGCGCGGGCCGCTCACCGAGGCGCTGCGACGTTTGATTCGCCAAGCGCGGGCGTGTCAGAAAGCGGACGGTGACGAACACGATGAGTCTGACGACGAGAATGATATTTTCTTCGACGAGGAGGACGCCACGAAGCAAGCCAACGAGCTCGCGAACACGCTGGAGGACAGGCCTGACTGGTTCACTTTGGAAATTGCGAACGCACAACTCGCCGCCGTTGCTAAATTTTCTCGAAACTTTCTTCCCATTCTGTTCAACCTGTTCGTCGCGGCGCCGGCGGACCGCAGAGGCGAGCTCGCGTCAACGGTAGGCGCGTTCGCGCAAATCATGGATGCGAACGCGTTGGGGGGGTTCTTCCGTACCGTGATGAAAAAGCTGGTGAAAGTTACCAGTGACGCGGAAGACGCCCCCGATAAACTCACCGAAGGTGGCGACACGAAATCGCAACGCAGGTGTACGTTTATGGATTTGAGTTTAGCCATGGTCCCGGGGTTGGACCTAGCAGCCAGAGATTTGGTGTTCAAAGCCGCGCGACCCGCGTGCACGGAAAAGGACGCAGCGGTGCAGAAACGGGCGTATAAATTGTTATCGGCGCTGATGAAGCCGAAGCGAGAGGGCGATGGGGATACAAATTCCTGGCTCGCTTCGAACCGCGAAATCGCGGAAGAAACCTTGGTCGCGGGGTCCGGGAATTGCGCCCCCGCCGCGCGGCGGTACCGTCTTCGGTGCGTCGCTGCTATTCTGCCCGCGCTGATGGAGTGTGAGAGTTTAGAGGAGGAGGCGGAAGGTATGGGGGGTAACGCCACGATGTCCGCAACGGGGTCCTTCGCCACGCTTCTCGGCGAGCTCATCGTCGCGACGAAGGAAACCAACGCGCGGACGCGAGTGCAGGCGTTTAAACTGCTTGTGGATATCCCCCGCGCGATGGAGCGCAGGGCGGGGCGCGCTTCCTCTGGGGGGCGAGGCAGAATCGGAGGAGGCTCTTGCGGCGGGGGGGGCATGCTCGGCGCGTGGCTCGCGGAAGGCGCGGGAGATGAGGATGAGGATGGGAATGAAGATTCTGATGATGGCATGGAAGCGGAAGAACAAGACGCGGACGATTCCGAAATGGGAACCGGTGTCCGGAAATTTTTCCTCACCGTCCTCGCCGGCGTCGTGGGCGCTACGCCCACCATGCAAAGCGCCTCGGTGATGGCGCTGGCGCGGCTGTTGTACGAATTCTCCGCCGCATTAGTCACCACCGTACCAGAACTACTGCCCGCGATTTACGCGCTGCTGGAAACAGGCGACAGGGAAGTCGTCAAAGCGTGTTTGGGGTTCGCGAAAGTCGTCGCTGTGCGGTTGCCGCAAGTCGAGCTCGCGCAAAAGCTTCCCGAGTTTGTCCCCGCTTTACTAAAGCCGTGCGACGACGACGACGGGTTCGCGCGGTTCAAATCGAAAACCCGTGTGGTAATCGAAAGGCTGGTGAAGCGGTGCGGGTGGAAAGCCGTCGAGGACGTCACACCGGTGCTGCACGCCAAACTGCTGCAGCACATGCGGCGCGAAGAGACGCGGAACGAGCGCAGGAGGAAAGCGAGCGTGGCGGGGAGCGAGTTCGGAGGGAGGGCGAAAACGGAGGCTGGAAGGTCGACACGCACGGGGCGCAAAAGCGCGTGGAACGATGAGGATGTATTTTCCGACGGGGACGACGATGGTGGCAGGGGGCTGGGAAGAGGCGCGCGCTCAGCGGTAGGAGGGAAGGGCGCGTACTCCATCGCGGCGTCCAGGCGCGACGCCGGCGACGGCGGCGCGCGGAGCGCCGCGGCTGCGCACGCGCGGCGTGCGGTGGGCGGCGCGCGTCTCCCCGGCGCCGCCGCGGGGGACACCCCCCTTGACCTTCTGGATGACTCTGCTATGAGACTGAACTTGCTTGGGTCACAACGCTCGAAGGTTTCCTTCGATGAGGACAACATGGGGTACTCGAGGGGCGAGGGTGGCAAGCTGGTTATCACCGAGGAACGGGAAGGCCCGAAAAGAAAGCGCGAGGAGGATGACGACGACGATGGGCGTTCCGTCGGCGCCCAGTCGAACGTCTCCCGAAGAACCGCGAAGACGCAAGGAACCATGCGCAGTGGGCGGACTACAAGAACCGACCGAACCAGCAGGACTCAAAAGACTAATAAATCCGGAAAGACGCTCAGAGGCGAGAACAGACACTCCGCGGATACGTACCGGGCGAAGAAGGGCGCGAAAGGGGACGTTCAAAATAAAAGCCGCAAGCTGGAACCGTACGCGTACTGGCCTCTTGACCCGAAGCTTTTGAACCGCCGCGCGTCGAAACGCGCCACCGCGAAGGATGGGCTGTCCAACGTCGTGCGCAATGCGAAAAGTGCGGGGATCTCACACGGGCAGAAAGCCAAAGACGAGGCGAGGTGAGGAGTAGTAGTGTTTGTGAAGGGAACTACCTTCGAATTCTTTCGTCCGCTTTTCTCACCTGACACTCGACTTTTGAAATCGCTCGTTAGATCCGACCGCACACCAGATGGCTGACGAGCTCGATGCCCTGGTGCTTGAGGGCCACGGTGGTGATTTGAATCCCGGGGAGGGTGATGAAACCGAGTCGCTCGACAGACGGTTCAACGCGCTTCAAGAGCGCTTGAAGTGCGACGTCATCACGGTCGCGGAAGAGGTTGCGAAAAAGAACGACTGCCGAATCTCGCCGCAATTCTCGCAGTGCCTCGCGGAGCTCACCATGCAATACGCCCTGGGCCTAGCGGACGACGTGCGCGCATTCGCGCAGCACCGCAAGAGCAAAACAGTGACGCACGAGGACGTGCTGCTCGCGGTGCGCAAGGTGGGGGACGCGGTGTCAAAGGTAAACGCGGTCTTGCCCGAACAGCTTCGCCCGAAAAAACAAGCGACGCTGCTGGGATGACAACTGCTTTGAGTATACCTGTAGGAAATAACGCGTTCTCGACATGTAAAATAATTAGATACATTTGATGTACACGCACGCGCTACGTCTAAATCTCTCTGCTAGTGACCTCCTGGTCTTCCTAATTGTCTTCTCCCTTCGTCGCCGGCGACTCTTCGCTCATCCGTCTTCTGGTTTGCTATTTTAATCTATCGACACGGCGCAACTTCCCTTTCGCCACGTCCAGCACTAGGTTTTCCGGCGCCATCCATGACCACCATCTGTGCGACTCCGGGTCCATGCCAGTGGGAGTTGACCGTAACTGCCAGTTCGGCAAACCCAGAGCGGCGTGCAGTTTCTGGAAATACTCTGAGAATGAACATGCGACGATGTGCCATTTACCGCTTGGATCTTGAAACCACACTTGGTGCGTTCCGTCTCGGAGAAACACCAGGGCGACTCGTGTTGTGGTTCCTGCTGTTCCGCCCACATCGAACGCAGCGGTAGGGAAGATGGGTGCGTGTTTTGTCTTGACAATACTTGCGACGCCGTCCACTTCGTTCGCCATCTCGGGCACGCCATGTTTCCCTGAACCAGCCCACGGGTCATCCGGTGGCGAAGCGTCCAAGGGAACAGCGGTGATTAGGTCGATCCTGTTGATGGCCATGTTTCCTATCTCTACGTCACCGTTCCCGACGTCCACGCACCACGTAACCTGGAACCCGTTGGTCGTGGAGAGGAAGCCGCGGAGGTCATCGGGTAACGACGACGAATTTAAAAGCTCCCACTCTCTCAAACGCGCTTCCGTGACCCCCTGGCCGCGAGAAAAGCGAACATCCCGGACCCCCGGATGCTCGCGGAGGTACTCCACCACGGCGAACGTGTACCGCTCCATCGCGGTGTGAGACGAGCCGCGCCGCGGGAACGCGCGCGGCGCGGAGTGGAGCGGTGTTCCAGAAGATGTCCGATGTTGCAAAATAAAAAATAAATTATTAAATCTCGTGCTATGTTCTATCTTAACTATAAAAGGCTCTTCCGCACGCCCCTCAATGAGACAGTTAGGGGCGAAATGGTCACCCCGGACGGTGTTAGCGGCGAAACCGGGGATGCGGGTCGAGTTTTAAACGCTGGCCTCGACTTTGACTTCTTCCGCGGCGCGCTTTTCGGCGCAAACGCGAATTCGCCGCCCGGTGCCGACGTATCCGACAAATCATTCTCGCCGGCCGTATCATTCGGCGCGTCCACCTCCGCATCAGTCATGTCCATGTTGAAATCGATGGTTTCAGCGGTAACTGGTCTTTCTGTTTCTGTTGCGTCGTGTGTCTCGTTCTTCTCATCAATGTCATCAACCTCTTCGTTGTCTCGAATGACTTTCTCAATAATCCCCACGACGAGTTTTTTCACAAACGCTCGCCTCTTGCGTTTCAATTCGTCTTTTCGTTTCTGCGCGAAGAGCTTTTTGCCGCCGTACACACTCGTGACGCGTTTTACTGATGCCTCCGTGCCGAGCTCGATCTTGACCGGTTCCCACGCAAACGCGCCGCTCGAGTTTTCGACAGGAACGGATAGCCGAGCCGCGTCGGTCTTTTTCTCATCACCGTTGGCGTCTGTCTCGCCGTCCGTATCAACTTCCATCCAGGACAGGTCCGGCTTGCCGAAGGGGTTGAACTTGTCGAGCCCCTTGTTGTGACGTTCGACCCGAATCGCAATCCCGGGTTCGATTCCGCGAATGACTTTAGCCTCTTCCTGCGAGTAAACCGTTCGTCTCAGAATAGCTCGGGGCGTGAACTCCAGCTTTTTGCGCCACTCCAGACGACGCAGCAGTTTTTCGTGCTCCGCCCTCAACGCCGCGATTCGCTTCTTCATCGCGTGCTCCTCCGCGACCCGCACGACGCCGCCCACTATTAGGTGGTCAAGAATCCAATCCACAACCTTCTTGGTTTTTGTGTGTTGGAGGCGATTGGCTTCCTCCGCGGCGTGACGAAGGGCTCGTTCCTGTTCCTCCAGGAAGGCGGCGTATTGGATGGCTTTTAACTCAGCAGCTTCTTCCGCGTCTTGAATCGCTTTCTGTTTCGCGAACGCGCCTCGCGCCGCGCGTGCGTTCGCGAGTTCGCGCTCAACTTCTTTGCCGACCAATGAGTCAAGCACGTCATCCACCGCTTCAATGATTTCGATTGTGTCGAGAACGTCATCAAAAAATCCATTCAAAACTGAAGACACCAACTTTTCATTATCTTCGTGTTTGCGTTTTTCTTCATCGAGGAAAAGTTGGCGAGCAATCCTAGTCTCGTCGTCAGCCTCGAAGTCGTCAGAGTAATCGGGGTCAGCGACGGGTGCGGATACGGTGTCCGTATCAATGGTAGTCTCCGGAAGCACGCGCTGTTTTGATCGTCGCAACGTGGCCTTGACTCGTTTTTCCTTCCGAGACCTGTTTCGCGTACGCGAACTTCGCAACAAAGAGGTTCCGGCGTACGCGCTCGTCGCGCGCTTCGCCGCCGCTGCCGACCCGAGTGGAAGCGGCGCGGCGTACCAGTCAAACGCGGAGACGCCGCGAGGCACGCTGGAGAGCTCCAATTCGAAGAGTTGTGTGCGTGATTGGCGGGAAGGTTGAGACGGCTTCTTGGAGGATGTAGACACATTATCGTTCGATACAGACGGTTTCGTAGGGTATGTTTTGGAAAGCGCGGGCGCCGGCGACTCAGAGACTGAAACTTTCGTACCCGTCGCACGAGTCAAAGTGAGCAACGCAAAGTCGGCGCGGCGTTGCGCCTCCGCGCGTTTGCGGCGCTCAAGACGCTTTGAAACCACAGATGAGGGCGTGCCGGTGTCTTTGAGTCCGGTATGAACGCCTCGGACGACCACAGTTTCAACGCGTCGCCGCGAAACACATTTCCTCAGTACCTTCGTCTTCGAAATTTCTTTCTTGTGCTGCCGCGCCGCTTTCCGCGCGTCGGCGGCGGCTCTCGCCTCGGCCCGAGCGCGTTCCTCGCGTTCGCGTTCACGTCTTCGCCGGCGCTCGAAACGTGACGCGTGTGTTTCCGTGCCCATGTTGTGACGCGCATCCGCCACCAACTCGCTGATCAGGCTGTCCACGATGTCGTCGACCACGGCGCGGTCAGTGACGTAGGCGCGGCGCGCGTGCACCAGCCGCGCGGATGCGGACCGAGACGCGAAAGGAGACGGCGCGGCGTTTACCCGTTCGCCTCTTGCCCGTTCGCGTCTGCGTCGACGGTTCGGCGCCGGCGGTCGAGCGCGCAGGTTTTTACTTTTATCAGCATCCACAGGTTGTTTGCGATCATATGGAGACGCGACACCGGCGATTTCCGGACTCAACACCGCGGGGTCTATGACTTTTTTGAGCTCTGAATAAGCCTTTGCCTTTGCGCGTCTCGCGTCGCGCAACTTCTCGCGTCGCGCCGCCGCTTCTTGCACACGCCGCGTCGTGCGCTCCAGGGCTAGCGCTTTTAGCTTTTTCTCCGCATCGCGTTTCGCGGCGGGATCGTCCTTGATCGGAGGCGGCGTCTCCACGGACGGCGTCGACGTGGCCCAGCTTTTGTTTCGCGGCAAACCTTGACTCTGTCGTCGCGTAAGCGGGGACGCGAAAGGGGACGACGCGCGTGATGTCTGTGCTTCTCGTAAACGCTCGCGCCGGCGTCTGCTGGGCGGAGGCGACCGAGCAGATGGACTGCCGAGCGAGTGACTTCCGAGCGGGCGATACGGCGAGGCATCGAAATCTGGACTTAACACCGCGTCTCCGACTTTATTGACCTCAGTTTTATTCCCAGCGGGGGTTGAAAAAGTCTTTGCCTTTTCGCGTCGGAGCTCGCGCATGCGCTCACGTCGCGCCACGGCTTCCCGCTTACGTCGCGCCGTGCGCTCCAGTTCCAGTTCCTTGACCTTACGCACATCGGCATCGCGTTTCGAGACTGATACGTTCCGTTTTTCAGAAGTTTCACGAATCGGAGGCGGCGTCGCAAACGTCGGGGTGGTTTTTCCTGGCTCGGAATTTTTGACATTTTTGAAACGCGTCGCGCGAACCGGCTGTCGCGGCCGCGGCGGCAACACCACGATTTTATTGTCATCGCTCGAATCCGTTTCTTTTTCTAACTCCGGCGGTCGTGGCTTGAACTGCCCGAGCGACGGTAAGTCATTCGAATCGTCCTTTGGAGATTCGAAGCGGCGCCTGCGAAGGGGCGACGCGCTGTACGCGACACGCGTTTCTTCCATTTTGCGTCGCGCTTTTGTTTTTCGAAGCGAAGCGCTGCTCGGGTCCTTCCTGAATTCTTTGGTTTCTTTGCTAGTGGATTCCTTGCTAGTAGTAGTTCGAGCGCGCACCACCACCACCGCCGCTGGCTGCGTCGCCGGCTCCACGCCGTACGCCTTTCTGGCGAGTACGAACCTTACCTCCGTGGGGGTCAGCGCGTTTCGCGAAAGGTCCGGAGTCACCTGGGTTTGCGACAAAAAGTGTGTAGAGGGAAGTTTACTTCGCAAAGCGTTCGCGCGCATCTCTTCCCTCCGAGCGCTTCGCTCGCGTTTGCATCGCGCCATGGTCTTGCGAAGCGTCGCCAACGCCTCGTCTGTGGCTGGTTTCTGAGTACTCGTAGGTCGCTTAGTCTCGGTGTCCGACGCAGAGGGTTGCTTTTTAGTTCGGTTCGGGTCGTCAGTTTTAGGCGTCGCTTTTTTTATCGTCTCCGCGTCGGACACGTGCTTTTCTTCCGAGGCTTTCCGTTTGAAATCCCTAAACTCCCTCACTTCTACGTGCGGGGTCATGTGCGTCAGGCGAGCCGTGCGTCGCGTTAGCGCGGAGCCGCCACTGTACGACGTGGTGTACGGTGGCGTGGCGGGCGTTTGCCACTGAACCGGCGTTTTCGCGAGAGAGGCAATTTCACCATCAGTAACGACACCTTCGGCGTCGCTCTTCGCTTTTCTTTTTCGCTCACCTCTAGGTGTTTTCGGTGTTTTCTCCACGGATACAGCCTTGATGACTGTCTTTCCATACGCGCGTCCCGCCCGTTCCATCCTACGTGCCATGGCTTCGCGTTTCGCACGCAACGCGTCGCGCGCCACGGCAGCGCGTTCAATCGGCGACTCCGCGACTGTTTTTTGTGGATCAGCGGCGTCGAAGCTGGACTCAGCTTTCCAGCCCGTTGAAGCGCGTTGGCGGATCAGCGCCATCGCGGCTCTTCCCACGGGAGTCGATAACGGTGCCTTATTGCCGAACCCAGAGGTCGGCGGTTGTCTAACAGGTCTACCAGAAGCTCTGCGCACGGGCGACGGTGAAATCGACGTCACCGACTCGTCGAGCTCGTCGTCGATTAAGAAATCAATCGCAGCCGGTACCCTGGGCAACGGCGTGGATAGCAACTCTTTGGTCATGGCTTTCACTCGGTTCGCGTGTGCAGCTGGTGACTGATGTTTCACACGTTTCACAGCATTCGCAGGTTTGGCAGTAGGAGTACCCTGACCTGACCTGACCTGACCATTACCCTGGCCTGCCACGACGGGGTTTGGGTTGTCATCCGCCGTAATCTGAGCGACGTCCGATGACTTGCCCGTCCCCGGATCTTCAACACCTGGATCGATGTTTCTGGGTTGCGCTCGCGACGATGGTGTCCCTCGGGTAATGCGTGATTCCTGCCGTCGCACCTGCCGCGCGCTGTATGGCGAAGCCTCCAACGCCGCCCTCGCACGCTCCGAGATTCGCATCTTGGAAGTCGCTGCTTTCGGCAATTTGGATGTGCCCGATCCAGATGCTTCGTTCGTGTTGTGTGTCGAGGGCGTGGCGCCCCGGCCCAGCGGGGTGCCCCCGTCGGTATCCATCAAGGACGCAGGCCGGGACTACAAAACCGGACAACGCATCGTCACCGTCAACGCGTCCAAGTCCTACGCCCAGCGCGATGTCTATCTATTCTGGCGAATTGACGACTGACCCTTCCTCCTCTGCAAAGTTGAACTCTGAAAAGTCGAACAAACAAAGATGCGAAGACGTCTATGCGAATGGAGTCGGAACAAAGTGTTCCGAATCACATGTGATCCCCGTATGAGACCTCTGCATCTCTGCTCTGTGATGAACAAGTGGAAGTCAACTCCAGATCGAAACACTTCACGAAGCGACGCGCTTTCGCGTACCGTACCGGGGTCCTCCATGGCTCTTTTCGAGCCCTCGTGTTCAGAGGCATACGGCGAGGTGTTTTCGGATGACAGTGAGACCGATTTCTGTGTGTTGGGGTACGAAGGCCGGAAGCTGACGTCCGTGGGCAAAGGGAAAGGCGGTCTCCAGGCGATCGTAAAGACGTTCGCTGACGACAAAGTGATGTACGGTCTGTTACGGATGATAAAAACGGACGATGGCGGCGATAGCAAGCGCGTCAAGTTCGTGATGATCACGTGGGTTGGTGAGAATGCCCCGGCGATGAAGAAGGGCGCGGTCACGGGGCACAAGCCACTGGTTGCGGAGCTCTGGAAGGGGGTGCATATTTCCATCCACCTCTCGGAGCGAGAAGAGCTAGAGTCATTAGCTACGGACATCGAACAAAAAATCACCAGCGCGGGCGGGGCGAACTACGACTTGGGGAACACGCGCACCGGCGTCATCGCGGGCGGCACCGCGAGCATCAAGGCGCAATCGAAACAGTTCTTCGCGGCGAAGGATGCGGAGACTGAAATAAAAAACATGACCTTCGGCCGCGTACGCGAAGGGAAGGAAATCAGCGCCTGCGACTTGGGCGGACGAAGCATGGTCGCCTCAGCGTCGCAGGCGAAGGGGAACACGGTGGGGTACGTAGCGCCGGTTGGAACGGCGGAGGAGAAGGAGAACAAATAAAGTGTAGTCGTATGAAGTAATAGACTGAGTTGTGATGTAATGACGTGATGAACAAAAAAATTCTCAAGTGTACGTAAAGTGTTACAACGCGCCGTCTCTTCCCTACCTAATCAGAGTGTTTGCCCATACAAAACCTCTTTACTGTCCTCTCAGCGCCTTCGCCACCGCGTGCGGGTTGGGCGGAGGCACGGTTTTCGTGCTCCCGAAACTCTCGCGGATGGGAGGGACCACCACGGGAAGCGCGATGCCTAAAGAGAAAACGAATGAGAAGGTGGGAACTCGGTCAGTCAAAATCAATCAGTGGGTGACTCTGCGTAGCGATGCCCGTGGCTGTGGATGCGGGAAGCGCTTTCGTCACCCTTAACCCTAAACGCCTTCCAGAGCTCCATCGGGGAGGCGGGGAGGGGGTTACGCGTGGCGTGCACGTCTCCGACCCACAGGCGTGCGGTCCGATCGAACCCCATTCATCTGTACACCGCGTATGGGCAACGTCTCTGTTCTCTAAGGGAAACCGGGCGTGCGATGCGTACCTAGCGCGCCGATGAAACAGCTCCACATCACCACCGGCTCGCGCTGCATTGCCATGTAGAACCACGACATGGCGAAAGGCGTCTCGCGCACCACCGGGTCGCGTGCCGCGTCGACTGACCGCCGGAGCAGCCCCGGTTGGGGCAAGAGGAAGTTTTCGATGATTGATGGTTTTCAGGGTCTATCGACGAGTTATAAATAACTCGTCGATAGACCGTGAAAGTGGTTTTTCTCGTCGCTCGCGAAATGACAAAAGCCGCGCTCAACTTCCCACATCCCCCCTCCAACAAGCACCGCTCGCCCCCCAGGGTTAAAGCACACTCGTGTGCAGCTTGCGTGTCTAATACCACACCACTCTAAACGTAAAGATGAAGTACGCCGCCGCTTACCTGCTGGTGCGTAACGCGAGCGATACCCGCTGGCCGGAGATCCCATCGCGAGGAAAGCGAAGAAATTTATGATGATGACGGGCGACGGACATGGCGCTGGGACGGCATGAGACGCGCGACGAACGAGGGTTTTGGGTGACTAGACGCATCATGACGATGCACATCACCCACGGCCGTCACGACGCGTGCTTAATGCCATCCCAGTGCCACACATATCGCCACGCGACGTCATCCGAGCGACCATACGCTTCGTGTTTTTGTTTTAGGGTTTCCGCTAACCCTTTTCTCCCGTCATCACTTCCCACCAACAGGCGCAACTCGGAGGCAAAGAGTCTCCCGCCGAGGCTGATGTCAAGGCGGTCCTCGCTTCCGGTACGTAACAATGAATGATTCATCGCAAAACGTTCCGTCTGTCGCTCGCGTACTGCACACGAACGCGTCTCCGAACCGTCACACTCATCGACCTGTCGCTGACAATACTCTCATCTTTTCTCCACTAATCAGTCTCCGCGGAAGTTGACGACGCTAAGCTGAAGGCTTTCTTCGCAGCCATCGACGGCAAGGATGTCGCTGAGCTCATCAAGGAAGGCACCGCGAAGCTCGCCACCATGGGCGGCGGCGGCAGTGGCGGCGGCGGTGGCGGCGGTGGCGGTGGCGGTGGCGGCGGTGGCGCCGCGGCCGAGCCCGAGCCCGAAGAGGAGGAAGAGGAAGAGGCCGGTGACTTCGACCTGTTCGATTAAACGTCGGTTCCGGCTGTGAAAGCACACACGTGCCGCCACTTCAGATGCGAGTTGGCGCGCCGTGAGCTTTGCAAACGCGCGTCAGACAAAGACATCCTGCCTAAAAAACAGTTGCTATGAAAACTTCATATGCACAACGCGATTTTCGTACTCTCACCTCACGCTCTTACACCACCCTGTACTTCCGTGCGTTTCTCTTACCCTGCGATACTCCGTGACTCGCCGTGATGGGTGGAATCGAACCCGAGGGACGCGCGCGACAAGATGCATCGCCAGAGATTTTTGATTTTTTTCGCTCCTTGTTGTTCGTTCGAAAAAACTCGGCATCTACATTTGGTCTTCAGTGCGCTTCGCGCCCCCCACCGTGCCTGGGTCGCTTTCATTCATCGCGACGGGCCCGATGGCGGATGGCGGTGAGCCGAGTTCGGCGACGCCCTTGACGTTCCAGAACTTCCTGGAGAAGATGCGGCACCCTAGTGCTTCGGAGCTTGTGAAAAGCGTGAAGTCCTTCATCAGCAGTTTCGGGTCGGAGGGCGTGGCGGACGCGGACGCGGCGAGCGTTCGGATTCAGCAGTTCCTCACAAACACGGAAAGCGCGTTTCGAGGCCACCCCGCGTGGCGAGGCGCCAGCGATGACGAGCTCGACGCGAGTGGCGAGGGCCTTGAGAAGTACTTAATGACGAAACTGCATCCGAATTTGTTTGCCGCCACGGTGGATGACAAGCGGTGCGACCAACACCTTTTCCGCAGGATAAAAGCACTCCGCACGTTCATCAAGCCCGAACATTTAGACATCCCGCCCCACTTCCGGATAGACGTCAATTGGCGAGTAGCGGAGGAGGAGCTGAAAAAGGTGAACCACTTCAAAGCGCCGAGGGACAAGTTAGTATGTGTGCTAAACACGTGTCGCATCGTGAACAACTTGCTGAACACGGTGAACAAGGAAAAGCCCAGCGGGGCGGATGACTTTTTGCCGGTGCTTATTTACGTCGTTTTGCGTGCCAATCCAACGCAGTTACAAAGCAATCTGCGGTTCATCCAGCGGTTCCGACGAGAAAGCCGGTTAGTATCGGAGGCGGCTTATTTTTTCACCAACCTGCAATCGGCGGCGTTGTTTCTAGCGAGTTGCGGGCACACCGGGTTTACGAATTTAGACCAAGACGTGTTCGAGGCGCACATGCTCGCGGAAGGGGTTGATCCAGGGGAGACCCCGGAAACCATGGAATTCGACGAGGGGGAGGGGGATATTACGAGTAGCGCGGGTGACGAACAGAACAATCAAAGCACTTCTCAAAAAAACACAGAGACTGATGACTTGAAACTCAAGGTTGATAAATTACGCAAAAAACTTGACGACAAAACGAACGAGCTGAAGGATTACAAAGAACACGTGAATCAGTGGCAAACCCGATGGTGCACCGTGGATGATGTGGAGGTGGAGGGCGCCGCGTCGCTTGCGGCGGAGGACCAAAAGGGAACGCTTCGCTTGCCGTACAAATTCGCGTACGCGCGGAGCGACGATCTGCAGGTCGGGGACGTCCCGGACCTCTTACAGGGGTACAAGCAACTCGCGCTGCAGTACGAAGCGCTGGTGCGGGGGACAGGGGCGATGATCAATGATGCAGGTAGTGCAGGGTCGATGGCAACAACATCGAGTAGAAGTGATGGCAACACACGTGATGATTCCGAAAAAGGTTTATCGAAAAACGGCTCGCGTTCCAAAGAGCCCCCTCTCGCCGACGTTGACGGTTTGGGTACGCTCGTCGAGAATGTTTCTTTGAGCGAAAAAAATGAGCCAGACAACGACCCGTTCGCGGGGCTCGTGATCGGAGGCTCCAGCGACGCCACAAGCACGCGAGATAGCACGTTCGCGGGGTTGTGAGGATAGATGACACTAATTGTGTATGCTATTAAAAATCGAATCACCCCCACGGCCTGCGTTGCGGCTTCGCGCCTAGCCTCGTCCAGCTGCTCATGTCGTTCATGAGCTTTTCGTTTTTCTCCATATCGTGCCCAACGTCCTTCAACTCCGTGGCGTTCTTCGATAATTGCTCAGTCTGGCCTCGTAGCGACGCGAGTAACGCTTCGCCCGCGTCATTGGCGTCGGCGGCGAGCCGAGACGAGACGGCGAGCGACTCTGAACTTTTCTCGATTCGCGCTACGCCTTTTTTGAGCTCCTTTTTCAGTTCAGTTTCAGAACGTTTCGCCGAACGACCTGACGTGGATGGGTCGTACGCTGCGGTTGACGCTTTCCACGAGTCGCTCTCAGGTGCCCTCGCGTCGCCGCCAGACCTGGTGGAGAAAAGCAAGTCGCGCACGGAGACGTCGTCCAGTTTTGGAGTGGGCGGCTTTTTGTTTTCTGCAGATATCTCTTTGTTTTCTGGAGACAAGAACGTGGCTTGTTTCGATTCACTATCCCCCATACCTCCAGCTCTCGGCGTGGCGCTCGGCGTGGACGCATTTCCGTCGGAGAAATATTCATCAACCGCGCCTGGCGAGTCACCCACACCAACCGTGGCGTACTTGGAAATCAAGTCCTTGTACCCGTCCAAATCGCACCCGACGTCGGAACCTGAATCGCTCACAGGCGTGCGCGCCGAGGGCGATTCACGCACAGCTGTCCCAGACTGATTCGTATTTGTATTCGAGGTAATCACCACGGGTTTCAGACCAGGAGGTGTATGCAGTTGAGAGGTTAACTCGGGTTGAGAAATTTCTTCACCTCTCAACATGCCCCCGCCGGCGCCGTGCAACGCAGTTAACCAAGCGCCTTGCTTTTCATCGTCGCGAGTATCCGCCCACATCGCGTCCCCCTCGGTCCACGCCGACTCGCCCACCCACAGCGACTCCAAATCCGCGTCACTTTGAGGTCGCGACGGTGTGGACGTCATATATTTATGGTTAGGATTCATGGTTCGGTCCAAATCGGCCGGCTTCATCGGCGAGGCGCGCCGCGACGACGCGCGCGAATCTTTCTGTGGCGACGACTCTTCAATCACGGGCGACATTTCAGGCAGGCTTTGGCCTCTGCCGCCTCGTCTGCTGCTTCGGCGTCGTCCTGTTGTTTTCTTCTTCTCGGAGTTCTCAGTGGTCCCCTCGCCCCTCGACCGTTGCCGTCGCGTCCCAGGGGGGGGGTAGTACCCAGCGGAGACTTGGTAGTCCTCTGAGTCCTCCAGCGCGAACCTCAGCGCTTCTTCCCCAGGGATCTCGCCGCGTTTGGGGTAGCGCGCTGAGGCTTGCGGGCTGTCCCTGGCGGTTCCAGACGCCAGTAACGGGTCCAGAAACGGGTCTTCAAGCAAGTCCTGCAGCTTGTCCTGTAACAACTTTCCTACGCCTTTCAGAATACCTTTCAAGCCTGCTCCTTTTTCTTTTGGGACGTGCCTGTCGTCGGAAGGTATTCCCGGCGAGCGCGAAGAGGACGCCGGAGTCGCGTCACTGTCTCTTCCCCCGCTTCGTCCTACATTCGCGGCCTCGCGAACTGCCCTCAACGCGTTCCGTGAGCCTTCCAGTGACGCACAGTACGCCGCGACAGGGGGGACGTCTCTCGTCGCGCTCACTGTAAGCGCCGCCCTGACCTGCTTCAACAGAAACTCGGCGCCGTTCAAATCGTACTCCACCTGGGAAAGGGACGCATCTAGTTGGGCGACGACGCGGGGGCGACCGTCGCCTGTGTGGGAGGGAAATGGAGAAAAGTACGGGGGGTCGTGTGGTGAGTCATACGTGCATGAATAAGAGTATTTTGGGCATCAAGGTCACGTGAGCGACGTCCCTTTGCCGTGCCACGCATGGCTAGGGGTGTTTCGCGTCGTTGAATTTCAATTTGAACGGGAAGGCTTTTGCGTTTCGGGAGCTCAGGGATGGTTTAGGGTCTAGTTTATCGTACCTGCGAGTTCGGCGACCCTGTCGCGAATGCGCTCGCACGAATCACGGAGCGTGCCGTTCATGGTACCCAGGGTTTCGGTATCCAGCGCTTTGCTGGGACGCGTGGGCTCCTGATTTGATGTTGTCGGGTGCCCATTATTTTCCAACCCGCGGCCTGCAGCTCGAGACGCGCCAGGTGGTGGCACGCCGTGCATGGTGTCCCCGACGGCCATTGCACTGGGGTCCTGTGTCCCGCCCCGCGCGGAGCAACTCGCGCGCGCCGGATAGAGAGACAAGGTTCGGTGGCACCGGTCAGTAGTCGAGCCTCTTCCAAGAACTTTGCGTCCGAGGAAACTGTCTTTCGCCCCGTTTTTGTATGGGTGGATAAAAGTGCAATTTACACGTTCTCGACACTAAATCTCTCGTTGTCTGGCGGACGATGCAGGCCGTGCTTTCCTTCCTTTCCCGCGAGTTTCACCGAATCCACGTCGGATTTTCACGGCTGTGCTCAAACTGTAAACGCGTCCCGAGGAAACCTTTTAGGCTCCCGACGCGGCTCGTGACACTCACTTTCCGCATCTTCCACCTTTCCCCCGGCCTACGCCTCACGCCACGAGCGTCGAGCCACGCGTGTCACTTCGCTGTCACCGTCGTTTGAACTACCCGTGTGCGTAATACCTCTCGTCTCTCTCGAGAAATCCAGAAAACCCCAAAGGCAACAAACTCTGCAGTCAGCATCACGATGTCCGCATCCATCGAAGCCATGCGTAAAGCGCAGGAGGACCGGTTCTTCAAGCTGGAACAAGAAAAGCACATCGCAGAGTACATCAAGAAACTGAAGTTATCTGGGAGGTACGATTCAATTCCCACGCCCCAAGCTCGAGGCGTCTCCAGCAGCGCGCTTCCCCAGGTTCTGGCGCATTCCGTGCGTCTCTCAACGCCATCACAGGAAACGCACGTCAAGCGCCAGCTGGACCGAGGTTTCATGACCCGCCATATCATCAAAGGCGTGTGCACCGGTGACCCGTACTTGATCGGATCGCTGACGATGGGAAGCCGCGTTTCTCTTGGCAAAAACAAGTGGACCGCAGGTACCACCGCCAGCGGCGTGGAGAACACCACGATTTTTTCAGTGCACAAAGCCTCCGAGCTGATGTCCACGGCGCCCAAACACCTGGACGGCGTGGAGAGCAGAGCGGCGCTGCACATGGTAGACAACACTATTGTGGAGATTGCGGGCAAAAAGGTAAAGCTGCTTCCCGATCCGACGCCTGGGCGAGCCATGGCGTGGGGCGGGACGCTGGCGGTGTGGGGATCAGCCGCGATTGTCGTCGGGTCGTGCAAAATCATGGGCATACACACGATGGCTGATTTGCGAAACGTGATGCACGCCAAGCTCACTCCGCTGGGCGCTGGCATAAAGTCAACTGTGACGCCGATCAAAACCTGGTTCGCGCCCGCGAACGCGGACGGGAGCGAGAAAGCGCCGCTGAACACGGTTGACTCGTCATTTTCCAAAGAAGTCAAGAGCATCTTCGCATAACTTGTTTTGAGTGAGTTGACTTATTGGGCGTTCTCATATTTACAAATCAATTCTGATTCAAACTTCAAACGTGAATGCCTTTGCTTCCTCGTCTCCTCTCCTGCACACCCCTCGCACGGCGTACGGTCTACCCGGATATGTCATCGAACGCGACCGAGATTGGCTGAAACGCGTTCGAAAAAAAGTCGCCTTCGTCGTCGCGTCCCGGCGTCAGCGCGAACAGATCGTCGTCGAACCCGTTGTACAGGAACTCTGTAGATCCGTCATCGCCCGTCATGGTGATTTCCAAATTATCCACCGCCTCCACGAGTCCCTCGATCGAGTCACCCAGCAAAGCGAGCTCCTCCACGAGGTAGAAGTTGTACGGGAAGATCCACGCGGCGGCGCGCCCGTCTTGCGTTCGCGTTTGCGTCGCTGAAAGTGAAACTGTTTCGAGCGTATTCGTTGGACATACGAATTTGGCGCGCGCTTCCAGTTGAGGTGCATCCCCGGGCTTGACGTTTGCGTTGAGTAGCGCACTGCGTATGTCTACGTGAAACTTGAGTTCTGTTCCGTCGAATGAGTGAAGCGTCACGTTCGCTACGTTTGCGCCGTCCAGGGTCACGACAGGTGGGGTTTGGACGGAACAACTTTGAGTAGTGCTGGTCGTCGGCGGGAAGGGCGTGCGCAGGACGAAGCACCCGGGGTCATCGCCGCCACAAGGTTGGAGACCGAGGAGTTCATACGACTGCTGAGTTTCGCGCGCCCCAGTTGTGGGGTCAAGGCGCGTGTACAGCTGGTCGTCAAACGTGGGATTCCTCACGTCGTCACTCCTCGTCAACACGACGTTTGTTCTCGAAACACTGGTCCTGGGTGAAGCCGAGTACCGCGTCTCCGCAGCGTTTGCGAGGGTGACGAGAGAAAGCACCAGCGCTGTGTGGGTCACGGTGGATGCACGGCGCGTGGGGAGCTGCAACATCCCAATTGAAGGCGTCAGGGCGCGGAGAGAAGTGCGGGGACGAAGTGAAAAACAAGCAACAACTCCACTTGGCCCTCGTTTTCTCTCGAGTTCCCGAAACGGCCGTTTTTCCGTTGGAAAAAAAGCAACGACCAAAGATTCACATCTGGCGGTGCTTCGGCAACCACACTCCCCCGCGCGGCGTCTCAACGTGAGGATGCGCGAGGCCCGTCGGGGTTCGTCTCGCGTGGGCGGGACCGCTATTCGAGGCGGGTCGCCTCGGTCGGTGTCGCCCTCGGTCCCTTCCACGGCGCCGAGTTCGACTGTTCCGAGAAAGTCGCCACTCAGTGCGACAGCGAAGAGTAGAATGAGGACCCCCAACAAGTCTAACCTGGGTGATGCGGCACCGGTGTCTCAGTTTATGCGGCGGACACCGGCGTCTCGGCGCAAGACACCGGGCGGTGCGCCCCGAACGCCGCTGGGAACCATCTCCAAATCGTCCAACATCGCACCGGGTGCGCTTAACTCGCCTGGAGTGCCCCAGACAAGATCTTCGCGAGATTCGGCTCCAAGCAGTCCGGGTTTCCACTTGACAAGAGGCTCGCCTGGGCTTTCGGATTCGCAGGTATCGGAGCACGTTTCGTACATCGCAGATACGTTGGCGCGTGAACCCACGGACGAGGACGTGCACCGCCAACTGCGAAGCGCGATCAAAGCCAGGCACGAGAACGAGGTGTTGCGTGACCACATCGAGAATCTGAAAAACAGCGAGATCGACCAAGGCGTCGCGGCGTCCGAACGCATGAAAGAGATGAGCTCCGAGTACGTCAGTCGCGTGGATGGGTTGACTCGGGATGTCAAGGCAGAGCAAGCACGCGCGGAAGCCGCGGAGCAGGAAGCCAGAGCGTTGGCGGAGGTGCTCCGCTCGAATGGAGTTGACGTGCCGACGCCCGCCGCGACGTCGGCCGCGACGCCCGTAATAAATCCCGACGATGCCGCGGACGCCGACGTCAGCATCGCGGGCGACGGCGTCAGCGCGACCCCCGCGGCAGTTCTGTTCGTTAGTCCACAGTCTTCAGATGCTGACTTAGGTCAGGTGTTGGGCGATATTCACGACGGGGCACGAACGCAACACGATTTAAGCTTTGACTTCGGCGCGGGCGCCGTGTCGAGCGACACCGGGAGCGACTGGCCATCCGTGAGCGACTCAGCGGAGTCGCTCGGGTCGGATACCCTACGCGCCGGGGCGAACGAAGTGGTACACTCCATGAATGATATCGATATGGAAATCACGCCTCTGCGAGGTCAAAACGGCGGTACTGGAGTACACGCGGTGGCGACGCCCTCGAGCGACGCCGCCGAAGCGGCGGCGCGCGAAGCGATGGCCACCTTGGATCACCCGGCGCTCGTGGACGAGGCGTCTACGTTAGTCGCGACGAACGTGCGGCTGGAACGCGAGCGACGTGCGCTGATTGAGCGTCTTGAAACCCTGATGCGCACGCGTCCGACCACACCCTCAGTCGATGGTCGCAATATGACCGCCTCGCCGCCTCCCGCGCCGAGTTATCCCGCGTCGTTCGACGTCTCAAACGCAGTTCGCGCCGCGGCGCAGCTCTCCGAAGCCGTGGACAGAGTCGCCGCGGCGTCAAGTCGCGCGTCCATGTTGCTAGACGCGAGTGCGTCGTATTCCATGGACGTCATAAATTCATCAGGAGACTCTGGTGGGTCCAAACCCGGCCAACTCAAGCCCGGCGGGACGCTAAACAAAGCGCTGCGACGCATGAAAGAGCACGACCTGAGAGTCGCGGGTAATATTCCCGACGAAGACCGCCGGCGAGAGGCGCGTTACGCCGCGGAGGAAGCTTCTCAAGCGGCAAGCTTAGCATCTATGCAGCGTGACCTTCTCGTGGAGGCGCTGGAAGCGGCGGCTCCGTCGCGACTCGCGTTGACCCCTCCGCCCTCTGTGTTTGCGCAATCGCCGAACGAACGCGGTTCCGCGCCGCTCAACGTCATCTCGAACCCTCCGGCGCCTTCCGAGCCCACCGCGTCGCAGGTCGCCACGGCGCGCGCTGAGACTGCGGAGAAAGAACTGGTACACCTCCGAAGGCAACTCTCCGCGGCAGCCTCGAAGTCAAACGAGGATCGCGTGGAGTCGCAGTACAAGGCTGCTCAATCCCAACGCGAAATCGAGCGACTCGGCGCTGAGCTCGCGGCGGCAACCACGGCGGCGCAGACGGCGCAGGATATCGCGACGCGGCGACAGAAGCAAGCGGCGGGTTTAGAGGCGAAGCACACGTGGCTTTCCATCGAGTTATCAGCCGCGATGCAACGACTCCGGGAAACCGAGCGTGAAGCACGAGCGGAGGAGAAACGTTTGTCGCTGTCGTTTCAAATCAACCCTCCGGCGCCCGACGCCGCGGTATCGCAGTCTCCCCTGGTGGTCGTAGGCACGCCGACGAACCTAGCGCCGGTGCTGACGCACGTGAAATCTGGATACGGCGCCAATGGCGATTCACCAATCGCGTCGCTGGTGCGTCAGGTATCCGCGACGAGCGAGGGGCTTGCGGCGGCGCTCGCCGCCGCCTACGCCGCCGCCAAGGGTGGCGACGCTTTGGACGACACCGCGGAGCTCGTGCGCGACTTGCGTTTGCAGCTCGAAAAGGCACGCGCTGAAGTTTGTGAAGCGAACGCGCGCGCGGATGCGGCGGAGGAGAAGGTCGGAAACGTGTCGCCGTCTTCGCCATCCCCTTCGCCCATCGCGCGCAAAAGAGATTCCATCGACGCCGCCGCGCTGGACGAGGCGGCGGATGTGCTCGGCATGAACGGCTTGGGTTGGGCCGGGGATTCGTCGAGGGAGATGGCGGAGGCGCTCGCTTGGGCGAAAAAAAACGAAGCCGCGGCGCGACCCGAAGCGTCCCCGTTAACCGCGGAGCTTACCCGAGTTAGGGATGCCCTAGGCGCCAGCACCAAGGAACAAGAACGCTTAGGTCTTGAAGTCGAACGGTCGCAGTCCGAGGAAGCGAAGGCGTCGCTTCTTTTGGAACAAGCCAAGCTGGCGCTGAGGGAGGCGGAGGAAGCGGATGTGGAGAGGAAACAAATATTTTCCGCGGAACTTGAAGCCGCAACTGTTCGCGCAACTAACGCTGAAACCTCACTTGAGATGGCGAAACACGCGGCGAAGGAGTGGAAGGCACAGCAAACGGCTTCCATTAAAAAGTGGGCGGAGGAAGTCAACGCGCGGGCGGCGACGGCGGAGAAGGCGCTTAAAGAAATGCAAAATTCACAACAATCTGTGAACAGAACCACTGAAGGTCTGGTTGCGGAAAATCGAGAACTCATGGTCCAGGCGGAGAAAACAGCTAATGAGACTGAAGCCCTTGAACTTCAAGTCGCAACGCTCACTGAGCGAACAGAAGCGGCGGAGAAGTCGAGCGCGGACGCGCCGCACCTGCGCGCTGAGAATTACGACCTCGCCGTGAAGCACCGCGCTGGATTGCGGCGGTTGCACCAGGAGCTCACGGCGAGGCGGGCGCTGGAGGAACGCGTGATGGGGTACGAACACGCAACTGCGGCGCTTGAAACCACGGTACAGCAATTGGAAGTGGCGCTGAAGCAAGCGATGGAGATGTGCGCGAGCGCGAAATCAGCGTCAGTCGCTGCGGCGTCGGAACGCGCGGCGTTTGAGGCTCGGTCCAACTCTGGCACGCCGACGTCATCACGCCAATCCAACGACGCCTCCTCCGCGACGCCGGATGATCGCGCTTTGGCTGTGGCGCACGAGACGCTCGTCGCAGCGGTGGAAACCGCGGAAAGAGATGCCTGCGCCGCGCGCGAGGAAACCGTGCGCGCCAAGGCGACGGCCGCCGCCGCCGAACTTGACGCTAAAAACGCGCTGGACGTCGCAGAGGCGCGCAGGGCGGACCTCGCGGTTTTGCGCGACGAGTGCGCGACCTTGCGCTGGAAGATTCTGGAGATGGAGGAAGATGCGAGGGTTTCGCCGTCGCCACGGCATGGCGGTCCCCCTAAGGAGCCGCTGCCGAGTGATTCGCCGTTTTCGTCCATCAAGACGTTCGGACTCCTCGCCGCGGAGGAGGGTGATTTCAGTCTAGCGGACGGGTTCTTAGACCTGGATGAAACCATGGCGTTGACCCCTCCCGTGGCGGGCCAAAAGACCGGTACACATGAAGTGACGAGTCGCATACTGAACCTGTCGGCGCATGATACATCTACAATTGATGCAAACTCCACGCGCGCAGCCGCGGAGGAGGTCTCCGCGGCCGCCGAGGCGGTGCGCGCCGAGAACGAAGCGCTCGAACTGAGACTCGCCGAGGCGCACGCCGAGGCTGAGGCTGCTACCGCGCGCGCGGATGCAGCTGAGGCGCGTGCAAACGAGCTCTCCGTTGCGATGGATGCGAAGGTACGCTTGGTGGAGGAAGCGTCCGCTGCGCTGGAGGTTGCGACGTTCGCCAAGACCGCCGCCGAGGAGACGGCGCGCGCGCGATCCGACGACGCTTTGGAAGCAAAGGCGACTGTGAAAGCCTTGCGCAACGGCCAACACGCGCTTGAAACTGCGGCTGCGGAGGCTTCAGCCGCGCGAGCGGCTGCTGAGTGCGTCGCCGCTGAGGCGAGAAACGAAGCCTCTGAAGCGCGTTCCGAGGCTATGCGTGAAGCCGCGGCCGCGGAGGCGGCGCACGAAGCGCGACGAAGAGCCGAAGCTCTGGCCGCGCGTTTCGCGAAAGAGGAAGTTTGCGAAACTGTGGATGCGGCGGCGACGTCGCCGAAACCGCCGCCGCTCACGTTTCGAAGTGAGAACAGTGGCATGGCTATGATCCCTTCTTCTGGCGCCGAAACTGCAGCGGCCGCGGCGCTCGCGGCTATGTCCGCCACCGCGGTTCCTCCCGGGTCGCCGCTCGTCGTGCCCGGCCGGAATTCACTATTCGCCGAGACAATCGCGGCGTACACCGCGCGTCTTCGCTCCGACGTCGCCACGGCGCAGCGCGAAATCGCCGCTCACCGGGAACACGCATCGCGGATGAAAGCTGAAATCGACCGTCTAGCGAGTGACTTGCCGTCCAAGTCGGCTTTGAAGGCCAAAAAACCGTTGGATTCTGTTGATGAAGAAACGAACGTACCGGTTGTTTCTCCCCCAGGTGACCCGACGAAAGCTGCTTATTACAAGAGCGTCGCGAAAAAGTGTTACGCGCGCATGAAATCGCAAAAGTCCGCGTACGAGTCGCAAATCACAGGGTTGCGGCAACAACTTGAGCTCGCCCATATGCCGTCGCTGAACACCACGAATAACTCGTTCGCGGTGACGCCAACGCCGAGTAGAAGACACGCGCGGTTCGAAAAGGAATGTGACGACGGAAGCCCGGGAGAGAATTGATATGAACGATTGAAATGAAATGTGATGAAATATTAGTCGAACACCTTTGTGCCTACGTATCTATTTATTGCCCTTGGTGTTTGCATATTTACGCTGCTTCTCACAGAAGCGCGGTGTGTTTGACGGCTTCGATCGCGAGCAGGCACCCCATGCCAACCATGGCGGCGCGTCCGTTGAGGATCTCCTTCTCGGCGGTGAACGGGCCGACCGAAGTGGGCTCGGTGTTGGCTTGGTACGAGATGAGCGAGCCAAAGATGATGCTTCCGATGGTCATGAGCACGGCGACGGGGGCGTCCGCAAACTGCTGCGACACGGTTTCCGCGGAGGAGAGCTCCGCGGCGGCGGCGGAGACGAAGGCGACCATGGCGAGTCTTCCGTTCATCAGCTCGGGGCCGGACACGGTGCCTCGCACGTGACCTTCAGGCGCGGAGAACGCGAACGCTTGTTGAAGGGAGTAATTGATGGTGGAATCCGCGGTGGCGCCCGCGGCCCACGCGGGCAGCACACCGGTAACCGTGGAGGCGCGGTACGTCTCTTCAGCGTCCCTCGCGGCGACGTACTCCTCCTGGGTGCCGCGTTTCGCGTCGCCGTTCTTGTCGGTGAAGAAAACCACGGGTTCATCGCCGACGGTCTTGTCGGGGGTGAACCCGCCCGCCTTGGCTACGACCGCGCGGCGGGAGGTGGTCGACGCGGGCGCGGCGACGCGGGAGGCGAGGGAAGCGGTGACGGTGAAGGCGGACATGGCGACGGTGCGGATTAGAGTGAGCTCTTACAACGACGGTCGGAGAATCTACTTTACGCGCTGAAGCGTCGACGTGTACAGTGCAGGAGCGTTCGAACTGCCACGCGGCGATTCGTGTGGAAAAGCATACACAGTGTCTCATGGGATTATATGGGGTTGGATGGTTACAACAAAGAATGGCTAGACAGTCTAGAAAAAATGGGTTGCCGCGTACGTGGCAGTTTCTTGGGTGGAAAAGCTCCTCTCCGAAACGTCGCGTCGACGGCGAAACGCGTTCTCTCCTTAAAGAAGCGCGTGGTGCTTCACGGCTTCGAAGCCGAGGAGGCACGCCATGCCGACCATGGCGGCGCGGCCGTTGAGGAGCTCCTTCTCCTTGGTGAAGGGCCCGATGGTGTCGGAGATGGTGTTGGTGGTGAAGGTCTTGAGGGACGCGGCGACGAACAAAGCGGTGGTGAGGACCACGGCGGTGGGAGCATCCGCGAACTGTTGCATCACGGTTTCGCCGGTGGAGATCTCGGCGCCCGCGGCGGCGACGAAGGCGAGCATGGCGAGGCGGCCGTTCATGAGCTCGGGGCCGGAGGCGATGAAGTTGGAGCCTTCGGGGCCGTTGAACGCGAACGCTTGCTGCAGGGTGAAGCTGGTGGGCTTCACGGGAGCGGGAGGCACCACGGGTTCTTCGGTGGCGTCTACGACGGGGGCGACGGGCTCTTCAGCCGCGCGGACGACGGTAGAGCGGCGCGCGGAGCGGGCAGCCTTTGGGGCGGCCACGCGGGCGGCGAGGGCGGAGGTGACGGTGAAGGCGGACATGGTGTTGTGGATGACGTGCGGGAGGTTGTGAATATTGAATGACGTTTCACAGATAAAAAAGGGCAAAAAGTGACGTCGATGGTTTTTTCTTGGTTTTTTTGCTCGCTCCCCACAGGGCCGCCAGTTAGCTACCAGTCGCCATCTTCTGTAAAGTTTCGTCGACGCGTCTCTCTGCAGCAGAAAAGATTGCGCCACGTTCGCAAGGTTCAACTTGACACGTGGAAAGGACAAACCAAACCCAAACCCAAACAAAACCAAACAGCCCCACCCCACAGTCAGTCCGCGCGGAGATGTGGAGCCTCCTCGCCGAGTCCGCATGTGTGACGCCCGTCGCGGGCCGGTGCGTCGACGGGCAATGTTCAAAAACCAGACTTACCTCGCGACCGCGTCGGTGTCGTCCCTACCCTTCGCGCGGTCGCGTCGTGTGCGGTGCTTCGTCAACAAAGTCGGATGTTTGTTTTTCCAACCCCGGGGATAATGCGGAACAGGTTGCGACCCAAACAGTGCTCCATCCCGGGGGACACCGTGTCGTCGTGCATGACGCCGGTCGTCGTGTGATACTCGCGGGCACAGCCCTAACCCTCGCCAGCGCGCTAGGTCAAATGTGCGGCTGCGGCGGGTGTGCGCTCGCGATGGCGGATTTGATTCAAGCCGATGCGACGAAAAGCGCCGCGTTCGATGCATCGCGCGACGCCACGCGCGACGCTCTGTTCGCCGAGGGCATGAGTAGCGGCATGACTGGGTACGAGATGGCCATCGCTGACAGGAAAAACAAGCTATTTTCACAAATGCTTGAGCGGCTGCCGGGTTTTGACGAAACAAACCCATCCGCCGAAGCTACAATCGTCGAGGTTGGCATGGGAACGTTCCCCAACGCGAATTTATATTTCGGCGCCGGGCGTACCTACGACTGTTTACTCCCCGCCGCCGCGTTGGGGTCAAGCACGCTGTGCGACGTGAAACAAGACTCGACTCAATATAGTAAATTTCCCAAACTGGACATCGTCGGCGTGGACCCGAACGACGCGATGGAGAAGTACGCGCGAGCGAACTTCGCGGAGGCGGGGAATAAAAATCAAAATCAAAATCAAGTAATTCTTCGCATTGCGCACGGTGTGGCGGAGGCGCTTCCCCTGCCCTCCGACTCCGCGGACGCGGTGGTGTGCACGCTGACGCTGTGCAGTGTGTTCGACCCAAAAGCGGCGGTGGCTGAAATTCGCCGCGTTTTGAAACCGGGGGGGAGCTTTTTGTTCATCGAGCATGTTTTGGCGACGGACGACGCTTCCTTGCGCGCGCAGCAAATCGCGCTAGACGGGTTACAAGCGAAACTCGCGGATGGGTGTCACTTGAACCGAGACACGCTCGCCACGATAGAAAATGCTGGTTTTCTAAAATTGGAAACTGTAGAGAGGTTTACCCTGCCGGGCTTTGGCCTAATCTCGTCGCAAATAGCTGGGATAGCGATCAACGCATGAGGCGGTAGTTTTGTAATGTATTTTTAGAAAAACCGAGCCTCGTTTTTAGTTCGTTGTTCCCGGGATTGTCTCAATTGTGCTCATTGGAAGGCCGCGCGGCGCTACCCCGCCGCGCTCGGGGCGGTCGTGAGCGATGGCGTCGCCGGGGTATGTCATGGTCGATGTGACGCTGGAGGGGGACGCGGAGGCGGGTGCGTCTCCGCCTTCGCGGGCTTCCCCCCCCGAATCTCGCCCCCCGAAAGACGGCACCAGGGGAGGCGATTCGGGTGCGTCAGCCTCGGACTCGGGTGGACGCGGGTTACCAACACAAACGACGGAGGGTGACACACGGTACTCGGAGAAGGATGACGCGCCATTAATGGGCAACACGGGTCGCAGCAGTCGGGGAATGGGCGGGGGCATGGTTGCATTGGAGTTGAGCAGTAGCGGCGATCCTTCGAATGGAGACAGCCTTATATTGGACGACGACCGGTGGCGTTGGCGGCACACCGTGTCGTACTGGGTGTGCGTGTCGTTCATTTTAGGTTCGTTGTTGTTCACCGCAGGGTGTGCGTTTTGGTACAAGCACTACGTGTTTGAATCACGAAAACGGGCGCTGGTGACGTACCCTTTCTTACTAGGCAGCGTGTTGTTCACGATTGGATCGTATTTAGGCGTGTTCCAAGCTATTAACGTCGGCGAACGCCAACGCTCGACGTTGTGGCGGTGGTGTCCTGAGAAGGATGGCTTTCTGGGGTATTTTTACTACCTGTGCGGCGCGCTGGTGTTCAACATCTCATGCGTGGAGCCGCTCGAGATGTTTGCGAGCTGGCCGGACTGGCTCAAGCGGGAAATGGCGTGGGGCGCGGCGGAGGTGGGGAGCGCTTTTTTCGTAGCAGGCGCGTGGAAGGAAGTGACGCACAACGGGTGTTTGGATATTAAAAAGTGCTACGATAACGGCCGAATGCGAACCGTTGTTTTCTGGCTATCCTGGAACAACCTGTCAGGCTCGTGTTTCTTTCTGTTAGCGGCGTGCGCGGGGCGGTTCGACCCGGAGAGCCCGGGATGGGTGTACACGACGTACCTAATCGGTTCAATCAACTTTTTCGTCGCGTCAAGTATGATGCTGTACATGTGGAAAGGAGAGCAGTACGGTTTGGGGTTCATTCCGTCTATTAATCGCTTGGTGCCGTTACGAATGAGCAATCATAACAATGGCAACAAGCAATACCGCACCGTCAGCGTGGTTCACTTCGTTTGTTTACAGACGTATATTTTATTAACCGGCGCGAGTTTTATCGATTTCTGTTTCGCCACCCAGCGGTTCTCCGTGTACTCAAAGTACCACGGGTTCGCGCACTTCCACGAAGCCGTGGCGAGCCTAATGGGTGTGTTCATGGCCGTCGGACTGTTGTTCATGGCGAGCATACTGCACCACACCCCGCGGATACACCCGTTCGACAAACTCCTGTGGTGGGCGAACGTATACGTCTTCATGAAGTTAATTCAGATTTTAGTGTCGATATTCGAGTACTACACCATGGCGCTGGAAACGGAATCGAAAGAAGCAGCGGCGGCGGGTGCGGGTAGTAACAGTACGGGAGTGTTCTGAATGATGTACATGTGTATCGTATGGGTAGTCCAAGTATAAATAGAAAATAGAAGAATTAAGAAACTCTCGGCGTCAAAACTTTTTTCGTACACAATACTTTTTCATACAACCCTCGCGCTGGGTATATAAATAAGCTACTTCCCAATCGACCCGGTTTCCTTCCACCGCTGTTCCGCATTCCCGTCCTCTCTTAGTGTCGCCAGCGCCTGGTGAATCGTTTCGCATGTTAGGAATATCGAGGCGTGCAAGGGAAACGCGCGCAGCAGGGCCATTTCTATTCCGCGGAAAAACACGAGCGGCCCGTCTGTTTTCACGCTTTGCCGCGCGCAATCCAGCATTCCTTTGTACGTCCCCGGCGGGAACGCTTGGATTTTCGACTTCACAACATCCAGAGGGTACGTCACGACCCACTGCACTACACCTGCGGATCCACCCGCCAACACGATAGCCGAGGTTTCATACGCGGGCCCGGCGGCGTTTTCGCACGCCCGGCGAATCGCGTCGTACGTCAGAAAGTACACCGCACACTGCGGCACTTCCCGCGCGATCGTCGCGCCCGTCCCCGTGAACAGCCCTTTGCATATCCCGTGCTCCCGTGTTAACGTCATCGCCGTGCGCAGTGTGCCTTTGTATTTCTCGGGGACCCCGCCCGTGCCGCAGCTGCTCTCGGCGACTTGCTGCACCGTCTTGACCCGCTCTGCGGGGCCCCTGATGAACGATGAAGTGAGGCCCGCGGCGCCGCCCCCCGCCAGACCCACGAGCCACTCGTGGTTGGTGAACAACGTCGGCGTGACACCGGCGACACTGTCGTCTCTCCCGGCTGTGCTGGGTTCGCCGGGACCTCTGTTTGACACACGCGTGCTGTCCATTCCCTCCCTCAACGTCCGCACCACCGCGGTGTTCGTGCTGAACGCCACGGCGTTTATCAACCCGTACGCAACCATGGGCGCACCTATCCCGCGGTACAACGCCAGAGGGCCATCCCTGCGCACTAGGGACGACGCGGTGGATATAGCGTGTCCTCCATTGGCTTGTACGCGAATCTTCACCGTGTCCACTGGGTGCACCACGGAAAGACCGACCATACCCGCGACTTGCCCCGCGAGCGCATGCGCCCAGGTCGGCGCCGAATCTTTCGCGCTCGCCTTCGACATTGTTCCACGCCAGACGCCCGCCGCGACGCTCGCGACGACCGGGCTGCCTCCCGTGCACCACCTCTCTGACGGTGGCGCCCCGGGTCCAAGGGTTAGAATCCAAAGCGGAAGGGGTTGCACTTCATGATTTTTTGTCACTTTCGTGATTGACCCGAAATTCGTGCACACTTCACTCCGCGCTCTTCACCTGCGTGGCAGACCATGGCGATGAGGTGTCTGACTCCTCTGGCTACGCCCGCCCGAGCCGTGCGGGGTGGCGCAGCGGGTGGGACCCAGAAGTCAAGGGTTCGCGCCACGGCGGTGATGAGAAATCGCCACAAAGAAAACAACAGATTGGTGAGTCCGATGACACTGACGTCCTCCCGCGGTGCCACCAAAACACCTCGCGCGATCCCTCCCGAGGCGATCGTCGCAGCGGTCGACCCGTTCAGCATTTCACCCGAGCAATGGGAGCTCATCGAGGGTAACCTTTTCGGCGCCTCGCTGTTTCCGTACCTCGCGTTCCTGTACTACCTCAGCAAGCCCGAAGTGAAGATGCCACCCAAAGCGTTGTTCGGGTTTAAGTTCCTCCTGGTGTTCGTGTTCGGCACGATTCCATGCGCGATATTCGCCAAACTCCAGTACGACGACATACTCGCCAATGTGGACTGGCTGCACGGCCCCGCGGAGTCGCTTTTAACCATAACCAACCTGTTCATCGTGGTGGGCATGAGGGAAGGCTTGAGAGAAGCGCGTAGTAAAGGGGACGACGGCGACGGCAAACGAAAAACGCTCAACGGTAGTTCTGTGGGCGGCGCGCTTCTCGGGTGGTCCGCGTTCACCACGGTTGGTGTGTTGGCTGCTGTAGCTGCTGACAATGTGATGCACGTAGATCCTGTGTTCGCTTCTTCGGCGGACACGTCGGTTTTGGCGATTGGTCTGGCATCCGGAGCGGTGCATAGCCAAATAGGCGAAGTCGCTTCTGCATTTTCCACTCGACCCGAACCCGCAAATGCGCTTTCGCTTCCCACGTGGATCATCCACACCTCGTCGCTCATCGAGTGGGTCGTCGCCATGGGCTTGATTTGGGAGTACGCTGATGTCACTGGGAACAAAGCGTACAAAGGGTTGACCTGGGGAATGGTGCCGTGCCACGCTTCGGGAATAGCGGCGTGCACGTTTCACGTTTTCTACAACGCCCCCGTGCTAAGCGCAGTTGTCGCGACACAGGCGGGGTTGACCGTGATTGGCAACACCACGTGCGCCATCGCGGCGTACCGGATGGCGAAGCACGCTGGGGTGGATGTGCGGATGCCGTGGGACGAGGGGTTTGTGGGGTTTTTTAAGGAAGAGAGCGCAAAGGAAACAAAGGAAACAGAGAGTGACGATACAAGAATTTCTTTAATTGAGGTTCCAACAAATGCGACGACCGTTGACCAAATAAAACTGTCCACCTCCAGTACCTTCGTCGGGTGGGAAGACTTGGCGGATCTGTGGGCGAAGGACTCGAACACGGTGCTGGTTTTGAAGCTGTTCCTGGTGTCCACCGCAGTCAGCGCTGTTGTGAAGTGGGGATCGCTGGGCGTGGAGTTTCCGTTTCATCCGTCGGTGGCGATGGCGTTCGGGATAATATTTTTGCCAACGGGGTTGAACATGCTGAAATGGGCGCAGATATCAAGGGAAGAACGGGAAGGGGATGCTAGCTAGAAACGCACGAGAAGTAGTACCACTGTAGATGAATTGTATCGAGTAATAAGTTTAAGATTTGTTTTTTATCACACGAGTCCTTGTTCTCGTGTAGTGTTTATCGTCATGTAAGAAGTGTCATCGTCGATCGCCGCCGGTGGCGGACGCGGTGACCTTGCTCCCGGCCCACCCCATGACCATCGCGGGTGATGCGGCGCGTCCGATCCTGGTCGATCGTTGGGTCACGCCAGCGGCGGTTCTGGAGGTGAATTTATCACGCGCGTACCTCGA
>TARA_B110000977_G_scaffold156798_1_pt1 | contig 33155 bp, 19 predicted proteins | sample TARA_B110000977 | Tara Oceans TARA_B110000977 (sample SAMEA4397798) | marine metagenome | biome: Polar Biome; feature: [SRF] surface water layer (ENVO:00010504); material: water (ENVO:00002006), including particulate matter (ENVO:01000060) such as... | depth 5 m | reverse complement strand
CTGCGGGTACTGCTGGTACTGCCCCTGCGGCGGGTACCCCATGGGCGGCCCCCCAGGAAGAATCGGTGGCCCTCCCATGTTTTGGTGGTGCGGAGTTCTTTCCTGTGCCTGCGCCTGTCGCGACGACGCAACCGGCGCTTTCGGGTTCACTTTGAAGTAGCTCAACAGCCGTTCAACCGACGGGAACTCCATCGACCGGAACCGGTACCCGCTCGGCCGCACGTCAAAGTACTCGTGGTGCACGTTGCCTGTTTTCGAGAGAATCGCGCTTAGACACAGCACGCCTTGGTGTTCCTTAGACACACCGATCGCGTACGGCCGCGTGTTCGGCGCACGGGCCAGTTCCGCTTTGAGACGCAAATCAACTTCGCGTTTATCGCCACTGCGGAATTTTCGGTGTTTGTGCGCCGCTCTGATGAGCTTCACGATGGGCTCGACGTGCCGTGCGTATACTTCATCCAAGTCCTCGTACTCCACGCCCCCCATTGTTAAAGGCGAGCCTAACGCGAGGTTCGCGGTGTGCCCAACACCAGGCTTCTTGCCCTCGTAGATGTCGTAGTGCACGAACACTTCGGTGCTGAATTTTAAAGTTAAACTCAACTGCATGACGCCTTTGCTCGACGGCCGCAAAACCACGTCGCCGATTTCGCGGCCCTTCAAAAACATCGTCGCGCCTTGGAACGAGACGTTTTGAAACAAAGGGTGGTCGATGTTCCGCGCGATGAAGGATTGCTTCTCCGTCCCGGTCTTTTTCTTCTTCGGCTTGGGTTTGGGTTTCTCGCCGTCTAACGGAACAAAAGAGTAGAAGCGCTTGTGGCCCCACGCTTGCTGCTCCCACCGCTGCGTTTCGTCGTTGGACAAAACGGAGCCTTTGCAGGAAAGGTGAACCTGGTTCTGTTCGAGGTCCAACCCGCCGGGTTTCACGCGCCCGGCGATGACCTGCCCGACCGCGACTTTGTGCTCCAGCCGGTCAACTGCTCTATCAGAAAGGTCTTCTTTCGAGATGATGCCGGTGATCCCTGAGTCGAGAATCACGACGACGTGCCCGGTAGTTTCCTTGGCGTCCAGGTCATTCCGTCGCGGAGGTTGCAGCTTCTTCACCGTGGCGTGCACGATTTTTCCGGGGCACAGCGTGTGCGCCGTTTCGCCGGTGAGTATCGTGAACTCCTCCCACGGCGTAGGGGCGCGCCATGGTTCTCGTAGCTCGCCATAAGGCGCCCGAAGCTCTACTCGAGTCTCACGCAACGTCTGCAACGTCCAGCCCTGGCCTTGCCCAGACAAGTACTCGGCGTATGCGCGCAAATCAAGCACCGCGAGCGTGCCCCAGTTTTCCGCCGCCATCGCGCGCTCAATCGCTTTCCTGCGAACAGATGAGGTCGCGCTCTTGAGCTGCTCAAAGTCGTACTCCAGGGCGTTGGCGATAATCTCCAACGCGCGGGTGTACTCATCAGGGTGCACTCTTGTCGCATCCAGCACGTTGTCCGCGTCCACGATCCTCAACGAAGCAGCGGCGTTGCGGAACACGCACGGCCCTAACGCGCCGTCTTTGGAGTCGTCGTCGGCGTCGAGCGCTGAGGTTTGCAAAAGCTCCGCACGCGACTCGACGGCGCCGCCGTCGCCCGCTCTGATCACGGACACAAGCGCGCCCGCTTTCCTTGGCCCAAGACCAGTAACGTACCGCAACGCGTATTGCTTCCACGGGTGAGCTACCACGGAGTTGATGTCAACCCCGCACTGGTTGATCACGTCCACCAGCGCGCGCTGGAACACGCTCGCCTTCTCTTCTTCTGTCAACGCGTCTTGAAGCGGCGAGAGCGTCATGCTCCGGGCTTCGCCGCCCGACGCGAGCTGGGAAATTACAGCCGGCGGGTCTCTGATGTACCGCCCCAGCGCTACAGCTCGGCGCACTTCGTTGGTGTGCTCTAGGAACTCCGAGCGGGTGGCGACGCACTGGCCCGCCAGCGCAGGCACCACGTCGTCCACGAAGTGAACCTTGATTGTGTCGACTTCTTCGGGAATCGCACGCGCGTGGTCCTCCACGACGCGGCCGACCACCATGGACACGGCGTCTTTCAGAAGGCGCGCATTGTTCCCCGAGGCGGAGGACGCGGCGACAACGACGACATGCGGTCTGTGTTCGATCATAAACTTCAGCAAGCGGTCCATATCCACTTGCTGCCTCGCAACAGCGGCGCCGGAACCCGACTTGCCCGCCGCGCGTACCGCGATGTTCGGGCACTGCAGGAAATCAACAAGCTCGCCTTCTGCGTCCAGCATGGCGAACGTGGTGGGCGGGTCCCCCGGTCCCCACACCGCGGCCAAAACCCTGACGTCGATCGAAGTGTCCTCCAACTCATCAGCGTGTTCTTCGCGGATCTCGGGCATCCACGGCGCGACTGCGATGCGCCTCCACAGCGCTTCGCCGCACTCCCGTCTCACGGCTACCAACGCTTCCCGCTCGAGGCACACCGCCGCTTCCCGGGTGAGCGACTTCACCAGATGTTGTCTGATTCCGCGATCAAGCGCGTCTCTGCGCAGCGCGTTCCACGCATCCGCCATCGGGGTTGAGGCGTCCAGCAGATACGCCGCTTCCGCATCAGCCATCAACTCATCCACGAAGTGATCAGGTAACGCGATGCGTAACGAAATCAATCCCTCGCGATGCGCTTTCAACACAGCCGCGAACTCGTTGCCGTCAAACTCGCAAACCGGCTTTTCTTGCAGGCGTTTGATCGACGCCAGCGGGTGGAACGGGTCGATGGTTTCCGTGCCCAACGGGGTGGGTTGCGTCCACACGCAGGCTTTGCGGCAGACGATGGCGCGGAGCCATGCGCGGACGCCAGGTTCAGCAGAAACCTCGGCTGCTGCAATCAAAGTCAGGGCTTTCAAAACTTGCTCGCTCGTCTCGTACCCTGTCTCGACTCCAGCGTACACGCTCGCGGCGTCTTCGGGGGACATATCTGGAACGGTGGTGTCCGCTTCGGCGCCCGCGTACGTCCTTAAACGCTCCGCCAAGGATTCAGGCGTAGCGCCGTACAGCGGTAACAGATCCCTCAAACCCTTCCTGACGTGGTGCGCGTATTGCGACTTGTTCAGGGGGCGCAACGTTCGCTCCGCCGCCGCCGCTTCGCCCTTCGCCACCGCTTCGCGCACTTCCTGTTCTGATATCGCCACGAGCTGTTCGTCGAACCGCAGCGCGAGCTTGGCGTCGACGTCATCCAAGGCTTCATCCGAAGCCGCGTCGTCGCACGCGTTCGCCAACACCGCGGTGATGCTCAAGTCAGGGTGCTCCGTACCGCGGTGCGTTTTCTCCAGGAACGTCGAGACGGCAGAAATCTTCTCGCCCATCGCGGCGCGGCGCTTGGCCATGCGCGCGAACCGCAAGTCCCACTCCATGACTTCGTGCAGCACGTCTCGGCGGTGCACGCGGCGCTCTAAGACAGCGCCTGAGGCATCACGAGGAGGGGGGCGGCTGTCATCCCTGCGCCCCCTCAACAGCGGCGCCACGCGGTCTTTCAAGTGCGACGCCACGAACGCCATTTCACTGCCTTCGACGTGCACCAGCCTTAGCAAATTCGCAATCGCGGCACGAACCGCGTCGGCTTCCTCCGTGGGTAACGCCCCGCCGCTCGTCTGTTCTCTGGCCCGTACCCACGCTTCGTGGTCCTCGTTGGACTCGTCATCCGCCCAGCCGTTGAGCAACAGATCCCCACTGTACGTAGGTAAATCCCTCACGCTCCCAACCCCCATCATCCGGTCGAAGATCCACGTCGCCACGGCTTCTGGGTCATCAGGCGCTCCGCCCGGCCGCGGCGCCAGCTGAAGCCGCTCCGGCCAATCCTTGCTGCGCACCGCGTCGTCTGCCGCGGTGAGCATCTGCTCGCGCACGAGGGAGGGCTCGAACACGCTTTGCCACTTCCCAGACAGAACCGGAGCAGACCCAGCTCGTTTGGCCTTCTTCTTTTTCTTGGGCTGCGGAGTCGCGCCGAGCTCGTCGCCGTCTTCGGGAGCGATGAAATCATCCTCCTCTTCGGCGTCATCGTCGTCGCTCTCGTCCTCCTCCACAGGCGCCTCTTGCACGTTCCTCCTGGCGAACAAATCTTGCAGCTCGCCGAGGTCGCCGAAAATGTCCACGGCGTCCTGCAGCTGCTCGGAACGCACGCCCGTGGCGGACTTCAACTTACGCCGCGGCTTCTCGCCGTCTTCGCGCTCGATGAAATCCGCGAATTCGTCCTCCGAATCGCTCGCGTCCAAATCTGGGTCGCCTTCATCAGCAGGCGCGGTTTCCGCTTTCTTTACCTCAACCGGGGTTTCGTCGTCGTCATCGTCCGAGCCGCCGAACAAATCACGCTCCACATCCTTCACGGTTTTGGGTTTCGTCTGGTCAGTTGTTTTGGTGCCTTTTCCTTTTTCTAAATCCCCCGCTTTCTGAAGCCGCTTTTTCTTTTCCTTCGGCCGTCTGAACCCGGTGACTTGGTTATCCTCGAGCAGGTCGTAATCGTCCTCGTCGAGCTCAAGCGCCTGGGCTTTGCGTTTCTTCTTCGCCGCCGCCGCGGCTTCTTCGTCGTCGTCATCCTGGCTGTCGTCCTCCAGAACCGCGCCTCGGCGCTCGCGCCTGCGAGCCACCACGGGGCCCTCATCGTCGTCGTCGTCATCGCCCAGCCCTTGCTCGGCGACGTACGGGGCTTTGGGGAGGTTAGCCACCGCGGGCTTCTCCTCATCCTCGCCGTCACGAGGTGCATCCTCGGGTTTCATCGCGGGCGCGCCATCAGAGTCCGACATCGCACCAGGTCCGGCACGAGATCAACTCGATCGCGAGGCGGCGATTTCCCGCGCCTTCGCCGATCCACGACCGATCCAACCGACGCTCGATCAAATGCGTGACCCTCGATCAACGAGACGCACGATGCGGTCGGTGGAGACGATCGATGAAAGGCCTGCCCTTCCGGTCGCGGTGACGCTGCCGGGAGGTATGAGCAACAGAAGCGCTGGGCGCGCGATTCTCCCCGCCGAGATTTCGGGGTTGGACGGCGGACGGAAGTTTGCGCTCATGAGTTATTACTCGACAAAGTGACGTGACAATTTACCGAAGTTGCGCAGGGGCATTTCGGACATGAAACTGGGAGACGATTCTTGTGAGAGGAACAAGAATTTCTGTGAACCAAAAAAAAACAATTCAGTCTCTCGATATTTGACAAATCTACTTCCAGTGCCTATCCAGGTCCTTCGCGAGCACCATCCCTTGTGTGGTGAGCGCCCCCACCGCGAGCGCTGCGAGGGTAACGATCAGCAGCAGGTACGAAAACTCCTCATCCAGCATGTCGTACGACCGTGACGGGTGCAGCCGGGTGAAGAACACGTCCAGGCCGTGCGCGACGCACAGCACCGTGCTTTCCAAATTCGCGGGCGCCGTGACGATGCCTAATAGTCGCGCGACTTGGTGCTTCGTCGTGACCCAGGCTTGCGGCGCGATAGGCAGCACCTCTGCGTACGGCAATAGTCCTTCCTCTCTATCCTCTCTACTCGGTTTCGTGGGCCTTCGGGGATCAAGCCACCGCTTGTCAAGTGCCACGACCTGGTCCGTCCCCGTGCCAATCAACACTTGGTGCGCCGTGACGCCGGCTGAACTGTACGTCGCCTTCATCATCGTCGCGGTCGGGCGCACAAAGTAGGATTGCCCCAAGATCCGCAACGGCGGGGGCGCGAAGCTACTGACCACCTCTATATTCTCCCCGCGTGACCCAGAGGTCAGCGCGTTCATCATCAGCTCCCCCGCGGCGACGCCCTTCCTGTGTTCCGAGTCGTCGAAGAGCTCAAGGACGCTCATCGAGTTCCGACCAGCGCGCGTGTTGAAGTAGTGGTACACGACCCAGTTCTCGCACACCACGGCGTGTACCGGCCCCCTGGCTTCGGGGTGGCGCACGCGGTACAGAACACGGCCAGTCACCGCGTCAAGTAAATGCGCGCTCACGGCGGCGTCGCCCAAGTTGGCATTAGAACCAGTCGGCGCGACGGCGACGAAGATGACGTTTGGCGACAAATACTTGAACAGCGTGGACCTGTCACCTAAAACTTTGACCCACGTGTGCACCCGCTCGCGTTCGGGCTTTGACGCGTACCCCACGATGGAACCAAGCTCGCGCGGGAACTTCGTGGTCCAGATATGCGTGGTGGGGTAGGTAGACGGGGAGTCTTCAGATTTGACACCTTCTCCACCCCCTTCATGCATCAGCGCGTACCCCCTGACTTCTGACGCCTCCTGGTCCACTGTGAAGAACGAGACGCGCGCGCGATCGGCGGACGCGGCGTGGAGGGCCCACGGTGTGTCGGGGAACACGTGCGCTTTGGGGTTGTGGGCATCCACCAGGAGCATCGCGCTAGGGGCGCGGTGGTCTTCATGTCCCCCCTCAACTGCACTGGGTAACGGCAACACATGCGCGGCTTCGAAGGGGAGCACGACGTCCGACCCTATCTCACCGGTGTACACGTCGACCACCACCGCCCTGGTTTTCCGACCCCCGCCAAATGTGTCCGCCACGCCCAAAACCAACGCGTGTTCGTCGTCGTCGTCGCCGTCCCTCCATGGAAGGAGCACGGAGTACCTGTATGCAGATGCGGCGTAGCCCGCGCCGTCCAAACCCCCTCCGAGGAACGTGCGCCACAACATGCGCCCGTCGCCATTGTGCACCGAGCTTAGCGCGCCGTCGGGGGATAAAAACAAAATCTGCCTCCGGAACCCGTTCGCGTCGCGCGTGGGCAGGAGCTTGTCACCTCTGCTTCTTCGCATCGCAGTGAGCTCAGCGAGCTCTTGTCGCGTCGCGCGCTTGAACCGCGCTTTCGCAGCTAGTAGCTGTGTTTCGAAGCTCTCTTTGAACGTAGGGCGAACGCGACTGTCCTCCGCCGCCGCCGCGGCCGCACTCTTGGGGGGGGGCAGCCTGGCGAACAAAACCTCAGCCGCCAGGGCCAACGATTCCTCGCGCGTCCACCGCGCGTGCGTCTTCTGTTCGTCCAAAAGGGATAGAGACGCGTCCGCCGTGGTGGCTAGGATCGACCCCGTTTTCGTGGAGACGTCGATGACGAGCCAGGCGTCACGCGCTGCGCCGCGGTCGACGGGTGTCAGTGTGGTGCTCGTCACGAAGCTAATCGTCGCTGATTCAGAATCAAGTGCCTTGGTCGTCGTTTGGAACACGTTTTTCCCGTGATCGGCGACCACCACCCCGACCCTCAGCGCGCTGAACTTCGCCGCAGGCGCAGTTTTTTGCACGGTTTTGGTCCCCACTCTGTCGATGAGCGTGGCAGGCGACACCGCGGCGGGACACGACCCGTCTTGCTCCAGCGGCCAGGACTGCACTACCCTCACGCGGTCGCCGGGTTTGGTCTTGGCGCCGTCGCCGGCGAAGGAATCCACGGTGAGCAACGCGCACCCGTTCGTTCCCGTGACCAGCGCGGCGCCCGCCCTGGCCGCGGCAACGTCGCTCGCGGCGTCCACGCCTCGAATGATGTGTATGACAATCTCGCCAGCGCCGATGTCGAGGGATGGGGGCACTGGAAACGTCACCGAGACGTCCTTGCCTGCGCTTTTCGACCCGGAGAGTGCGAGCAGCTTTTCGACGTCCACCACGAAAAGTTTCGAGGCGACCGCCTCGCCAGCCGACGTCCCCGCGTCCCTCGCCGCGCCGAAAAGCAAAAGCCCCTGGTTTTCGTCCGACGCAGACACAGTCATGGGCTGTGCGACGTCGATCCCTGAAACGCCGCTCGCGGTGGCGATGCGTTTGAACGACCCGTTGCTAGGGTCGAGCTCCACCGCAATCAGGTGGCCTCGCTCGGCGGTGGCGCCGAGAGCGACGATTGAATTATCCTGCAACACTGCAAGACGAACAAACCTCGAAGCATCGTCGCTTCCACTCTCATCCGCAACTTTCGTACCCGCTTCCGCGGTCCACGACACCAAGCCGTCCGCGAGCGATCGCAGCTGCACTTCCCCGCGAACCAGCACAAGCACGTCCTCCACCCCGTCTCCGTCCGCGTCCCTTCCGAGCGGAAGCACGTCGACGCCGACGTCTTTTTGGTTTTCAAGCGCGGCTTCCGCCGAGGGCGCCGCCGCCGTGTACGTCACCGCTTCCCACAGAAGCGTGCCGTCCTTCATGGACCACCCTCGTAGGTACTTGCCGCTCGACGAAGAGGACAGCAAGACACGGCCCGCGATGAGCAGGCGGTCCACCACGTCGCCGGGCTCCAACACGTGGCGCCACGCTGATGGATTTTGAGGGAAGGGAAAGAAAGGTTAACGAAGAGACTTAGATTGATAATTGATCACGGCGAGGGTAATCGTGGTGTATCGATCGATGTCGTTGGGGGATGTGTCGCTTGGTGCAATCACTGTAACCACGCTTACCTATGTCTCCCGTTTTGACATCCAGCGCGCTTACCGCGCCTTGTTCCGTCGCCACGAACGCGCGTTTGTTTGTCTTGCCGCCCGCGAACGTCGCGTGCGTGACTCGCCCGAGATGTTCCTTGTGCCAGTCGAAGCTCCCGACCTGGTCCTCGTAAATCGCGTGCGCGGAAGAGACGAGAAGCCCGAGGACGAACAGCGCCAGCGCGGTCGCGACCGCGCGGCAACCTGCATAGCGCGGCATAATCGAAGCGCGCGGGGGACTATGGGACTCGTCACAGATCGCGCCCCTTCAGGAACGGAAAAACCTGCTCGAAAAAGTTGAGCCGCGCTTGACGAATCTGCTCTTTTTTACCGCCGCCGCCGACTCCCGGCCGCCTCCCACTGTTCCCCGCGCATAGGCCACCCGGTCGGCCACCGCGCTTGACTTGACGCAAAACTACCGCAGCCGCCGACACTTTTTGTCCGCGCGCGTGGGTGTGCGGCGCGACCATGAGCGGTCCCGGCGCGTTCGAGCCTTCTCCCGCTGGGGAGTACATCCCCGCCACTATTACGGGCTTGGTGGACGACGCATCTTTACCCTTGAAGCCCACTGCTGGTGAGGATGAGCTGTGGCTGATTCAGGCGCCCAGCGATGTGCGCGCTGAGGATTTGCGAGGGTTGCGATTCAAGCTCACGGGCGACGGATCGGGGGAGGAGATGAGTTCGTTCAAAGCGGGGGGCAAGAAGTACCGTCTGGTGGAGGAGGATTCCGAAGCCGTGGCGCACATGTTCGTGCTGCCTCCATCTATGTCGAAAAAGGGAGCGGAGTTTGGAGCAGGGCGACCGCTCACGCGACGGTTAACGATGATGAGAAAGGCCAAAGGCGTGGGTGATGAGGAGGACGGCGGCGAGGCGACGAAAACGCCAGGCGAGAAGAAGAGTAAAAAAACCAAAAGAGAAAAGGGAGACAAGGAATCTTCCAAGAGCTCAAAGAAAGCCAAAAAATAATAGAACCAGTTGAGTATGTATTGATGTATCGAAACAGCTCCTCACCCTCCCTCTACGCACTTATGGTTGCCTTTTTGAACGCATCCTTGATTTCGTCGTTCGAGTGCACGAACACGGACGCTGTGTCGAACATCTCCTTGTTTTCTCGCCAGCACTTTTGGCCTTCCTCCGTCAGAACTTTCGCGCTCTCGTCGTTCCATATTTTCTGGTAGATGTCGTAGTCGTATTGGTTCTCTTCGAACGCCCATGGGTCGCACTTGCGAGGGGAGATTGGCGAGACTGCGTATTTCGCGCTCTCGTAGAATTTTTGGGCCGAGGGGTTGGCGGTCTGCACTGTTAACATTACGCCGCTCACCCCGGCTTTCCTGGCTAGCGCCTCGACCAGCATCATGAGGAATTTGCCAACCCCCCTTCTTTGCGCGGCTTCCGCGATTTGAAGCTCGTAGACGTACAACACCACAACGCCTTCTTCGATGACGAATTTGTAGTGCAGAAACCCGAGCGGTTCGTCGGGATCTACGTTTTCTTGGTTTGTTTCACCAACCATGTCAACCGCGCGCGCGATGAGGTATTTGGAATCCTCACTGGTCATCTCGGCTTTTTTCTCCTTGGCCTCCTTCTTCCATGAAGCGCCGTACACCGGTTTCATGTTCGTTTCGAGCAAGTTCCAAATCCACTTCTTGTCGTGTTCGCTTAAATTGCTGGCGTCGGTGACACAAATCACCGTGGTGCTCAGGCCGTTGCGCACGAAGGGCTTCGCGAGGAACGGCGCGAGTGCCGATGTTGGAACCACAGCCTCTGCCGCGTCAACTTGATCTTCAAGCTTCTTCGCAGCCGCTTTCTTAGCAGCCTTCTTCGCGGCTTTCTTAGCATCGGGGATCTGGACCTTCACCGCGCTCTTACCCATGTTCGAGGATCACGCGGAAAGACGGGAAACCTCCGGGGGTGGCGCGTGAGAGTGAAGAGCACGCGGCGGTGCGTCCACGGTTTTCAAACTTTTGAAAATAAGAAACGCTCGGACGAGCCAACTCGCTCTTCTCACACTGATATCAATGCCTACAAGGCACGCGTCTCATCACACAACGACACACGCTGCACTCGAGATGGTGTTCGCGATGGCAACCATGCCTGTCTCAACAACGGTATCATATCGTGGTGTCACGTGGCGTGCGATTCGTGGCGCTGGCCACTCTCGCATCGGCGTTACCCGCACCGACATCGTGGCCGTGTCAAGGACGTCGTCAGCAATCTCGAAAGTTTTCGGAGTCGCTGCGGGCTTCGTGCTCCTCGCGTCTCCCCCCATGGCCCTGGCGGAACCCGGCCAGAGACCCCCCCCCGTGGCGGAGCTGCCCGGCGGGTGCACGCTGGAGGCGCTGGACTTGTTCAAGAACACGCGCGCCAAGTTCAGCCTCGAGGTTGGGACGGGCGCTTTGCCTGAAGCGGTTTTGGATTTGGCGATGTGCGATTATTCCGGCGCCGAGATGGATGGAAAAGTTTTGAGCGGCGCAATCGCCAGCAACGCGAAGTTCGACAACGTGCAGTTCACGGGAGGCGAGATGAGCCGCGCGAAAGCGGTCGGAAGCTCGTTCAGAAACGCCAACCTATCGTCAACCAACTGCTACGAGGTCAATTTCGCCGGGTCCGACTTGCGCGGCGTCAACTTCGACAACGCCATCCTAACCAACGCGAGGTTCGGCAAGGACAAAGACGGAAACTGGGCAAATCTAGACGGCGTGAATTGGGAAGGCGCTTTGTTGAGCTCTTCAGACGCGCAACGAGTATGCGAAAACCCCACCGTGGATGAGTACGGAAAGGCTATTTTAGGGTGCCGATAGCGAAAGATTGACTTGTGTTGACTTGTTGACATGTAAAGTACTCAATAATCCCACTCTTCCCTATCTTCGCCCAGCAGCGCTTCCCTCAAGCGTTCGCGCATGGTCTCGAGCTTCCCTGACGTGGGCAACCCCAGCGCGCCGAGCGCGGTTCGGATCGCGGTCTTGTCCAGCCCGGCGACGTCATTTGCGCCAATCGCGCGCGCGCGCACCGCCGCCGTGATTTCCGCGGTGCTGGCGATGGACCAGTCTATTTGCGACCCGCCGTCTGTACCCGCCGCTTCCAGCACACTGCGTTCCAGACGTTTCTCGAGACTCGGTCCCGCTTCGTCTCCTGAACGCCTGCAGAGCAAGGAGTACTCCTCCTTTATGAAGACTTCCTTTTCCAAAAAGTCATACAACGGCGGCTCGCACACTTCGCACACACACTCGCTGGACCCGTCCTGCCCCATGGCGAACACTTGATAGGCACTTCGATTTGTTTTCAAAACACGAGCCACGCCGCCAACACCCATAAAGTCTCCGCCCTTTGCCGGGTCCCTGGTTGCCGCCGCGCCAATCCGCGACTCCGTTAGCGAGTACACGTCTAAAAACGTGCCCAAAAAGTCCATCGCGCGCTTGCGCCACGGCCCCAACCCGAAATCGCTCACCACCTGTCCTTGTTCGTTCCACTGCGGGTTGACTAACAGCGTGATTTGTGTTCTGTTTGCGTCACCCAGCGCCGCCAAGTCTCGCAACACGTTAAGGTCCTGCGCATTTGGAATCACCAGCGCGCGCACCGAGCCTTTTGCGTTTTGAAGAACTCCCACCGGGTCGTTGTCTGTATCCACGCGTTTCGCGAACATCTCGCCCCCGTCTGGTTCGATTAAACGAATCAACGCACTCGCGGTTTCCATCGCAGCTTTGTATATATCCGCGTCGTTCTGGCCGTAGTCATCCGCCTCCACGGACGTGAACTCGTTTCTGCGATTGTTGATTGGGAGTAACAGCGTGACCCTCTGCCTTTTGTGGCTGCCGCCCTCGGGGGAAGCGGCGTGGCGCACAATCTCGGCGCACTGAGAAACCTGCTCCGCGCACGTCTGCGGAAGAGGCGCGAGCGTCGATTTGCTGGGGGACGCTTCGACAGCGACGCAGCGACGAGAGGTACCGGATCGAGAAATGCTGAGTTGGCACCCATTGCTGACTTGGCGGATTTCACGCCTTATGGGTCCCCGGGCGGGGACGGAGGCGCGAGGTGCCACGACAGAAGGCGCGCACGCGGACATCGCAGCCAAGCAGTGAACGTCGTGGTGCGGAGCAAACAACGAGAACTGTGCGAGGGTCACCAGGAACGTGTGTGCGGGTGTGTGATCGTGTTGGAATGCCAACTCGAAGGAATAACATAGTCAGATATTGCGGCAAAAAATGACATGATTAAAACGCTCCCTGCTCCCCCTCTCTTCACTCCCCGGTTACATGACCGTTGTGATTTTGAAATCCAAATCGGGGCGTTCCTTCTGCGCCGCGGCTGCGGCTTCGGGCGAGCACACGGCGACCACCTTGGCATCAGGCGCCGTGGTGGCTTCCAGGGTTTCGCCGAATTTGTTGAAGTCGCTCTGCGTTGTGCCCAGAACTTCCTCCCGTCGCTGCTGGCGCTCGGCGTCCTCCACCTTCAGGAGGTGCCTCATCAGCGCGGTGTACCCCTTGGCGTCCGGGAGCTGGTACGAATCGAGGTCGCCCATCGTGCCTATTATGGATTTCGTGAGCTCTTCGCCGTCGATTTTCAGCTCCTTGAGGAAATCAACCGTGCCGTCGTAGTTCGATACGGTTTTCATCAAGTTTGGGTCGCGGTAGGACAGGTACGAAAACATACCGCTGTGCGAGTCGAAATCGGAAAACCCGCCGTACGCGCCGCCTGACACGCGCACGCGGTCCCACAGCCATGTCGTGCCCAACAGCTTGTTGATCACGTATGCACTGCCGTGAAGGTCGTACCCGGCTTTGTACAAGTTAGCGCCCTTGCCCACATAGTTCACCTGCGTCGGAACGGTGATGAGTTCGTTTTCAGCAGGGAGCACGAGTTTCGGGGACCAGGGGGCAGTCGCGGCGCCCGTGCCGGTGGCGGGAAGCGATTTGAGGAAACCCTCAACCGCGCCCGCGGTGGTTTCCAGGGTCTTGGCATCCGCGGTGAGGTTGGTGACGGACCTGGCGCGCGCCACGACGGCTAACCGAATCGCCTCCATGTCCGCCACCACGCCGTCCCAGTCGCTCTCCACGCGTTTGGACAGCTCCTTGAGGTACTCGAGCTGCGCCAAACCGCCGAGCTGCTCATTGACGTACCCTGCGACGGAGTCCATGGCGTCCAGTCTGCCTGCGGCGACGGAGTGGCCGCCGGACTGCACCCTGGACTCGGCGCCGGCGCGCGACTCCAACACGAGTTGCTTGAAAATCTCGCGGTCGTCCAGCTTGGACTCGAGGAGCATCTCCGCCATCAGGTCGTGCAGGGTCCCTGCTTGCGCGGCGGTGGATTTGCCGCGGAGAACCAGGTACGCGGCGACGTCATCCGTGCCTCGGATGGAGGAAACGAACGGCGAAAGCGAGAAACCGCCAGTCGTAGCGCCGATGGTCTGGTCAAACTCGACAAAGTCGCGCTTCGCCGTGCCCATGCGCTGCATCGCGCGGCACCACAGAGGCACCAGGGGCATCAGCTTCATGGGCACGGTGTGAAGGTCCTGCGGGCGATGGTCGCGGGAAGAGGTCGTGGGAAGGGAACGCGTCAGCACGGCACTCAGCGTGTATCGGAAAAAAGTAAACAACTTTGACAAGCTGTGACGTCGCAGCGAAACGGGAGCGGGGTGGAAAGCCCCGCGCACCGCATTATAGCGGCGTCTACGTGTGATCTCGCACTGACTAATGTGCCTCCGGACGATCGCCCACTTTGCAGTGAGGCCCGTGCGTGGCGTGGTATGCAGTGCGTGTGGGGTGGGGAAAAAACAAAAACGAAATGAAAGGATTTAGGAGTAATAACTCAAGACGGACTGAAATCGCTAATGCTGCGTACCATGAGATGTTCGGCGTACAGAATCTCGGAGGTTGCGATGTCGTGCGTGAGCAGCTGAGTCGCCCCAAGTTCTGAGACGTCCGTGGGGATGCTTTTGGCCTCTTTGGGAATGTCGCTCACCGCGAGCGTGGGAACGCACGCCAAGGCTTCCGCCGAGTCCGGGGTTTCCTGAAGTTTTTTCAGCTCTTCCGTCTCCGCGACGACCTTCTCGATTTCCTCGGGGGACAGTCCTGATCGGTACTTCTCGATCCGGGCCTTCTCCTCGTCATCCTGCGCCTTGGCCATCCCCTTGTCCGGGTTCAACTCGATTGTGACTTGGTGTTTGTTATCAATGAGCAGCTTCTTGATAAGGGGCGTGAACACGTCCTCCTTTGCCATGCGTTGCTTGAGCTGTGCCAGGGGCTCTTCGAACCGAAGAGGCATAACCGGGTCGCCGTCGTACAGCCACGCGGAGAGTGACCTCAGCATCAAGGAAAGCCCTCGGGGGAACCGCCCGGTGTTGTTCTCCCTCATGGAGAACTCGATGGTGTTGACGCTAGAGTCGATCGCGGCTTGCGTGAACCCGTCCTTTGCGATTTGCGCGATTGTGGATTCGATAAGTTGTTCCACCTTCGCGATGTCACCCGCCGCGACGCCCTTCAGCCCGATCGCGAACGTGGGTTGACGCAACTCATCCTCAAGCCCCCACCCAACGATAGCCTCACCGAGACCGGACTCCTCAAGCGCCATCCTCAGCGGCGCAGCAGGGGAGCCCATCAACAGGTTATCCAGGAACCCGACCGCCAGCGCAGTCTCTTGGTCAAACGGACCGTCGTTCAAAAGCCAGTTCACTTGTACGAAGCTCTTCTGCTGCTCCTCGCCCTCCCCCGCGACGTACGACGCGACGACGCGCTTGGGCTCGGTGAAGAAGGGTTGCGTCATGACTTGTGAGTCAACCTCTTCTCTTTCAAACTCCGAAAGAAACGAGTCCAGAATTTGCAACCGGTCCTCAACGTCGTCGTCGCCGTAAAACCACAGCCGCGCGTTGGACGGGTGATAGAACTTTTGGTGAAACTCCTTGAACTCTTGGAACGAAAGATCGGGGATGACTCTGGGGTCGCCGCCTGAATCGACGCCGTACGTGTTGTCAGGGAACAGTGCTTGCTGCGCCTCTCTGGCGAGAACTGAATCAGGGCTCGAGTAAACGCCTTTCATCTCATTGAACACAACGCCCTTGAACGTCATCTCCCCTTCTTTCGAATCTAATTCATAATGCCACCCTTCCTGCAGGAACGTCTTTTCGTTCGTCATGCACCGCGGGTGAAACACCGCATCGAGGTACACGTCCACTAGGTTCTTGAAGTCCTGCAGGTTGCAGCTCGCCACGGGGTAGCACGTCCGGTCGGGGTACGTCATTGCGTTCAGGAACGTGTTCAGGGACCCTTTTATTAATTCAACGAAAGGTTCCTTGATCGGGTACTTTCGTGAGCCGCACAGCACGGAGTGCTCTAGGATGTGCGGGATACCGGTGCTGTTCGCTGGCGGTGTGCGGAACGTCACGCCGAAGGTTTTGTTCTCGTCGTCGTTGGACAGGGACATAACCTCCGCGCCCGTCTTTTCGTGCTCGAACAGAAAAACCTTCGCGTCGTACTCGGCGACGTACTCCTCCCTCACGAGCTTGAACCCGTGCAGGTTGGCGGGGGGCTTCATTTCCACGGGGGACAAGGGGGCGGTCACGGCGCGGGTTTGTACCGACCGACGCGTCACTGGGGCGTTTCTGCGCAGCGCCGCGCGCGCGGCGACAGGCGCGCACGCGGCGGAAACGACGGCGGAGGCGACCATGGTGCGATTTGCGATTTGTGTCGACGCTTGGGGTGTGCTTTGGGTGACGGACGGGGGCACGAATGCGCGAAGTGACGAAAGCGCAGTGACCAGGGCGCGTCGAGCGGGCGCCGTCGTGAGATGCGAGAGATCGGAGGACGGTGGGGTCCAACGAATACTCGGGTGCAGAGACGAATGAGTACACGTGTCGGGCGATCGGGCACAAACCCGACAGTTGGAAGCGTGGCACGCTCTGCGAAAGTTTGCCGCTCTTGAGTTATTGACTCGTCAATCAGAGGGACTACAAATGCAACTTGCTTGGTCTATGACCCCTGAAATCATCCGCTCATCGCAGATCTCCACTTTTATCCACAAAGTGTCGTCGATGCGTGCGTCCAATTACACGACACTCGCAGCGCGCCACGTGACGCGTTCTTGCCACTCCATTTCTCCGTGCACAAACACACGACGACGACAACGACGATGGCCTCCATGACCATCTCGGCCGCGCGCGTTGCGGCAAAAGCTCCCGTCCAAGTGCGTTCCTCGAAGAGCGCGGTTAGCCCCAAGGCCGTGTCGATGGGGCAGAGCCGCAATGGTGCCTCTAAGATCACGCTGCCCACCCCCAAACGCGGCAGTTCCGTCATCGCCAGCGCCGGCCTCCCCCCCAACCTCGCCGGTATGATGGGCAACATGGACCCCGAAAAAATGAAGGAGATCCAAGCGGCGTATGAACAAGCGATGAAAGATCCGGAAACTGCGAAAAAGGTGAATGATCAAATGGCGCAGATGCAGGGCATGATGAACAACCCGATGGTGGCGAAGCAGATGAGTGCGATGAACAACATGATTAGTAACCCTGATATGCAGAAACGCATCGCTGGTTTGAAGGACGACCCGGATTTCCAGGAGTTTTTCAACGACGTGCAGAAGAACGGGCCGAGCGCGATGATGAAGTACTCGAACGACGCCACGTTTCTGAAAAAGCTCAACGATAAATTGGGCGGCGAAGAAGCGATTCGAGCGGCCGTTGGGGGGGACATTCCGGTGGACGTGCCCGGCGGTGCGGTACCCGCACCTGCGCCTCCCGCGCCTGAAGTGGAGACTCTTCACGACGCCGCGCGGTACGGAGACACCGAAGCTGTTGAGGATTTCATCGCAGTGGGGAAGGATGTGGATGCGAGGGATAGCTCGCAACGAACGCCGCTTCATTACGCAATCGCGTTTGGCAAGGGCGACGCCGGTGAGGAGATCTTCGCAATGCTGATGGACGCGAACAGCGACCTAACCGCCGTGGACGAGAAGAAGAACACCCCACTGCACTACGCGTGCGGGTACGGCAAGATTTTCGCGGTGAAGGCGCTGCTGGAGAAGGGGTGCGACGTGAGCGCTAAGAACGGCACGGGGAAGACGCCGCTTGATTTGGTCAAATTGGAAGCCAAGAACCCGATCAACGAAGAAACAGAGTTGCTCGAGAAGCTGGGGGCGTGAGAGGTATTTTTTGGACAGATGGGTAGTAGGACAATGTGTTTGTGCAGAGTCTTGTAATATGGAAGGAAGACACGCGCACGTTACATCACAGCGTATACGCCTCCGACGCGCGCCATCTGAAAATCTCTGCTTTCTCCATCTCCAGATCGCAATCCCATCGATTCGCAAAAGCAACGACACACGACACTTGGATAAATAACTCTGTCGCGTCACTCCTAAACGCGCCTTCGGGGTGGTCGACGTTTGTTCGACGCGATGCGCGCGTCAACGTCTGCGTCGATGGCGATCGCGTCGACATCGCATGTACCGGTGTGTGCGTCGCACACGCGGTCGATGCTCGGTCCATGGCGACGGAGGGATGACGGAGTGGTTCGTTCGATGAGGGGGAGGCACCACATCAGTCGGCGCCGGGTTTCGTGGGAAGCTCGCGCCCAAAGCAAGGGCGATGATTTCGAGGACGAAAAACGACGAAACGAGATGGAAGTCCAGTCGGAATGGAGGGATGGCCCTGAACCATCCTCAACGTTCGCTTCGCTGTTCGAGGCGTTGAAGACAGGGGAGGAGGGGCGTGGCGACGACGAGAGGGACCCGATGAACGAAACAGAAAACTTTACAGATGACGAAAACTGCGACAACTGCGACGACGAAACGAGCACCGCGTCTCCTTTCTGCTCCATATCCTTCATCGACGAGAGCGTGGATGACGGCGAGGGTGAGGGGGGGTTCGTGTCACCGATGGAAGACCGTATAGCAGCTGTGGAATCGTCCTCTGCTATGAGCAAACAGTCAGAACCTTCAACGGCGCCAGTCACTGCGTGGCCCCCCTGGCTCGCCGACGATGTCGCAAACACGTTCGACGAGTTCGACGTGCGCTCCGTGAATCCCCCAGCCTACCCTTCAATACCTGCGGTGGTGGAGTCCGCATTCGTGGAGGTGTGCGCGGGCAAGGCGTGCTCCAAAGCGGGATCGGGTGAGATTCACCAACAAATCACCAACGCGGCGCCCGCAACGTGGCGGTGCGAGCAACGAAAAAAATGCTGGGGCCTTTGCCAAGCCGCGTGCGTGGTGCGCGTGACAAAGGGCACGAAGCAAGAGACTCACGTTCGGGTTACACCGTTAAACGCCGTGGCCACGGTGCTGGAAGCGGAAAACCGAGACCGCTGGGGGATACCGCAGCCTAGTAACTTCGTGTACCGAAGGGAACCGGAAGGAGAGGAGGTCCAGGAAAAAGAAAAAGAGTTGGTCGACGCTTTGGGCCCATCCTTGCCTTGGAAGCCGCCCGCCTCGGTTGGATTCTTAGCGGAAGCCATAGACGCGGTGGAGCGAGGCGTCGTGGACCCGGTCGAGGTTGGTGATGCTGACCAATCGAAGGTGGACAGGAAAAAAGAATGGGGAAACAAACGGCCGGGCGTCACAAACGCCGAGCGCGCTTCGGAATGCGCAGCGAGTGTTTTTCAAGAGCTTTCGTCCTACACATTCGGGGACAAAAACAATAGACCATAGATTCATTCAATACGTAGAAAAGACTTTTCGTAATCAATAGTATAATACATCATGGCGATCCTGCTTCTTTTGATCTCTCGCCTTTCATCCCTCGTCCCAATAAATCATGTCCCCCTATAAATATGTAGTCCCATTTGAGGTGGTCTCGTGAATATCGTCACGCCACTCGCTCGCATTCTTCCTACCTCGCCGTGGTCGCGGCGACTTGTGCGATTGCGAGCTTGAAGCTGTCCATGTTCTTCGCGTTTCCCAGGGTGGGTATCCTGGTCATCTCCTCCGCCATCGCCGCGCTGGCGGTCTCTAACATCGCCGCGACGCTCCCGATGTCGCCGCCCAGCATAGCGCCCCAGTCCCCGCTGTTCATCGTCGCGAGCCCGGCACCGACGACGTCAAACGGCGCGTCGCTCGGTTTCGTGACGTCGACGCCGCCCACACCGAGCATGAAGGATGAGCCGTTCCGGGGTAACCGCGCGGCGAGCTCCTTCAGCACGGGAAGGGACTCGGGGACTTCATCAATAGATACCACGTCAGCCGCGGTGGGCGAGTTTATTTCGTCATCCAACGCCGCTTGCTTGGCCATGAACTCGGCGACGTCGGGAGGCAGCGTGACTTGGTTCGCGCCCCCCACGAGCTTCGTGAGGTTCAGGGAAAGCGTTCGCGCCGGGCCAGGACCTGACGGGTTGTTGTTCTCCGAATCGAGAAAGTTGGAAGCAGGCACGTGCGGCAACGTGTCTGTTTCACTCGCAACCTGCCTCGGCGGTTTCTTGCGAAGCAAAGGGGGCATTGAGACAACTTGTTTGCCTGGCGTCGTCGCCGGCGTCACCAGGGGAACGTCGACGACATCATCCTTGTCGTCTTTGGGCGCGAACCGGCCCGACGCGTCCCTTGCGAGTCGTCGTCGCTTCGCCTCGTCGGTCTCATCGTCAGGGACCCCGGCGGCTTTGCCTCGGTTGCGTTTCTTGACAGATTTCACCTTCTCCTCCTTCACCACGCCCTTGGCTTTCATCACGTTCTCAACCTCGGCGTGCGCCGCCGCGGCCTTGACGCCGTTGGGCCGCAACGACTTGCCGCTCTTGAGCGCTTCCGCTTTCTTCAAATCCACCTCCGTTTCCAAAACGTCGCACTCCTTCTTTGACAGCAGCGTGCCGTTCGCGTCTAAGTACACATGCCCGGTGAAGTGTGCCTGGAACCACCGCGCTCTACACTGCTGTGCGGTGCGGTTCTCCACGCGCCGCGCGATGGCGCTCCAGTTGGCGCCGTGCGCCACGCGAAGCTCCGCGAGTCGCCGGTCCTCGCCCGTGCTCCAGCTCTCGCGCTTCACCGCGGGGTCCAGGTGCCGGCGCCAGCGGCCCATGCACTGCTGGTCCGTGCGGCCTTCCATGTGACGCGCGATATCCGCCCAGCGCAAGCCGTGCACGTCCACCAGGGAGCGGAGCTAGGGGTGAAGGACACAGGGGAAAAGGTTAGTCTCAGCTGTTTTTATCCAGTTTGACTTTCACACTGGGCCGCGGTCTAGGCCGGTACGATGGAGAGGAGAGTGCGTACCTTGGCGTCTTCGTTGTCAGTCCACTTGTCCTTGCGGATCTTGGGGTTCACCTTGTGGCGCCAGCGCTGCGCGCACTGCTGGCCGGTGCGTCCGGGCATTTCCTCAGCCACGGAGGCCCAGCGGTTGCCGTACTTGGCCTGAGGAGGGCGATGGAGAGTAGTTACGTGAGCGTCTTGCGTAATGTGAATCGAAGAAAAGTGGAACGTCGTGACGAAGCGCGCGCGCGCGTGGGGTAGTATAGCGGGGCGTACCTGGAAGCGGGACAGCACGACATCTTCGCCGTCAGTCCACGGCGCGCCCTTAAGGTCAACGGGGTCGGCCATAGCTCGTGTGGGGTGTTGAGGTTATCGAGGTGCGCGTTCGATAATGGAAAAAAGCGTTGTTTTCGGGCTTTCACCAGTTGTTTTAAAAACTGCCACGTTGCATAAAAGACAAATTTTTCAAGCGATAGACCCTTGTTTATGAGTTACATTTCCCATTGATCGCGAAGCAGCCTGAAATATTCGTCATGCCAAATGTGCCAGACAGTCATAAAAGAGGGTGATCACTTCAAAGGCCAAGAAAAAGGCACCTCGAGCCTTCGCCCTCTCCCCAGAACAGCGACGCAGGATGCGTGCGGTCGCCCCCCAACCGGTGGTTGCGCCACCGGGAACCTGTCAAGCAGGGCGTCGAGATGGTCGCACTGCACGCGCGGCTACGTTCCCCGCGAACGCGTCTCGTGCGTCTCGACGCGCGTGTGTTCGCGCATCTGCCGCAGCCGCCGACGTGGTGGATATCCCCGAGCAACAGGATGCCATCGACGACAGCGGCGCTAAGGTGGGGTCGCTGACAAAAGCGGTGATGGCGCTAGAGGACGACAGCGCCGAGGCGATGTTCGAGTGTATACTGGAGTGGGCCACGGACACGAAGAACATGGAGCTTTACGAAGCGCAGGAGGAAGCCATCATGGAACTCGTCGAGGGCAACAGTGTTCTGCTCACCACGCCCACGGGCAGTGGCAAGACCTTGGTTGCGACCGCCGCGATCGCAGCAGCGACCGCCCGAGGAGACGTACGTAACTAGTGGCACGCACCACCTCCGTTTCCAACTCAAAACAGCACCACCCGTGGCGAATGACCGCACGACGAGACGCTATCCATCCCGATTGACATCGCTTTTTCTCGATCGTGCCGAGACGTGGCCAAGTCGCGCAAATTCTAAAGTCGAACCAGAACCCACGGAACCGTCACATTTTCCACTTTTCCCTGACTCCCTCCCCATGCCCTTCGTGTCAAAATCTCGAAATTCGCAGGCTGCGTGGTACACCGCCCCCCTCAAGGCCTTGGTGACTGAAAAATTTTTCCAGCTCGTCAATGAGTTCGGCGCCAAGAACGTGGGCTTGTTGACCGGCGACGCTTCTGTCAACCCCACCGCGCCAATCCTGTGCTGCACCGCTGAGGTGCTTGCGAACGCATCCCTCCGAAGAGGACGCGAACTGGACTGCGGCCTCATCGTCGCGGATGAGTTCCACTTCTATGCGGATCGCGACCGCGGGTGGGCGTGGCAAATTCCGCTGGTCGAGCTACCCGACGCGCAGTTTCTGTTGATGAGCGCAACCTTCGGCGACACGCAAAAGTTTGAAAAGATTCTGAAGGCGAACGCTGCGGGGCGTGAGGTTGGGGTGGTTGGGGGGGGAGACAGGCCGGTGCCGCTGAGTTACGAGTACAGAACAAGCACGTTACTGGAGTCAGTTAAAGAGTTACTCGACACAAATCGATCCCCAGTGTACATCGTCAACTTTACGCAGAAAACCGCGAACGAGCGGGCGCAGGATTTCTGCTCGACTTTAGCGTTAACAAACGAAGAGAAAAAGGAAATTCAAGACGAAATTGGCAGCTTTAAGTTCGACACGCCGGTTGGCAACGAGTTGCGCCGGTACATAAGCCATGGCGTCGGTGTGCACCACGCCGGGTTGCTTCCCAAGTACCGTTTGCTGGTTGAGAAACTCGCGGGGAAGGGGTTGCTGAAAGCAATTTGCGGCACCGACACGCTGGGGGTGGGCGTCAACGTCCCCATTCGCAGCGTGTTGTTCACGCAGCTGTGTAAGTTCGACGGGAGCAAGACTCGATTGTTAACAACCAGAGAGTTCCAGCAGATCGCGGGACGGGCGGGACGAAGGGGGTTCGACACGGAAGGGTTCGTGTGGTGCCAGGCTCCGCCGCACGTGGTGGAGAATTTGCGCAACGAACAGAAAGCGCTTGAGAAAGCGAAAGGCGGCAAGGCGAAGAAAATTAAAAAATCCCAGCCGCCTGACAAGGGCTTTGTGATGTGGAACGAGGACTCGTTTAAAAAAGGTGAAATTGGGACGCCTGAGACGCTTGATTCGTCATTCGAAGTCACGCACGGTATGCTTTTAGCGGTGTTATCCCGAAAAGGCGACGGAAAGAAAGGCTTGTTCCACCTATTAACAAAAAACCACGAACCGAAAATCCGGCAAAGGAAACACGCGCGACGGGCAATTAGCATGTACCGGAGTTTACGAGACGCGGGCATTGTGCAGGAAGCCGGGACGATGGATGCAGACGGCAGATCCGTGACCCTTGGGTTCGACCTCTCAGACCGGTTCGACCTGACCCAGCCCCTTTCCCTGTTCGCCGTGGAGTTTCTTCCCTCGCTGTTAAAGAAATACGGCGAGGATTTTCAGGCGCGAAATAAAATAAAGGACGAGCAATACGCGCTTGACGTTTTGAGTACCTTGGAAAGCGTGCTTGATACCCCTCAGACGGTGATTTACGCACAGCTGAACCGCATGAAACGACGGCAGATGGGCCGCATGAAGGATGACGGCGTGGAGTTTGACGACCGGATCGCGGCGCTTGACGATATGTCCGCGCCGGCGCCGCTGCGGGACGAACTTGAAACGGCGTACGAGTACTTCAAGAAAGCGCACCCGTACGTCGGTGAGGAGATTGTGAAACCCAAAGCCATCGCGCGTGAGATGTACGAGCTCGGGTTCGATTTCAACAAGTACGTGGTGTACCACAGCCTGAACAGGAGCGAAGGTGTGGTGCTTCGGTACCTCACGGACGCGTACAAGAGCTTGGTGCAGAACGTCCCTTCGAATTTGAAATCCCCGGCGGTGTCAGATCTGGAGGACTGGCTCGGTGAAACCATTCGCCAGGTTGATAGCTCTCTGATTGACGAGTGGGAAGCGCTGAAGGACCCAGTTGCGGCGTCGCAGGCGCGGGATATGGAGGAGCTCGCGGCGTTGAGAGCGGCGCAGGAGATCGATTCGCGGCGAGAATTTTCGCAAAGCAGAGCGTTCCGGGTGATGGTCCGGAACGCCGCGTTCCGCTGGGTACAGCTCCTCGCAGTAGGCGAGGAGGAGGACATGAAAGAAATGGCTTGTTATCCAACAGATAGAGAACGTAACCGGCCGTGGACCGTGGATGAGCTGTTTGACTTGATTGAGCCGTACTGGCAAAGCGGTCACGACTCCATCACGGTTGATGTGGAAGCGCGGTCGCCTGAATTGTTTGAGGTGGATGAAACCGATCCGAAAAACTGGCGCGTGACGCAAAAACTGAAAGACCCAATTGGGGATTTGGACTGGTCAATAGAAGGCGAGGTTGATGTTGTCGCGTCCGAGGAACAAGGCACGGCGGTGTTGAGGTTAATAGGCATCACGAAAGAGGGGGGGATACCGAAGGACGGGGACGAAAGTATTTCAAAAACCGAAACCGAAACCAAACCTGACTTTTCAGATGTACCGGACGAAGACGATCTGTGGGCGGCATACGAGGAGGAAGAAGAAGAGAAATAAAAGCCCTAAAGCCCTAAACCTCAAATCATAAAGTCTACGCTCTATAAATACTATTTTTTCTTTTCCTTCCTCGGTTTCGCTCTGTTCGTCGCCTCGGCAACCGTCGGGTCCTCCGGCCAAAAGTGTTTCGGATACCGTCCTTTCAAGTCCTTCTTCACCGCGAAGTACGCGTCTTCCCAGAACGATTTTAAGTCGCTAGTGACTTGAACCGGCCGCGACGCGGGTGACAACAAGTGCACTTCAATGTTAACCCTCCATCGGTTCGAACCACCCGTCGTGTTGCCCACGAAAGGAGACTCCGCCAGTCCGAAGAGTTCCTGTAGCCTGGCGCGCAGCACAGGGACTCCGCTCTTGGAGTCGTAGTCAATCTTCAAGTTCGACCCGCTTGGGGCTTTGAACTTTGCGGGACACGACATGTCGATGAGTTGCGTCTGGTTCCAGGAAAGCATATTCCGTATAATTGAATTGCCGTCGACTTTCTTCCTGAGGGCGGATTTACTGGAAATGCCCATGAGTGAAGGGGCGAGCCACTGTTCTAAATCAGCTTCCAACGCGGCGTCGCTCAAATCAGGTATTTCTTCCTCGTCGCTTTCGACTTCTTTACCTAGCCTGGCTTTAATTTCCTTCTCCCGGAACCATATAACCCGCTTGCGCCACTGTTCCGTGTCGTCACTCCACCCCAAAGCTTCCTTGACGCCAATTTCTCTTATTCCCCGAAGCATAGCCTCGATTACTTCCTCGGAACAATCATCGGCGGAAACCGCTGATTCCTTCAAAGTTGCAGAGCCGACGACGAGCGCGCGTCTGCACACCACGGCATTTGAAGCGCTCGCCCATTGCACGAAGTCTTTCGTGGCACAAAGATGTGCGTGCAAACACCCTCCTGGTTCAAGAGCAGTAACAGGAACCACCCCAGCCACCTTGACGCGATCGTTACGTGCACCAATGTTGGAGTTACCTCCGCCAAACGACCCAAGCGCGTCGCCGAGCAAATCAGCGATCGCCACAACCTCCGACGTTGAAATCGGGTCCGTGCTGGGAACGGTCGCGGCGCCGTTTCCGCTCGATAACTTGTGCGCCCCATTTCCTCTTGTTCTTTTCACGCCAATCCGATCAGGGTACGCCATCGCGAGAAGCACCCCAGACTCGTCAACACCCTCACCAAGCAGGAAGGGAAACACAGGCCCGGAAGGGTCGCCTTCCCCGACGCCTTGCACGAACGTATCACCTGCGTGCGTATCGGACTGCGCTAAACGCTTCAGCGCGCGCAAAAGCTGTTCCGCGACTTTTTTCGCCTCGCGCGTGGCGTTGCGGTCGATATCATTTGAGTCGTACGCCGAGAACGGTGATCCCTCTCCCGAAGATGCGTTCGCGTTCTTAACAGCCGCTATTGCGCCGCCGTCAGCGGGTCGCCCCCTTGGTGCGCCGCGCATCTTTTTTGATTTCTTACCGCCGCTTAGCTTGGTGCCGATGGGGACGCGCGTGGGCGTAGTCGGCGAGGGCGGCTCAGATTTATCATTCGGCATGTCATCCACGGGAATGATAGGCAAGCCCATCACATTCGCACCTCTTTTCCCCTCTGCGTCCCACAGAGCACCCAGCCGCGTGCGCACGTCAACCGGCGCGTCCCGTCCGCGCAGCACGTCCCTCTCGCCGAGCACCGCGGCGAGCTGACACGCCAGCCTCGCGCTTTCCGGTCCTCGGGTTGCCGCCCAGAGCAGCATCCGCGCGATTCTTGGGTGTGCGGGCAGCTGGTTCATCGCTACGCCGGTCGCAGTGACCCGCCCTGTTTCCATATCAACCGCGCCAAGTTTCTCCAACAGGTCAACCGCCGCGAGCATCTGACCTTTGGGCGGCGGGTCGAGCCAGGGCAAGTTAGTCGCGTAGTCTTCCAGCAAATCCCGCCCCCCCCAGTTGGCTAAATTCAACGCCAAAGGTGCCAAATCCGCGTTTGAGATCTCGGGAGGCGTGTCGCTCTGCAGCGTGCCGTGCGTCATTTCCGACCATAGTCTATAACATGTTCCAGGCGCCACTCGCCCTGCACGTCCGCGCCGTTGGTCCGCGGACGCGATTGAAATTTTCACAACCTGGAGACGCGTCATCCCCTTGTTCGCGTCGAACCGCGGGGTTTTCCTCAACCCGGCGTCGACCACGATTCGGACGCCGTCGATCGTGAGCGAGGACTCCGCGATTGGGGTGCTGACTACTATTCTGCGTGAATCGTCGTTTGTCTTTGATAAAGCCAATTGCTGTGCCTCCTTTGTCAGACTGCCGTGCAGCGGTAATATGTTTTGTGGCTTCACTTTTGATCCTGCGTTCGATCGCAGCGCCCGAACACAATTGTCAATTTCCCGCACGCCCGGTAGGAACACGAGAATATCACCGCCATCGTCCGTGGGGTGTTCCTCCAGCGCCTGTTTCACCGCCGCGACAATAGAATTCTCAAGGTCAAACCGCCCGCGACCAGGCGCGCTGAGGTACTCCGTGCGCACGGGATACGCGCGGCCTTCGCTCGCCACGAGGGGTGCCGGTTTTTTTATCATTTTTGTACTCGACTGTGTTTTCGATTCATCATCCGTCGCTCCATCTATCACTCTGTGTCCCCCCAGCATTTCCGCTGTCAGTGGTCCGACATCCCCCAGCGTTGCGGACATAACCACTAACCGTAAATCCGGTCGCAGCTCTACGCGGACATCCGTGCAAAGAGCTAAACACAAATCGGCGTCCAGCGAGCGTTCGTGGAACTCGTCGAAAACGACGGCTTTCACGTTCTCCAAACCAGGGTCCATTTGCAATCGTCTTGTTAATATACCCTCCGTGACTACTTCTATTCTAGTAGCACTAGAGACTTTGGAGTCAAATCTAACTTTATACCCAACCGTTTTCCCAACCGGTTCGCCTAGAATGGAGGCCATTCGATTCGCGGCGGCGCGCGCCGCTAGCCTTCGCGGCTCCAGCACTAAAATCACCCCATCGTCACCCAACCACTCTGGGGTGCTCAGCAGCATCGCCAAAGGGAGCGTCGTGGTTTTACCCGCTCCAGGCGGGGCTTGCAACACCAGAGAGGTTCCGCCGGTGAGCTCATCAAGGCACCGGTGGAGCACTTCCTTTATCGGTAGCGTGTTCACGACTGTGTCCAGGCGGGGTTCGATGGGCGGACCCCATCCCGCATCTGATGCTTCCGATGCGCGGACGGGAGGGACTGACGTGCGACGCACAGGCCTCCCACTGACGGTCAGATCCCAAACCCCACTTCTACGCCCATCGAGCCTCCAAGTGACCACCCGACCCGGCGCGCACGCTACGGAGGAACACGACGCCATGAGTTGTGATGAGACGAGACCGAGCACGTCATGGATAAAGTGCGAAAAAGCGCAGTTCGAAATCAATACTTTACACGTTCTACTCATCACGTCTACGCCTTCCCTTCCGCCGCCTCCTTCAGCATCTTCGCAAACGTCCCAACATCCATAACCTCGATCCGCGGGATCGCCTCCGCCCGTTCCCGCTCGTCCACCGTGTTGTACCCCCAGTCCACCAGAATGAGCTGCCACTCTTCAAGCCCGTCGCGTTTACAAACTTTCTCCAAAGTGCTCATCTTGTCCTCGACGAAGATCAGTTTCGCACCGGGCGCAGCGTCTTTTTGCAGTTGAAGCAGCACCTCAGTTTTTGGAATTCCCGAAACAGTCTGCGAAAACAGCCTGTCTTCCGGGATTGTTATATTGGCTTTTTCAGTCATGATCGCGCTCGCGAACCGGGCTTGTTTCGTGGTGACGATGAACACGTCGCTATGAGATGAATTTTCACATTCTAAAACAGCTTCGCCGACACCGGGGTACACTAAATTCGGCGCCAGCCACCCGTTCAGATCTTTCGCCATCCAGTCGTCCCGTATGGCGCCATACCCGGTGACCATCTCGGCTCGGTCTAATTGCCACTTGTCCATCAAAGTAGGCATCAATGTGTTCCAGGTTTTCAGCACCTCATCGATAGTATACTCATTCTCGAGCACCACCCGCGCTAACATCGTGTTTTCGAACCCGGTTTCCACCACAGGTCGAAGCAGTTTCAGCCCTGCCAGAACTCGGTCGTACTGCGTATCGTCAGCAAACACCTCGGGCCACACCTCAACGCCGTGCTTCCACCCGCTGATGCTGCTCTCAGGTTCGCTGTCGCACACCACGCCGTCGAAATCCAAGGCGAGCACGGTGGAGGCGGTGGATGGGGTGGCTGCCATCGCGATGGAACGAGCACGTGAACGAGATGGGGGAACGCGGCGAGGGGGGGACCGTAAAGTCGACCTGGGTGCCCGCGACGCTTTGAGCTTGGCACAGTGAGAGGCGGTGACACGCGCGGAAAGGTCACCGGCGATGGACATTCCCGCAGATGACGGTGCGGGCGATATAAATGGGTGGGCGATCGTCGTTGTTATTGTTTAGGTGCCCAACGCGCGAGGAGAGAAGCGTTGAATGCACTCTTTGTTTCCCTTTTTTGTAGACTGGATTGCCTGTTGCACACCGTCGAAATATCGGCCCTCCGTTCGCCTGTGACAAACGCGACGGCCACCTCTCGACTCAAAAAACGCGGAGAAAAAAACGCGTCAGCGAAGCGATAAAAAAAGCGCGTCGCGATTGCCTCGGCCGTCACTTTACACGCCGCAAACGACGAGCCCGCCTCGTCCTTTACCGCATCGACCGCTTCGTCCGTTCCATCCCCGAACGCACGACCGCACTCAACGCCTACACGCGTCTGCTCACACAGACACGTTTCGCGTTCCACGCACCGCCGTCACTAGACCGCGTCACGCAATCGAAAAAGAGTCGCTGCTTCCAAGCGCCGACCTCATCGACCGCATCGGCCCGCAACAGCCGACCCACGCCTTACACTTGCTCCTCGAGCCCCGCTGAGTACAGCGAACGACCTGTTTACAAATGAGCGAAGGCATACCGTGCGACAATATTGACTGCGATAGTATACCCTACCCCGAAACCGAGACGCAAGAAGTCTCCGTCGAGCCATCCGCGAGCGCCGAGCTCATCACCGAAGATCTGCGCCGCTGGGGAGTGGAGAAGTACATCGCCGGATACGCAAACGTACGTAGGGTTGCGACCGTCTGAATCATTTCTCGTTGGACACAGCTGTATCACACACACACACGCAAGATGCTGACCTTCAACCCCCCCCCTACCCACAGATTCCTGGACGACCACCTAGCTGACAACCCCGGAGGCAATCAGCGACGCGTTTGAGCGTTTATTAGTTTTAGTTGAGTTTGAGAAAGTCGCAGTTGCGCATGACCATGACTGCGCCTTTGCAATTCGTGTCGACTATGGAGACCGACGCCCCGGCGGATGTCCTGCCCTGCCCCCACTTCGAGGGGGTGGAGAAACGGGTGGAGATTGATTTCCACCACGGAAAGGAACCCAGCGGTGCGTAGACCGGCCACGAGAGCCAACGAGAAATCGATAGTGCCGTCTCTCAAACCAAAAAAAAAGTCCGCCGTTTCGCGAGACAAAATCCTGAACCCTAAATATCGAAGGAATATCTCCACTTGGCGTTGGATTTTTAGTTATTGTCTCTCACCTTGGCTGACCTTTACCCCTCTAATCCACCCTAAATCATATCAACAGGCCTCCGCTCCCTCCCCCGTCCTGTTCTGGACGCGGCTATGACCGCGGCTGAGTGCTTGATCGTGAGCGCGAAGCACGCAAAGAGCTTCGACGCGTACGTCCTTTCGGAATCCTCGCTCTTCGTGTACGCCAACAAGGTTGTCTTGAAGACCTGCGGCACTACTAAGCTTTTAGAGGCGATTCCCAAGTTCCTGTCCGAGGCCAAGGCGCTGGGTATGGCCCCTCGGCGTGTCAAGTACACCAGAAGCACGTTCGACCGCCCTGAGGAGCAACCCCTTGAGGGGTGCTTCACCCGAGAGACTGAGTTTCTGGAGCGGCACTTTGGGGAATTGGGGCCTGACGGCGGCAACGCGTTTGTCCTGGGGTCCAAGAACAAAGGCGTGCAGTGGCATGTCTACGTCGCGGACGACGATAGCGCGAACAATTTTGTCGGCTCGCAATCCACGGAGGGCTCGGAGTGCTCCACGCAGGACGAGACGAACGTGGATGGTGTGCCGGCGCAACCCACCGTCCCGTTCGTGGAACCCACCGTGTCCCTGGAGGTGTGCATGACCGAGCTGAACGTTGAGCACGCGAAGCACTTCGTTCGCGACGGGTCGTTTGTTTCGAGCAGAGCCACCAGCGAAGCCAGCGGCATCGCGAACGTGTTCCCCACCATGGACATCGACGACTACGTGTTTGAACCGTGCGGGTACTCCATGAACGGCCTCGCCGGCGACGAGTACTCCACGATTCACATTACGCCGGAGGACGGGTTTTCGTACTGCTCCGTGGAGCACTCCAATGTCCCGGTCTCGATCGCGGACCCGGAGGCGTACGTTCGCAAGGTTGCGAGCACATTCAAACCTGGGCGGTTCTCCCTGTCCGTCAGCACAGACGCGCCTCTCGCCGCTGCGGCGGACATCCGCCGAGTGCCGTCCTTGCCCGGGTACCGCCGCGTCCAGGCGAGCCACCAGGAGATTGACTCGTCAGGCGGCGCCGTGAGTTTCTACACCTTTGTCAAGGACGAGAGGGTTGGCCGAGTCTCAACCGCCACCGGCGTAGCCGCCCCCGTTTCCAAGAAATTCGAACAAACCGGCTCGGACAAGGCCTCGGACAAGTACGAGAGCGACGAGGACTGTCCCAACCGCAAGAAGATGCGCGCGGGGTCGCCCACGTCGCCCGCCACGCCGTCGCTTCTGTTAGCACAAGGCGGCGTCCCTTCCGGGTCGATGGTCGCGGAGAGCGTGGATATCCTCCGCGCGGCGAGCGTGAACCACCTGCCCGGGATTCCCACCGGGAACGGCAGCGCCAGGAACCCCATGTCTGACTTTGCCGGCTTAGTCACGTTGCGCTCGTCGCTGCCCACAGCTCGCCCCCTGAGCACCACGTTCGCCACAGAGTCGAACGAAGTGATTGCCGCGCTGGCGGCGAACGCGGCAAAGCCAATCGCGGGTGGCGGCCCGCGGTGCATCGACAACTGCGTTTTAGACGTAATCGAGGATGGCCTCGCCGCGCCGTCCGCGGAGCGCCTAGAGCGTTTCCTCGTTGTCGATCTCGGCGTCGTCACACGAAGGTGGCACTACTGGCGCTCCGTGCTTCCGCGCGTGCTCCCTCACTACGCCGTGAAGTGCAACATGGACAACGGGATTTTGTCCACCCTCGCGTCCCTGGGCGCGTCCTTCGACTGCGCCTCCCCGACCGAGGTGGACAAAGTCATGTCGTTAGGTGTGGCACCTTCGCGCATCATCTACGCCAACCCGTGCAAGCTCCCACGGCACTTAGCGGCGGTTTCCGCGTCCGGTGTCAGCATGACCACCTTCGACTCGGCAGGTGAGCTCGCCAAGATCGCGGCCCTGGCGCCAGACATGCGCGTTTTGCTGCGACTGCGCGCTGACGACCCCGACGCGCGGTGCGTGCTCGGGAACAAGTACGGCGCGGAACCCGCTGAGGTCGAACCCCTTCTCCTCGCCGCCAAGGCCTTGGGGGTCAAGGTTGCCGGGTGCGCGTTCCACGTCGGGTCGGGTGCGACGAACCCGCTGGCGTTCCGAGAGGCGCTTGAATTCGCGCGCGTCGCGTTTGACACCGCCGAGCGCGTCGGTTTGCCTAAGATGGAAATTCTCGACATCGGCGGCGGGTTCTCCGGCGCGCTGACGTCCTCGCAGGCCAGCAACGACAACGACGTTACGCTCACCGCGGTTGCCGGTGAAGTGAACGACTCCTTGGAGCGCCTGTTCCCCGTCAAGGAAGGCGTCAAGGTGATTTCCGAACCCGGGCGGTACTTCTCCGAGGCGTGCGTCACGCTCGCGTGCCAGATTTTCTCCCGCCGCATCAGGAGCGAAGAGGAAGGCTCCCTCGCCAAGGGCGAGGACTCGCACCAGTACTTCGTCTCGGACGGCCTGTACGGCATGATGAACTCCATCATGTACGACCACGCCACTATCACCAGCCGAGTCCTGCCAGTCGCCACGAACGCCGCGGCGCTGGCGCAGGGCAACACCAAAGGCGTCATACCGGTTGGTGTGAACACCGGGGACGAAAACCCCGCGGCAGGGGTCGAGACGTTTCACTCCACGGTCTTCGGCCCGACGTGCGACGGCCTGGACAAGATCCACGAGCAAACCTCGCTTCCCGAACTCACTGTAGGGGACTGGCTCGTGTTCCCGCACATGGGCGCGTACACCGTCTCTGCGGGCTCCAACTTCAACGGGTTCTCCTGCGCCGACGTCAAGACGTTTTACGTCGGGTCGCCGCAGGACACCGATCCGGAAAACACGCACGTCAAGCGGTGAGAATTTTCGAGGAGCAAAAAAGTGTTTTCTTTCACTTTACAAAAAAAAACATCATCACGCGGACGATATTATTCAAAAATAAAAAACACGACGATACGACAGTTGAATGGTCTATCGTCTGTGCCTTCGTCTCGGATCTAGAGAGAGCGGCGCCTCTGCGTCCTTAGTGCGTAGCGCAGCGAAGAAACGCGTTCATCCGCGATCCTTAGATAGCCGTAGCCGATTCTCGCCTAGCCTTCGGTCGCTGCCGCGTATGCGCGGCTAAGCGACCAGCGAGTCTCGACGCGGGCGCGCTCTCTGCCTTATCATGTTTTTATGCTTTTTAACATGTCTTTATTATAAGTACAGTCATGACTAC
>TARA_B110000977_G_scaffold179657_1_pt1 | contig 33606 bp, 27 predicted proteins | sample TARA_B110000977 | Tara Oceans TARA_B110000977 (sample SAMEA4397798) | marine metagenome | biome: Polar Biome; feature: [SRF] surface water layer (ENVO:00010504); material: water (ENVO:00002006), including particulate matter (ENVO:01000060) such as... | depth 5 m | reverse complement strand
GACGACGACACGGACACGTACTCTGAATCGTCTGAAGTTTTTGAGAAGGTGTCAAGAGTGTCACGGGACACGAAGCCCGCTCAACCCGCGCAAACGCCCAAGATTGACCTCGCGTTAGCTCGGTACAAAACGAAACGCGAGAAGGAGAAGGCTGTTGAAAAAAATAAAACAGTTGAGCAAAAGGAAGACCCCGCTGTTATTGACCACGAGATGCGTCTGCGCCGGATCGAGCGCAACCTAGTGACCGCCGCGGCGAACGCGAACCGAGCGAGCGTGGAGTCCACGGGGGGATCTATTGATGTTAATGATTCAACGGACTCGCTCCAGAGATTGAAACAACAGGTTGAACAGATGGAGCGCGCCAAAAGGGCAGCGAGCGCATCGCCGACTGGAAGGGAAGAAACTCCTCAACAACCTGAGAATGTCTCCAAGAAAAACAGCAACAAAACGCGACGTATCGACAAGGTTGTTCCTCCATCCGGGCCTCCGAAGAAGGATGAGAGCAAGAAAACTGATGACAGCACATCAGACGATAAGCCCCCTTGGCAGAAGCCCGACTTGAAACCAACGCGCGGGCCGGCGCCGACCACGCCGGAGCGACGCGCGAAAGAGGCTCCATCATCATGGGCTGATATGACCGAGCAGGATGCTGGTGACGATGAAACAAACGAAAACATAGACAGCTCGACACTGTCTACGTCTGCTGTATCGACTTTACAGCGTGCGCTTGAGGAGTCCAAACGAGCCTCTGCGGCTGCTGCAGAAAAACACGAGCTGGAAAAGAAATCGTTGAGCGAAGACCACGCGAAGTTCGTCGCCGCCATGAATGTCGCGTTGCTTGAGGCGAACCAGGTGCGGGATGCGATTTTACTTTTGGCGACGGAAGAAGGCGTAGACACTTCAGGTGAACACTCCGCGAACGACTTAGCGGGGCTTTTCAGAGACGCGCTGAGGGAAAAGGATTTGAATGACGACGCGCGAGAAGCGGCGGCGGCGGCGACGGCGGAACTGGTGGAGGTCCGTGAGGATTTTAACTCCTCGTTTAACTCCATGCGCACGCAGCACTCACAAGAACTGGCACAGAAGGAAGACGCAGTGGCTATGGCGCTCGTGGCGCGTGACGCCGCGGTGGCGGATGCCACTGCGGCTTTAGAAAACGCGGAAGCGTCGACCGCAAAGTTAGCGGCAGTTGAGAACGAGTTCCGCGCCGCGCTGGAGGAGGCAGCTTCCAACGAAGAGCGTTTAACCGCAGAGGTTGATGAGTTCACGCGAGTCGCACGGGAAGCTTTGCGAGGAAAATCCGAAGCCGAGCGTTTAGCGGAGGAGCTGGCGGAAGTTTGCGAGCAACAAAGGAGCGCGCTTGAAGAGATGGCGCGGGACAGCCGACGCGCGGACAGGGCTGAAGCGGATTGTGCGGCGGCGCGAGCGGATTGCGGCGAGATGACGACGCGTCTTCGAAACGCGGAGAAACGCGCGGCGGCGTCGAAAGCGGCGGAAACAGCCGCACTCCAGGCGTTTGAAGCCGTGAAGGATGAAAAGGTTGCCGCGCACTCAGCTTTAGCGGAAATAAAAGGGGTTAGAGAGCAACTCCAACTTGCGCTGGACAACGGCAGGGTGAAGGACGCTATGTTGCAATCGCAGGCTGAGCTTGTTATCTCGCTGAAAGCGGAGGCACAGCGGGCGAGGGAATCGAGCGCAGGCGCGGTCAAGGCCGCGGCGGAGCAGGAACGCGCTGCCGAGCAACGTGCGCGCAGAGCGGAGGACGACGTGCGCAGAGAGGGCGGGGCTGTGGAGCGTCTGGAGCGAGCGCTGGAAGAAGCGCGCGTAGAAAAGGAGTCATGTGAAAGCGAAAACGCGGAGTTGCGCCGGGCCATCGCGGAGCGCGACGCCACCCTAGGGTACGTCGGCGCGGAAGTAGAGAGCGTCAAGACGATGTTCGGCACAAGAGAGGACGAGCTACGCACAGAACGTGATGAGCTCGCCCTTTTAGTCCAGGAGCGCGACGAGTTTGAAGCGAACGTGCGCAACGACGCGAACAAAGACAAGGAAGAAGCGGCGCGGACAATGGCGGAAGCCACAGAACAGCTAGCGCTCGCCGCTGCTAAATTGGAACAAGCTGATGTTGAATCCTCGAAAGCCCGGGAAACCGTGCGACGAGTGGAGGGGGAGATGCGTTCATTGTTACAAGAAGTGGCGCAGCAACGACGGAAAACACGGGAACTGGGGTCGGCGCTGCAGAGCATGTACGCATAGACTGGTTGTGATTTTAGATAAACATTGATAAAGTCAAAATTTATTCCTCCTCGCGCTATTGTGAAGGTTCCATACCTTCCTATCCCTCTTCCTATCACCGTCTATTCCTCCACACGTCTACTCGTACTCGTATTTTGTGTCAACCTCAATCGCGTCGTACTTGACATGACCAGGTAACACACCTCCGCCTCCGTTCCCAGTCTTCGCGTCCCGCACGTCAAACAACTTTTTCGTGAGAAAAAAAGCCGCCGACACGCCCACAAACGCGGCGTTGAACCACGGCACCGAGAGCCACCCAGAATTGAAATCGAACATCACGTATGGGCAGTTCCCAGTATGGAACTGCAGGTACATGGTCCACACGGAGTACACGCCTAGGAAAATCAACGTCCACCCGAAGTCGCCGCGTTTAACTGGAATCGCACCGAGGTACCAATCGAAGCCCAAAATGATCATGTTCAGCCCGTGCTCGCTGAGCCGGTACCACTCCAGGTAGCACCACGGGTAATTATCCACACCCTCCAGGGCGACGCACTGGGGGAAGAACAAGAACGAGTACCAAGCACCCACTGTGCTTAAAATATTAGTGGGCCAGGTTATGCTGTGTGCGATCCTCGTGAAGTTCGCGAGACCCTCGCCGCCCAACGCATTCGGCGTTAAACTGTAAAACGTCAGAAACCCAAAAGTAATCCCCATCAAAATAAACGTCCAGTCGCTTAGGTACTCCAACCCATCAGTGTGGTTCTTGATGTTCTCGTAACACAGGTGGTACAGGACGAAGAAGATGGAGAAGGCGAACATTAAAAGGCGGCCGACGCCGAGCAGGGTTCTGTAGAGTTTGGGATGAATAGGTGGTCAGTCATTGCAGGTGATGAAAATTGCATCAAGAAACGATTGTCAAGTGCACGGTAGTTCTGTAACCACCCGGGAACGACATTGGATGATGGTGGAATGTATGTACGGAACTGGAGTGTACTTGCAACGCATACGTTCACAGCAAGCGTCAAGCACACCTTCACCATTAAAAAACCAATACACACCTTGTGACGCCTAGCTTCCCGGACACCGCGCCTAAACGATCGATCTCCACGCTCTTCTCGCCCCTGTGTTTGTGAACGTCGAAAACCGCGAACGCCATCCAGGCAATCAGGGACAGGACGTGGCAGGCCACAATGGCGACGGGGTATGTACCGGTCGCGGTGGCCTCGACCGCATCCGTGGTCGGGATGTAATCGGTGTAGTCATCCATCGCGAATAAGGCAAGGCGGCACCCGAGGGCGTCGCCGAGTGAGCACACGCGTCCTCGAACGACAGATTTTGCAGCTTTTGACGACAATTGGCGCCGCAGCACGTTCGAGGTTCGAGAAACCGAATCTCGACACTTGTCAAAATAACGCACTTTTGGGCAACGCGTCGAACGACCTCCTCCCTGTTCCCTCGTCACATCGCCTCGCGCCACACCCGTGTGACGCGCTTATCGAGTGTATCGAGTCGAACGGACACGACTCAGGAATCTTCTCGGTAGAGTCGAGGCCGAGTGCGTCGCGCATTCCAGGTTCCACAACGCGTTCGTCGTTTGAATTCGTCTCGGAAGTGTCGGAAGCGCGTATTTTCCAAGGTGACATCGATATGTGCGGCCCTCCGTTGATGTCTCCCCCGAAGCCTCCGTCTCGGGTGGGCGTTGGACGGTATTCAGAAGTAACAAATGCGCGCGCCGGGAGATGGCGCACGCTCGCGTCGCTTCAAACGCAAACCAGGCGACAAGACACGAGCGTGAGCCGCGATTCCGCGAAAGACGCGTCAAACGGAGAAATATGGGAGTCTGAGATTGTGACTGGCGCGGACAGAAATGACGGCCGAAGTGACACGACAGATGCTACGCACAGCACCGCAACCGCGGTGCCGACGATCACCCCCCCGCTGGACCCCGAAGCGGTAACCTGGGCGAAACGCGTCCAGATGTCTTGGTCCAACCGATACGTGAATTCGGCGGAGAAGGGAAAAGAAAAAGACGTGGTGCTCGAGTCCTTCGCGGGTTCCGCGGAGAACGCGACCGTCGCAATCGGAAGTGACGAAAGCAGGACGATTGCACCCACGTTGTCCACATCCCCGTTCCTGATGAGGGACGGACACATGCACGAGCACAACACACGTACAGTTGACGTGACGATGACGAACGAGGGACGTGAAGAGGAGTTGGTCGACGAGTCGGTTTCCAAGGGGTCCTCGGATGAAAATATAATAAAAGAAATCAACCAACAAAATGATGCTCCGTCGCTGGCACCTGTCAAGTTACGGTTCGACAGTTTCGAGTCCGTCGATGACGTCGTTACCTGTGACGGGTACACGTCCGAGTTGGATGTCACCCGAAACGAAAACTCTTGGGACGCGTTGGGGTTGTCGAACGTCACGCTGGAGATGGACCGAGGCGAGGACTCGGACGTCCCCGAATCCGCTTCGCCCGATGCGAGTATCGAAACGCGCGATCCGCCAGTGGAGCGTGGTACGTCGTACGATACCAGTGCCGACGTACCCTACGGCAACGTCAGCTACAACGACGCGTACATGTCTGATGCTTCGTACGATGCGGGAAGCGGGTATTTACTGGACAGCGGAGTGTGTTCCACTCCGAACTCGCCCCTGGGTGATGGGATTTTTTCGCCGCGGTATTCGTTATCGGTGTCGCCCAAAGCTGTACGAAGCGCGATCGCCGCGGTTACGCTTTTCGACGAACAACGGAATGTAGAAGCTGCTGAGGCACGAGCGCGAAACGCGTCCGCGTTCATCGCACTCCGCAAATCTTTAGAAACGAACTCGCCGCCCCACCCTCCCCCGATCAAAGTCTGGGTTGAGAAACGGAGTAGGAAAAAGGCGGACGAGACTGACGCTCCGAACGCGAGACGCTCTCTGTCGAGCGAAACGCAAAACAAAATTCACGAAAAGCCACTCGTTCGGTCTGAAGAGTCCTGGGAGGCCGAGAAGCAATGGCCGCCGCTTCCTGCGGTGGAACCCGAGGAACATTCGTTCGTGGAGGAGGAGGAGACGTTCGTTCCGATGACGACGGTGGTTGCCGCAAGTGAAAGAAAAGAAACCGAACCGGCGACGACGTCGTCGCGAGTTTGGGCCGCCATCGTCGCCGAACAGGACGGTGAAACAAATGTAAGCGCGACGGACTTAAACTCAACACTGACCGCGTCGGACGTCGCGGAGAGCAACTACACGCTGATGTTGGCGCGGGTGGGGACGCTTGACATGTTCGCCGGCGAGGTAGATGAAGAGACGAGAAATATGGATGGCGATGTTGCGCTTTTCGAGGCCGAACAAAAATCTCAAAACAAAACCTCCCCTCGCGACGAAAAAGAAAAGGAAAACCTTAACCCAAACGTTTCGTATAAAGTTTCAGGGGACGTACCGGAATCCGATTCCGATGCCGTGGAACGTTTTCGATCTTCGTTATTGGTTCTGGAAGATGCAGTGCGTGCGGCGCTCGGCGCGAGAGCCGCGCTCGCGTCCACGTCAGCCCCCGGGACGTTACTCGAACTCGACGCCAAGCTCGCAGCGCTTGGGAGTTGCCTCGCCACCGCGGTCGACGCACCCGGCGAGGCGAAACAGTCTTTAGTATCTCAACAGGAGCAACACTCACGAGACACGCAACAACCTCCAGGTCAACCCCCGACTTTCTCTCCGTTCATCACAGAGGAGTGTTTCCCTCCCGGGACGCACGGTGCGATTGGCGTAATAGAATCCGAAGCCATGGAGCGCGCGATGGCGAAAGTCGTCGAAAAGTGCTTGGCGTCGTTCGCCGACGGAGTGAGACAAGACTAAACACCCATAGCGCATACAGCGTAATGTGAACTTTGAATGTACATTGTAATGTATCCATATAACCTTATTTATCCTAATTACCCCAACCCTAACTCACTCTAAACCTCAAAGGCCTGTCTCACCTGCACTCACCGCGAAGCGCAAACGAGACTCACCGCGAGACTTACGGAGAAGTTACCTTTTGAAAAGCAACGCGGCACTGAGCTGTCGTAATCTGATTCTCCAAAAATCAACGACGCAGGCAGCGGCGGCGACGGCACCGGAGGCGGCGAAGGCGCAGGCTGAGGAGACGCTGTTGTGGCTCCTGGAGGCAACGGAGGCGCAGGCGGCAGAGGATCCGGGGGCGGCGAGGCTGTGGTTGTTACCTCGGCAACCGCAATCGTCAGCCCCGTGACGTTGACGGGTACGTAGCTCAGTTCCTCGCTTGATCCGTGTCCCAGTTGTCCGTGAAGGTTGTTGCTCCAGCAAAGCACTTGACCGGTCGTGGTTGCGGCGCACGAGTGCGCCTTGCCCGCCGCGACGCTCGTGGCTCCCGTAAGCCTGGTGACGTCAACCGGGGCGTTGCTATCAAAACGGCTGTTATCGCCGAGCGCGCCTTTGTCGTTGCGCCCCCAGCATTTAATCGTTTTACTTTCTAGCAAAGCGCAGCTGTGGTCACCCCCGAGCGCGACTTCCGTAGCCGTGGTGAGCCCCGGGGTGACCAGTGTCGGAGAGCCCCTGTTCTCCGTGGTCCCGTCCCCCAGCTTGCCGTTACTGTTGTCGCCCCAGCACTCCACGGACCCGGTGTACAAAACGGCGCATGCGTGCCCGTCGCCCACCGAGACATGCTTCACCGTGGCGCCCGCGTTGATCCGCGCGGGGTTAGTTTCGCGGGCATCCTCGTTGCTGCCGAGCTCGCCCCAGCAAAACAACTCGCCGTCCGTGTTCTCGGCGTACGTGTATTGGCTGCCGAGCGCGATGTGCCATACTTCGGTCAGGTCGCTGACTTCCGTTGCGACGCGCTCAACGTCGCCGCCGTGGCCGGCGTTGCCGTTCCCGAGCTGTCCTCGTCCGCTGTCGCCCCAGCACCGCGCGGTTTCGTCGGCCGACACAGCGCACGAATGCGTATCACCCAGCGCGACCGCCGTCGCGGTGGAGATGCCACCAACAGTGACTGGAGTCAAAACATCGGCTCCCTGGTTCCCGTCGCCAATCTGCGCCATTGCGTTTTTGCCCCAGCACTTGATCGTGCCGTCAATAAGCAACGCGCACGTGTGTTCCCCACCCGCCGCGACACTCACCGCGTTTGAGATGCCAACGACTTGAACTGGCGTGGCGCTGTCGTCCGTGCTCCCATCCCCTAACTGGCCGTCGTTGTTTTTGCCCCAGCATTTCACGACGCCTGTTTGCAATAACGCACACGTGTGTTCGAAGCCGCACGCCAGGGTCTGGGCCTGGACGCTGCACGAGAGAAGGGCGACAAGGAAGCATCGGACGAAAAACCCGTGGCGAGGCATGATGCTGATGCGCAGCAGAAGAGGGGTGCGCGTCTGGAGTGTGCTCGTGCGCGTTTGTGAGGCACGCGCTAATACTACGACATGCGTTGACCAAAACTTTTATGTGAACACGTGGGGATGATTAACAATTTCGTTTCAACGGGGAACGGGCGCCCTCGTCCAAAACGCACACCCCTTGTCCCTCACCCCCTCCTCATCAGTCAGGTGGAGCACCGGGTCCGATTCCAATGCACGCCGCGACACGTCCTGGGGGGGCGCCCAGCGCCGCGGTCGCGCGGGCGCCATCGCGCGCGGGTGTCGCGCCGCGAACCCCGAGCGCGTGGGTTCACCCTCACCGCGGGGTGGGCACTCCCCGCCCCAAATCAACGGTGCCCCACGGCCTGGCGCAGGGCAGGGACGAGGCGTACTACCAGTGGATCGACGAACAGGGAATAGACGCCCCTGCGATTGGAATCGGGTACATAGGCGTGGGCGTCGCGGATGACAACGAAACCTACCGCGGATGCGTCGCCACAGCGCCAATCAACACAGGTAGGGTTGACCTGATTGTTAAAATCCAAGCAGCGCTGAGACGAAACTTAAAAGTGTTTTCACAATTCCCGCATCCCATCTAACCACCTCCCCTAAAAAAACCCTTCGCAGGCGACGTGCTAGTCAGGTGTCCCGCGCACCTCGCGTTCGCCGTGCCTCCCGACTCTGCGAACCCGCTTCCCGACTTCGTCCCGGACGAGCAATGGCGCTCGCCGTCGTTTCTCGCGTCGAGTGATGATAAAAGTGAAAAAGATAAAACCCAAGACGTCGATTTGAACGCCCGCACGGCGCAGGAGTTTCGTCTCGCGTTGGTTCTTCTGCACGAAAAATCGCTTGGCGTGAGCTCACCTTGGGCGCCGTACCTGAATCATCTGCCCGTGCGGTACGACCTTTTATCGAGCTGGAGCGATAACGAGCTCGATGCGTTGCGGGATTGCGATTTGGCGGAAAAGGCGAGGGCGCAGCGAGAGGAGAATATAAGTGCGTTTGAATGCGTCGCCGCGTGTCCCGAGAATTTTTCCTGTTCCAAACTCACGTACGATGAAATCACGTGGGGCCTGGACACAGTGCGCTCGCGGAGCTTCCTGGGAGAGTACCCGGAAACTCCTGATGCTAACACGCCGCATCCCAAGTATCCAAGCGGAAATTTAAAAGGCGATGCGGATACTTCTGGCCCGAAAACCAAAACCCCGGCGACGTTCGTGCTCCCCCTTTTAGACGCGTTCAACCACCTCTCGCACAGACGCGGCGCCACCAAACTCGTGTTCGAGAAAGCGAGCAACTCATTCTCGTTGAAAGCCGAGTCGTGTTATCATCTAGGCGACGAAGCGACGATAAGTTATGGAACCAGAACCAACGCCGAATTGTTGTTGAGGTTTGGCTTTTGCGTGTTTGAATCCATCGACGAGACCGTTTCGCTTCCGGGGTGTATGGATGAGTTAGAATGGCTCATGCCTGGTAGTGCTAGAGAACGAGACTTGTACCAGGAAGGGCTGCATCACGCGGTGAGGGATGCGAAACTAGATTGTGTGGGCAGAGCCAATGCGAACCTTCTATGGGCGCTAAGAGTGCTGTTAGCGAGCGACGAGGATTACGACGCTGTGGGCGGGGCGAAGGGATTCCGAGTGGCGTTTCCGAGCGGGCTGGACGGGAGAGATGTCAAAGGCAGTGGCGCACAGCTGGCTGCAGAGGCATCACTAGCCCTGGCGTGCGCCCGAGAGTTTGACAACCTGGGCGGTGGCACATCGTTAGCGGAGGACGAAACGCAGTTGGAAGCCGCGAGTGTCGTGTTGCGAGAAGTCGAATCCGAGTGCGCATTGTGTCAGTTCGATGAGAATGCAGCGGGGTACGAAGGCGCCGGTGATTCCTATGGACCGACGGATCAGCCCACTGACACGAATTACGGAGACCAGAACAGCTGCGATCCCGATTTGTTCACAAAGTGCGTCGATTCAGGAGACGAAGGGGATGATTTGAATTATTTGCGAAGGCTGGTGATGGCGCTGGAGTTTCGAGTAGGAAGAAAGAGAATTCTTGCTGCCGCCATGTCGCGGTACTCGCCGTTGAAAGAGGCGCTTACCAGGTCAGGGCAAGAGTTGTACGCATCAGGAATGGAGGGGGGGGATTATGATGAGAAAGTAGGGTAAGGGAATAATACTAATACACTAATAATATTAAGGACAGGGACGCGCGCGAAGTCGACGAGCGCCCTGGTTGTAAAAAGAGTAAATTCATCGTATTGACTTCCCGTGAGATCTCATCGAGTTCACCCGCCAGGTGGCATCACACTCTCCGCTCCTGTCGTGTGCTTCGCGCTGTGATATGCACACACCGACGCGCGCGCGTTAAATTTAGTTCGTTACCATCTCCTCGATGGCGTCTTCTCTCAGTGTCGGTTTCGGTGGTGTCGCCCGCGCCGCGCCGGCGGCACGCCCCACACCTCGCCGATCGCACGTCACGCGATGTGCCGAGCATGAGCATGAGGAGCGATCGGTTGCAAAAGCATCGCCGCGCGTCACGAGACGCGTGTTGTTCTCAGGCGCCGCGTTACTCGCCTCAACCATCGATTCTTTAACGAAACAATCAATGGCGTTCGAACGCCCCCCCCCCGGGTACCGCCCGTTCAACGACACGATCGACGGGTACAAGCTATTCAGACCGGATGACTGGATCGAAGTCAAGGGGAGCGGCAACGACGTGTTTTTTCGAAACCCCGCGAGCGCGGAGGAGAATCTGTTCGTGTCCATTTCTAGTCCCTCATCCACGAAATTCGGCACGCCCAGAGACTTGGGCACACCAGACGAAGCGGCGAAAAAGGTGCTTGAACAGACCCTAACCGAGTTCATGAGCACCCGGATCGGCGTGCGACGGGAGTCAAGCGTCATGTCCGCTGTTGAAAGAATCGGCACCGACGTCAACGGCGACGAGATGATTTTCTACGACGTGCAGTTCCGCATCGCGTCGTATGCCACGAAGAACCAGTACGGGTTGACCGAGGCGGACCGGCCTCAAGTCTTGGAGTGGGACCGGGTATTGTGCAGCACGCTGGCGGTGGCGAACCGACGGCTTTATGAGTTGAGAACGCAATGCGCGTTTGAGGATTTTGAAAGATCGACTGACGTTCGACGCGTCGTCAGGGAATCCTTCAAGCCCTTCGAAGTCGACCAAAGCAACCTGAGCTTCCCCTTGTTTTAACGGGTTAGGTTTTGTATTGGGAATATTCTTTCATTAATAATTAACACATAAAGCATGCATACTCAAGTATCATAACCTCTCATAATCCACTACTTGTACTCCAGGCTTGGTTTGAACCACTCCCCCTTCTTCCGCGTGATGAGACGCGTTTTCGCCTGGAACAGTTCCTTATTGTCGTCCACAAACGCGGGAACGTCGTCGTTTCCGACCACCACGATTGTGGACCCGCTGCCTGACATGAACACCACGGTTTCATCGGCGGTTTCTTTAATCAGCTTTTCCTTCAAATCCAACAACTCAGGCAGCTCCGAAAACGCGGGGGGCTCAAGGTCGTTGACGCAGATAGCGTCGGTGCACCCGGAGGTCTTGATGCCTTCCATCAAATCAAGCGGATCTTCCTTACTCAACCCATCCAAATCCAGGGCTTTGAATATCTGAGGCGTCGAGAGCCCGACGTTGGGTTTCACGAGCAGCATTGGTGTTGATAGCGGCAACGGAGGCTCCACGTCCTCCACGATCTCGCCTCGTCCCGTGCAATACGCCGCGCCTGTGGAGAAAAACACGGAAATGTCCGAACCGATGTCCCCGCTCCATTCCAGCAATTGTTCCTCTGTCGCCGGGCGCCCGCACAGCTCGTTCGCCGCCCACATCGCCGTCGCAGCGTTCCCCGACCCTCCTCCCAACCCAGCGCCGTGCGGCACCTTCTTCACGAGCTCGACCCAGAAGTATTGCGTGATGCCTGTCTTTTTTCGAAACAAATCTAAAGCTTTTATCACGAGGTTGGAGCCGTCTAGCGGAATGGTGTCGTCGGAACAGACTAGCGTGTCTCGCGTTTTCGAGCTGCTCTTTGCGAACTTCATGTCGTCGCCCAAATCTATGACGTGGAACAAGCTCGCGAGGTCGTGGAACCCGTCGTCTCGGCGTCGAATGATCCGGAGGAACAGGTTGACCTTACTGGGGGAGAAGAAAGGCGTGGCGTCGTCGCCCTCATCGGTGGAGGCGTCGTCGGGGGCGGCAAAGGTGACCATGAGAGTGCCTCGTTGCGAAACTCTAGCGGGGATGACCCCGAAATGCGCGGACCTGGATGCTTGGGTTCGCGCGGCGATGCGGCCTAGACTGTTGCGCGAGGAACGCGACGCGTCGACGCGCACGCCTTGACGGACGGCGACGATGGGGGCGAGCACCGCGGTCGCCATGGTGCGTCGGAGAGTGCGTGGAGACAGACCCGATCGTCATTTTATCCTTCTCTTTGCCACTTGGCTCTTCCGAGATACGCCGCTGCGAAAACGTCAACTTTACAAACTTCGGTCCGTTGCCATTGGTCTCCGCACTCCCCTGTGGACACGCCGTCGCGATGGAAGACGCCGCGGAAGAGGTAATTTTCGTGGTACGTATATAAATAACAGGTCGATACACATGTCTCGACTCGTCCCACACGTCCTGACACGTCCCACACCGCTCAGTCCAAGGCCCGTTTACTCACCTCTCTCATCTGACTAATGAAAACGCCCTCCTCTCCCGTCTAACAGTGGGGCTGCGGCGAAGACGGCCAGCTCGGCCTTCCCTTCGCGCCTGTGACTAGCCACAAGGCGTCCCCGGACTGGCACGTCCCCACCCCGACCGCGCTGGTGTTGCTGGACGGAGAGAAAGTGGGTGTTGTAGGTGTTGCTAGTCATGAATCTGATTCCAAATCAAATCAGTGGTCCAAGCCTGTGGTGGCGGGGTCGCGGAACAGCGCGGTTGTGACGAAATCCGGCTCGTTGTACACCTGGGGCTGGAACAGCCATGACACCCTGGGGCTGGACACGGACGAGGAGTTCATCGCGGTCCCGAGGAAAATTAAAACAAAGTTAAAAACAAGTTCTTTGTCACTCGGGGGTTGGCACGCCGTCGCGGTCACGTCAACCTCCGAGGCGTTCGCGTGGGGAGGCAACGAGTACGGCCAGGCTGGGGTTTTGAGTTCCGCAAGGGATGAGAGGCACGTGGGTGTTCATGTTTCAGAACACGTCTCAGTGCCCGTCCCCGTGGCGTTCGGGAATATCGGAAACGTAAACGTGACGCAAGTATCGTGCGGCGGAATGAATTCGTTCTGCCTGGTTGAAAACGGGTCAGTGTACCAATGGGGCGCGCTCGTGGGGTCGGAACAGGAACCGGCGCGCATGCCGTCGCGGGTTGACGGAATAGGAAACGTCACGCAGATCGCCGCCGGTATGTTTCACGTCTTGGCGTTGACCGGGGACAACAAGGTGTTTTCCTGGGGGAAGGGTGACTATGGGCAGCTCGGGTTAGGGCGAGCGGGGAATTGGGACGCGCCGATGGAGGTTACTTTGGGAGTACACAAGCCTGGAAGTGATGGACACAAAAACGATAAGATAACCTTCGTCGCCGCGGGGGGATGGCACAGCTGTGCGTTGAGCGAAATGGGGACCTGCTTCATGTGGGGGAGGGGTGAGTACGGACGTCTGGGGATGGCCGAGGATGCGACGGATAAGCAGACGCCGACGGTTTTGGAATTCTTCGCCGAAGACGTGAATGGAAATGAGAACGGCGAGACCGACGAGAGCAAAAAAGTTGTCGACGCTGCGTTGGGTGGGTCGCACACAGTGCTTGTCGATGGCACGGGCGCGGCTTGGACTGTGGGTCGGAACAACCACGGCAGGCTCGGGCGAGTCGCACATGGCAAGTGGACCGGCGTCCCTGGCCGAGTGGTGTTTCCCCCTCCTCGAGGCGGGGAAAAAAAATGGCGATGCCAAACCGTCGTCGCGGGGGGGCGACACACCATCGCGGTCGCGGTCGCGGTCATGGAGTAGTCGAGGCAGTTTTTGCATGTATCCAATTTACTTTAGAGCAGTGTATAGAGGTTGTCGGACACGAGCTTAGTATGGTTTTGTAAACTTGAGCGTCGCGCGCGACATCATTGAAAACGTTCCATAAAATTTCACTTTTTCACTCCGTCCCCAAGCAGCACTTCTTTTCAACTGGACAACGAATACTCTCATCACTTCGGGCGCGCGCGCTGTACGGCACACGCACACGCCGCAATGGGCGTCACGGAGAGTGACCTCCTGGAGGAGATGGACCTGCACAGCGTGGAGTGCTTGAACCAGGTACGCGGGAGATTTAATGTGACTACTGACGACTCGTTTACCACCAGCTTCGCCCTCCAGATCCTCACCGCTCTCCCTCATCTCACTTTTCTTCCAAACATCCTACAGGCTACCGGCAAGGATTGGGGCAACGCTTTGAAGCAGGGTTACCGCGAGGACCCGGGTATTTTCTGCCAAAGCGACGACGACGAGCAGCTCATTTTAACGGTTCCGTTCCGCCAAATCGTCAACCTAACCTCCATCGCGATTCAAGGCCCGTCAGATGGCACCGCGCCGAAAACGGTAAAGGTTTTCATCAACAAGCCTAATTTGAGTTTCGAGAACACGGGGAAGAAAGGGGCGGCCAGTTTTGTACTGACTCCGGAACAAGTCTCTTCTGGAGAGGCACTACCTTTGGACTTTACTGACTTCCAGAACGTGCGATGTGTGAGTTTCTTCGTGGACGACAACCAAGGGGGTGGGGAGGTAACCAATGTTTCGAAAATAATCGTCAACGGAGCGACGGTGCACACGACGAACATGACCGAGCTCAAGAAATGCTGAGGCGCGTAATGAGTTATACGCGTATAACTCACGAGTTAACCACAAGTTATTGATGTATGACGCATGTTACGCTCACAAACCCTACGAGATACACGTACGTATGGACTCGTGACGGCCCAGGGCGAAGCGATTTATCGCGCACTGGTGCCTGATTCGTCCATACAAAGATGCCAAACATAAGGCGACGCGGTATTTATTCGCGTGTTTTTGTTTTGCCGCAAACGTGTATCGTATGAAGTACTGTATAGAGAGAAATCTTTGTGTAGCTTTGTGTAATAAAGCACTGTTAACTTCTTATATTCCTGCTATATCTATTTCTAAGGCTAACTACTCGTATTCCTTCGCATACCTCGCGGGAAAACTATCGGCGGAAAACGGTTCAACCCCCGCGTTCAAAAATCCCCAGTTCTTGTGCTCACTCGGGTCGCCCATACCTCCGCACGTTAATTTACGTCCCCGAGTCAGTTCCCGCTGGACATTTTGTGCAGTGTGTCCCCCTACTCTCCACCGAACCTCATTTTCCGAGCTGTGCGCTTCCCGTCGTAGGGGGTCCCATTTAAAGACGTTTCCGTTAGCGCCGGTGGATTTGAACAAAATAGTATCCAGGTTTGGAACGTCCGCGGCGTCCATGAAACCAACACTTGACTTGGTTGACTGTGTATTATATTCAGCAATAGCTCGGTCGTATTCGATATTTCCCGGTGCGCATTCCAACCGCCTTGCGGTCGTGTCACGTTTCTTTTTCTTGCGAACGAGTGCGGCGCAGCACACGCATAGCCGCCCAGAGTCATTCTCTTCAGTCGCGCTCACCGGAACATTCAGGCAACACCCCACGCAAAACACCACGCTACAGAGCTTCCTCCGTTGCACCGCGTCGTGACACTGCTCGCACACCACGAACTTGACGTGTCTTGGTGTATCGAACGACCCGACCCTCACGGTTCGAACCGAAAACGTGGCGTGCCACTTTTGCGTGGTGGGGTGGAAGAACCCGTTGCTGTCATCGTTGTCATCTAGCGTAAGATGGCGACACCGGGTCGCGTAACCGGAGTAACGAGAACGGTGAGTACTGTTACAGTCATCAGTGAGAGTTGCGTGACTCGATACAACATTTTCCATCGTCATGGCATCCCGCGCGGCTCGGGCACACGCTTTCGGGTCGCGTGACACGAAAACCTGCGTCAAGGGAGTTTGGATTTTACGCACCAGTTGTAACGACGAGGTACTGGATTCATCAGTCTCGTCGTTACCCTTGTTGGCAATTAAACCCTTGGCCCTCCAGTTTTTCACAAACGCCCGGACTTTCAATATCGTATCGACGCTTACTTCTGGGATTTCCAATTGAGTTTTATCAGCCGTAGATCTCCCCGCCTCGTCTCCGCGAATCCATTCCCGGAATTCTTCGTGGATGGCGCTTCGGTGGATTCTTTTGAGGGATTGAGATTGATTCGCATTCGGGGAATGAGTCGTTTCGTTCTGGACGTCCGTTCCTGGAGTCGCATCACCCTCCACCACTCGTGTTTCTCTGCGTCTACGTATCTTTTTGGCGAAAAACTCGAGCTCAGACTCGCTCCACCGGGACGTGGCGCGCTCGGCGATGCTCGGAAATCCTTCCCGTAATCGGGCACCAATTCGTTCCGGCATAATTGTTTCCGAGGTACTTTGAGCCGCGCGTTCGTGTCACACACAGTCACGCGTCCCTGGTATCTCTCATGGTTATCGCTGCAAACGCATTGCACAGTGGAGCCAGATAACTGTAGAAAAACACAGCCGGTGCACCAGCCAGGCGCGAACACGAGTAGCCTGGAACGATTGCTACGATAACAGAATTACGGACGTGAACTCGAAAAAGTTGGCCGGACGAAAAGGGACACGTGCTACTTTTCAAGTGGCCTGGCTGGACGCTCGCCTCTCAGTCTGCACACGCGCACCGGTACGGCCCGGCGCACGCAGACCGCTCCGCGTCGACCGGCGCGCGTGATCGACGGAAGCGGGTGATTTGGCACAAGCAAGGTCGAGGTCCTTTGCGTTCGTCGGGGCGCGGCTTGGATTTGGAGTCATCCGATTTTAGGTGGTTCGGAGCTCCAACAGATTGATTGGTGTGGGTAACCTGGGCGTGAGCGCTGGCATCAGACGGTATGGCCAGCGCGATGACCTCCCCTGTGAGTTTCAGCGCGCTGTACTTCATGAACATGCGCGGAGACGTGCTGTTGGAAAGAACCTACAGGGACGACGTCACACGCCAAATGGCCACCGCGTTCAAAACCGAGATCATCAACGGCCGTGAAAACGCGGGGAGGTCTCAAAGCACGCAATCCCAGCTGCAAACCCCGGTGGTGAACTTGGGCGCGTGCACGTTCATGTACAAGCGCGTGCAGAACGTTTACATCGTAGCTGTTACACGAGCAAACGCCAATGCGGTGATGGCGTTTTCGTTCATCGATGCGCTGGTTGAGCTGTTGAAGTCCTACTTCGGAAAGGTCACCGAACACTCCTTGAAGCAAAACTTCGTCGTCGTTTACGAATTGCTGGATGAGATTTTGGATTTCGGCTTCCCGCAAATCACGAGCGCGGCTGTTTTGCAGAGCTTTATTACTCAGAAGGGGGTGAAATCCGCGCTTGCCAAGGGGGACGAGGAATCGTCCTACCACGCCGCGGCGAAGGCGAAAGAGGTCTCGATGCAAGTCACGGGCGCCGTGCAATGGCGGTCGCCGGGATTGGTGTATAAAAAGAACGAAGTGTATTTGGACATTGTTGAATCGATTTCTGTTTTGATATCGCCGGCTGGTTCTGTGCTGCGAAGTAGTGCCACTGGTGTGATCCAGATGAAGTGTTTCTTGAGCGGGATGCCTGAGCTGACGATCGGGTTGAATGACCGGCTAGGGATGGAGGGAGGCGCTGGTGGGGGGACGGGTGGAGGCGGAAACGAATCTCAATCGCAAACCTCGCACCACGGCGGCGGGCGGATAAAGAAATCAATCGATTTAGCGGATCTGCAGTTCCACCAGTGCGTCAACTTGAGTAAATTCGACTCGGAAAAGATTATAAGTTTCACCCCCCCTGACGGGGAGTTCGACCTGATGAAGTTCCGAGTCACGGATACCGTTTCACTACCATTCAAAGTGATGCCGCTGGTTAGGGAACTAGGCCGGACGAGATTGAGCGTCGACGTAAAAATTAAAAGTTGCTTTTCCGAAAAACAGTTCGCCAACGGCGTGGTTCTGAAAATCCCAGTCCCTAATCACACCGCGCGCGCCACCGTGAAGGTCACCGGCGGCAAGTCCAAGTACATCGCCAAGGAGCACGCTTTGATTTGGAAAATCAAGCAGTTCCAGGGGATGACCGAGTTGCAGTTATCGGCTGATGTTGAGTTGATTTCGACGATGAGCGAGAAAAAACCTTGGGGGAAGCCGCCCGTGTCGCTGAACTTTCAAGTCCCGATGTTCACCGCGAGCGGGTTGAGGGTTCGATTCCTAAAGGTTTGGGAGAAATCAGGGTACATAAGCACGAAATGGGTCAGGTACCTGTGTAACTCGGGGGCGGACGCGCGGGCGGGGAGCTACGAAATCAGGTGCGCATAGTAGGGGTAAGGTGTAATCAATCTCGCAATCAATCTCTCAAAAAGTCACTCTGTCGTTTCACGTGGACAGGATGATGAGGAATTCCTCACGTGCTATGTTGAAAAAGCGGGAACGTGCACCACACAAAGAGTAGTACAAGGCGAGCAGGATTTTATTGCTATTAAAACTCGATCACCTCAACAATGGATCGATCGGAGTCGCGAAGTAGGTCATGACGACCCAGTGTCCTATTCTCCCGCTCACGATAACCGTGATGAGAAAAAACGCGAGAAACTCAGGACTCGTCATCACCACCATCTCCTTCCCCCCCTCTTCGTTCTCCACGAAGTCAACGGAGAAGTACGAACGTGCGACGTCGGCGAGCGCGTCGAGGACGTCGGAAATGTTCGCGTCTTTCTCAGAGTCGTCGGGGTCGTAGTCTTGAGATGCTCTTGGGTCGTCGTCGGCGACGCCCGTGGCCTTTAGCTGCGCCGCGCGTAGCAGTTGCCGGCGGGTCTTTTCGTCTTTCGCTTCGCCGTCATCTTGCGAGACAGATGCAGTGTCTTGTGAAGACTCAACACTGTCTCCCAATACGTCCTTCGCCCAGGCCGCGCGTTCGCGGAGTTCCTCGCTTCGAGATTCGTCGCTTATCATCTCGTCCAGACTGTTTTTGTTGTTTCCCTCTGATTTTAAAAACGTCAACGGGTCGTCACTGGAAACTCCTTCTTCAGCGACTTCGTCCCAGTGCTTGTCGTAGTACTTCGCCAGGCCGAACGCGATTTCCAGGGCGCCGAAGTTGCGTAAGCGGTGGAAGCACGACGTGAATCGAAGATCCCGAGTTTTTCCATCTAAACTTAAAAGAACCGAAGGCCGGCCGAGCTCTTCGCGAATCACGGCTACTAGGTACGCCAAGCGATCCGCAGACTCCGCATCCGCGCGTTCCAAACGTTTCGCATTTCGCAAGCGTTTCTGTTCCAAAGGGTCTGGGTCATTCTGAGAGGCATCGTAATCCCTATCGCTTTTTGATTTGACGCTCGCGTCGACTCGCTCCGCCACCGCATCTTTGAAACGTTTCGGTCGGGTCACATCTTTCGGGCGGCTTATCGTGGGCAAAGAGCCGTCGTCATCCGTGGAACGTCCAGCCGGTTTGGGTGACAGCCGGTCGATCGCCCGTTGGCGCTCGATCTCGTCCCGGTACCGCTCGCCGGCGTGTACCGTGAGTGACGAGCCTCTTCGGGTGGTCGACGTAGGGGGCGTGGTGGTCCACGAAACCTGCGCCCCTCGTGTCCAGGTTTTTATTCGTCTGGAGATGGCTTTGGCGTCGCCGCGCCGGTGAGTGGAGACACATGCGGTGGCCGATCCGCGTGTATGTTGCGACGCGCGCGGCGCCGCGACCGCAGCTGTGGGAGCGAGGCCGAGAGACATTCTCGTCGCGCGACGTGGGGTGGGGTTTGGTAGAGATCGGAGGGCACCCAAGGACTCCCTTTCGGTTTCTGCAGATTTTGTTTTTCCGCGCGAATTTTTGTTCACGCCACCTGGCAACAGATCTCGTCCATTCCTCCCCACGCACCGCATGATGGGAGACATTCCGTTCGACGAGTGCCGTAGAATGGCGGTCGATGCTGGCCTACTCATTGTCGGTGAGAGGCTGTCAGATTCGTTTCTCGGACCGGAACCACAGGCGCCGGTGTATGAGGAACCCAATGAGGAAAACAATTGGGGGTTCGGTTCGGTCCTCCTGATGACCACTCTACTTTGCACGGTTGGCAGGACCCAAAAAAAATGCCATACAGAGACGAGTTCCGCAAACCAAGTGGTCCGTTCAAGTGTTACGGTGTGCGGGCAGGTAGGGACGAAATTGACTGGGAGATGCGTGGTTACAGGCCGAAAGAACGCCGACACGTTTGCGCTTCGGGGGGTGACGCGCACGTGCGGATATGGAAATACAAGACATACGACAAGATAAGCATCAAATGCAGCGAGTGCTGGATAAAACAGCAAGAGAGGAATGTGAAGGTAAGACAGCGGGACGAGCTCGACGAGGCGAACAAGCAAGCAGCGTATCAAGAAGATTTACGAAGCGCGAGTAAGCGCCAACGCGTGGAGAAGAATAAAAAAGAGACAGAGCAACTTGAAAAGCTAACAACCGCGGATCCCGCGTTCGCGGAACTTACGGAAAAGCTGAAGAAACTGAAAGGACCACAGCTCAAGTCTCTGTGCGAAAGGAACTACCTCATGATAAGTGGAAGCAAGGAGCAACTCGTATCGCGGCTCGCGAATTGCAAAAATTACGGCGGCGGCGAAGTGTGTCCGACGTGTGTCAAGCCCAAACTCGAACTTATTTTTGGCGAGGATGGCGGGGCGCCGATCGCGATAAGTGCAAGCACATGAAGAACATGGGCAAGCCGTGCACATTCGGCACGGTGAATTTAACGGAAACAAACCGGGTTGAATATATGTCGCATAAACTGAGGGACAACGAAGCGAAAGACCTGCAGAGTGTTGGTATAGACCTCGCGTGATGAAGACGAACTAGATTTCGGCAGATTTTATAATAAAATATTCAACCGCACCTATCGATCTCGTCCCGCGAACTTCTGAGCACAACTCCCCGCGCTGCGCACACGATAGCTGCGTAAATGCACTGAGCGTTTTGATCTGCCACTACTTGGCTACGCGACGGTCCAATGGCGATACGCGTATAGAGATCCGAAGCGCACTCTGCTCAGTTGTCGAAGATGGCTGGAAAGAGGAAGGACACGGAGGTGACCGCCACGGCTGGGAAGAAACAGAAACAAGGCGTGACCGTGTCCGCGTTGCTAGACACCGACGTCAGCGAACTAATCGCGTCTGCTGGTGATGACAAGCAAAGTCTCTGCCGTCTCCGTGACTGAACCGGTCAACTGCGGCGGGCGCTGAAACCACTCGTGGTCCACGTGGAAAGGGAAAAGGAACTTGATTGCAGTGTATTTGGCGAAGACTGCACTGTGTGGTATCGCGAGAATGGGCGAATGTTCACAAGGGGCGGACCCATCGAGAGTTTCGAGATCACACGGTGCGTGTGCGGTGATTTCTTTGTGTGTGACGGTTGTTTTGAATCGTGTGATTTAAAGAGAAAATACGGCGTGCGAGAGTGCGCTGTTTGCCCGGAGCTACTCTGCCAGGAGTGCGAAACCGAGGAATGCAACTTTTGCGACAAACAATATTGCCCCAACCACGGTCGGGAACCCAGCGACCCGGAATCCGGGATGGTTTTCGTTTGCGATGACTGTCCGTGACACGCGAGAGAACACCGGTATCGAGAGCTTCATGGGGCGAGCTTCAGAGTTGAAGGAGACGGATGTTTTAGCAGCACTTTTTTTTTCAATCCACGAAACTCTAAAATACTTCTCGATCACGATTCGCACTCCCATCCTCACACCGACCCGCACGTTCCCGGTGTTTCGTCAACCCGTACCGATCGACACGGCACGAGGTAGTAGGGCTTCTAGAGAGTACGCACCGGAACGTAGCCCAGTCGACTATACGCTCCTTCAGCATGCTCGGCACGCGCCTAACTTCCTTCGCGTTCGGGTTCGCGTGCGCGTCCGGCATCTCGATGTACAAGCTGAAAGAAGACATCTGGAGCTCGCACAAAATACTCGCGGAACAGGTACGTCGGTCAGGGGTTTTGAGTGCTGCCTTTGGGTACAGGCTATAGTTTAGGCTCATGCATCGTCTCCCATCTCTCTATAATCACTAGCACTACAAGAACGGACGAACGTTCCATCGACTGACCATCCAAAAACCTCACCATCCTTTCTGTTCTCATCATCAATCAACAGTCCACCAACACCGAAGCGCGCCTGTCGAAGCTCGAAATGACCGCGGCGAAGCAATGAGGGTAGCAGTGATAGTAAACTAGTCAGGAAAGGAGAGAAGCACGACTAGAACTATTAAGTGTACTGTAAGTAGCTACAGCTGTGTGTTTATTTCAATCACATCTCACTTTTGCGATTCCGCCACCGCCGCGACCCTGGCTTTCTCCACGCAGTCGTACACTTCGCACGAGGTTCCATCTTTATCCACGATCTTGACGTGGTACTTCGTGGGCGCGGTCACGAGACGCTCTCGGACTTCAGCGATGCACTTGTCGACTAAAATAGACGCCGCTTCCCTTGACATGCCGGGCACCCAGTGCTTGTCGAAGAGCGACAGGGAAAACATACCCCCGTACCCGTGCCCGCCCGAGTTGACCTTCATCATGGACGCGTACGGGTCCATGAAGTATAATGAGGCTTCATCGGTGTCATTGTCATACCCCGCGAGTAGGGTGTTTACCTGGTACGGTCCCTTGCGCAACGCGTCCGCGAGCTGATTCCGCACGAAGTTCGCACACGCGTGCGTGCTTAATTTAACCCCGTTTCGCAACTCGTAAAGCTTCATGTTCGCCTGGACGTACTCGCCGAAGTACACGCAGTCGCCCTTGGGGCCTGACAGCGCCAAGAGTTTGTGCGAATCAAGGTCCATGATCTTCTCCATGTCATCCTTCTGGACGATGATCTGCTGCACGGAAACCGTGTCGCTCACCACCACCGCGAACTTGTCGCCCGTGAACGCGAAGAGAACATCCATCGCGACTGATCGCTCGTCGTCTCAGATCTCGCGTTTTGTTAGATTAGATCTAGGTTAGATCGCACGTTAGGGTTACCCTAGAAGCAAGGTATACGCCACAGGCACGATGTGCGACACGTCCAGATGCCAAGCCACGTACGGTCGACAGATGGTGCCGGTCGATGTGGTGGATGGCCTGGAGGGATACGCGAGATGACCGAGCGTCGATCGGACGTGGTTTGAAAGTCGCAAACGGCAAAACGTCGACTCGAAATAAATTTCAGGCGAGACTCATCATTTCATTCAATGTGTATGACACGGTCGTCCATCATGTCCTCCCCCAAGCGGTTCGCTATGGTGTGCGCTGCGAACATGAACCGTTCGATGGAGGCGCACAAGGTATTGCTGGAGGCGGGTTTGAGTGTAACGAGTTTTGGCGCCGGGGGACGGGTGAAGCTACCGAGCGCACACAGAGACAATCCTAACGTTTTCAACTTTGGCGTCACGTACGAGCACATCTACGAAACGCTGCTCGCGGAGGACCCTGCTCTGTACGAAAAGAACGGCTTGAAGGGAATGCTGGAGCGGAACATGAAAATAAAGGAAGGGCCGCAGCGGTGGCAGGACTGTAAAATCGAATGCGACATTGTCGTTTGTTTCGAAGAACGGGTGTTTGACCAGGTGGTGGCGGATGTCAAGGCACGAAATGGGAGTGACGAAACGTTGCTAGTGATTAACCTGGATGTGGTTGATTCCCTGGATTCCGCCGCGATCGCCGCACCACAAGCCCTGAAACTTTGCCAGATGATCGAGAAAAGCGACGACTGGGAGTGCGAGTGCGATGAGATTTTTGATAAATTTGCCAAGGAACAGGGGAGGAAACCGCTGTACAGCGTGTGCTTCTACGATGAGTAATATTGGAGAGGTTTATTTACGGAGAGAAGTTTTTAGCAATAGTAATCAAGGTATACCTTCATCAAACAGTATCTCTCTATGCATCGTGTCTATCTTCTCCCCACTCGCGACACTAGCGAAGCCTCTCTCGCTAGACAACCGATTACGTCGTGTACTCCCCTACTACCAACGCAATCTCATCCCTTGCTTTATCCAGCAGAGTTAAACGTTTCGATAACACTTCCCTTCGTTGTTTCACGCCCGGGTCTTCCCGCATCCACGTTTTCAACTCCTCGTCAGGAGTGCGCCCAACGGTTGCGCAAAAGTCGCGAAGAATTCCCTTTCGGGCGCGGAGGACTAGTTTGTGGACTATAGCCTTTGGCACCGTCTTTGCAAGCCTTCCACGCACCGCTTCGACGTACGCCCTGACTGAACTCGCGATGAACTGCAACCGGGCGTCGTCCCTGGATACCTCTTCTTTTGTGCTTTTGTCACCGGCGCCTCCGGTGAACGTGTTAGTGACGCGTTGCGCGAAGGAAGCTCCGCCTGCGTTTCCGTTTCGTTGACCTCCCGCGAGATCAGCATCCAACAAGCTGTTCCTTCCAGTGTCGTCCACGGGAAAGGACTCGAGGGAACCAGTTGACGAGTTATTCTTGAGTCGTTCCGCGCTACTTCGCTCTTCCCGTAATTGCTCGCGCGCTTGAATTTCCCGAAAGAAATCAGCGTCGAAGTAACTCGCTTCCATGTCCACCATGGCGTTGGTCATTTCGAGCGTTTCTTTTTTTAATTCGTGTAACGTCTTTTGCGCGGCGGTCGTTATAACGTCTCTTAGGGCAGGGAAGCGAAGCAGCGTGGAGTCATTCCCAGACTGATTGCCCAACGAACCTCCAACAATTATCTTGGCGCTTTGTTGCATCGCTTGCCGCAAAACTCGGTCGACCTGGTCCACACACATCTCCACCGGCTCGTGCAGGGTGTTTAACCCCAACTCAATCAGCTTCCGGATGCCCATCTCAGGCGCCACTAAGTGTGGCTGGTACCCGTCACTAGCGTCGACTATTGCCTTGACTCTTTTCGATGAATAAAACGAATTCAAATCCACTTGCTTCAAGTTTTGAGGTAAGCCCTCTTCGAACAACTTGCGAATCACCTCGCCGCCGCCGCCGGTCGAATTCGTGTAATTGCGTTGGCAATCAAGCGTGTTTACGAATTGTTTTTCGTACATGTCGCAGCCCCTCAAGACTTCGTGCACTAACGCGCCCCGGTCTTCGAACGCGGGTAAGTGCCTGCCCAACTTGCTCAGTTCTAGTTCAAGACCTCGCGCGCTTTTAGCCACCGTCTCTTGAATCCTTGGAATTTTTAACCTCACTTGCGTTTCCAGAATAGAGGTTAACGTTTGAACCAAGGTATCAGTACCGGTTTTATCGTTCATGTCACCGTACACGTGCGCATGATCACTGAACCACTTTCGCTCCGCATCCCGTGCGCTCGGCATGTCCACCCCGCTTTGAATATCGCTCTGAGAGCGGTTCACCACCGCGCACCACCCGAGCTTCAAGTGCAAAGCCTTGCCGCTAAGCACTTCAACCGCGTCCGTGCCTTTGTCCATCAGGTCGATTTTAGTCAAAATGCCTAGCGTGCGTTCGAAGTTAGGGTCAGCATCCTTCGCGACGCGTATTCCGTCAGAAGTCGCGATATCAGCGTTAGCCGCACTTACCGCAACTATGACAACATTCGGTGACGCTATGAACTTCTTGGCCATCGTCTCTATTTCGGAAACCGTGGACGCGGGTTGATCTTTCGTGGCTACTTTGGTCAACCCGGGCATGTCAACCAACGTCAAACTTGGCGCGTTTGGTGATTTGATCGATAGCATAATAGGGTCAGCTGATACTGCTTTCGGGCCTTTAGTGGTCAAGCTCCGGTCAGTCTCCGCATCAATCTCCTTCCGCACCTCTGAGAAGTCCGTGAAGACCTTGCCGGGTTTGTGTAAGAACCTCGCGCTCGCTGTTTCGCCGGGTTCGCTACAATGAAGCTGTAGCACTAACGGTCGCCTGGTGCATATCCCGCTCCCCCTTGGAAGGAAGTCAAGACCCACGATTGACTCCAAAACACTACTCTTGCCGCTGCTTTGGCCGCCCACCACCACGATCTGGGGAAGGGTCTCCCACAACGAAGGCAACTTTTGTTGTTTCGTCGCGGCGGAAGCTGAACCGACGTCGCTCACGTCCCCCGCCAGCGCGCACGTCTCCTGAAGCCGGTTCACCAGCCGGAGCAGAGGCTCCATCGGGGCGTATGGGAAGGAAGGATGGTCAACCGAAACGCGCGCGGACATCGCACACGCGCAAAGGGAAGTGCGGGGAGGCGTGTGTCGTCTCGAAAGAATAAGTTGTTTTTCCCGATGCGACGTTTGGAAGACCCGAGGAAACGAAATTTTTCGTCGCAATACAACGCGATCAATACTGGTAACAATACATACTACCCTACACCCTTACTGCAACAGCACCCCCAGCACCCTGTTGACGACTATTTTTCGGTCCCGGACACTGGCAATCGGCTGACCGTTCGCGTCGGTCAACAAAAACCGGTGCACCTCCTGTCGCGCCGACGTCTTTTTCAACCCGTCCAGGTAATTGGAATCGGAAGTATCAGAGTTTGGGTTGATAAAGTCCTGACTGTTCACTCCATTCTCTCCGTGTGTTTTGGTGTCGTCGATGAGAATGTCCGCCTTGAACACCATGACTTTTAACTGTCGTAGGGCTTCGGTGACATCCAATAGGACTCTTGGGCGAGTAAAGCCTGAAATGTCAAGCGGCGCTATGACTCTTAATTCAGTCGTAGTCTCATCCAACCCCGCGGTCATGATTTGCACGCTCACCGGCCGTTCCACGTTTTCCTTGTACCGCTGGCATAAATACCGCCGTTCCCGAACGTTAGTACACCGTCCCACGAACAGATCAATCTCGCACAGGTGCGTCGGTGTGGGTTTATTTCCTTTTCTTGAGTTATTGACCCCCGAGTCACCTAAACTCATCTCATCCACACCGTCGTCCAATCCAATGACTCCACTTAAATTAACCTGCGAAGTACTTCGTGCGAAATTCCCTCGCCCCTTTTGGTCAACCTTCAACACAACCTTGGCGTAGTTCACCTTTACTTCTAAATCTTTACTTGCGCGTAGCACGTCGTATAGTAAGCCCTTCCTGTCCCGCGTGCGAATCTGGAACACCGTGTGCTTCTCGGACATCAAGTTGTCAACAGTAACGGTGGCTTCGGTGTATTGCGTCGCGCTCGCCGTTTCTATCCTTCCAATACTGCCTTGCTCGAACAGTCTAGAACTACTACTCTGTCGCGTGTTCACAAAGCTTGGCGCGGGAGTCAACACCACGTTAGCAGTGCTATTAGCAGTCTTACCCGCCACCCTCTGAACGGCTTTTGAAATCTCATCCACTCTTTCTTGATTGGGTAGCTCGTTTTTCTCGTCGGTGACGTAGAATAAGTCAACGGCGGTGTCCGCGGGCGACGTGGAAATGTGCGCCCGGTGCACGGTCAACTCGCTGGCCCACAGCTCCTGGGTAACGTCGTGTAACAGACCTACTCGGTCCTGGACCTCGACCTGCAGAATGTACATTGTCTTTTTATTATTCGTGTGGCCGTTAGTCAGGTTAGAATTGGAGCTGTTTGCCGAACTCCCATCGCCGTTCATCCCGGATCCAGAAATCGCAGTCAAGTTTAAAGTACTTAAAGTTGAAATACTCTGCTTACTCGGACACAGGTTCTCCAGCCGTTGTTTCAGTAACTGCCAATTAACACCCGGGCCCGCGGAGTTACTGGAGGTATTACCAGAACTACTAGTACCGCTGGTCAACCCAGACCCGTGATGCAAAATAGCACTCTGTTTCATTACGGTGACTAAAACAAACGCCCACTTCCCATCCGTCGCGAAGTCGCCTTTCGTGGTAACTAGGCCGAAATCGAAAATCGTTCGCGTAATGTCGGAACCCAGGCCGGTCTTGTCAGGGCACGTAACCCTGACTTGCGCTTCATATTCAGACCTTGTGTCGATACTCACGAAATCGTCACTCTCCTGCTCCACGGAACGCGCGGGGCGTGCGCGGCGCATGCTGGGAAGGGGTGGGGAAATCACAAAACAGAAAGGTTTCCGAAGCCCGCACGGATTGAAAATCGCAAACCTAACCCGGCGTAATGCGTGTCGTGATGTCCACCAGCGGGGGTTGATTCACGCGTGTCACGGTTTCGAAGACGGTTTCAACACGATGTGTGTGTCGGGCGCGTCGTGACAGAGCGTGCGGCGGAGGTACGCGCGTGCACGCGCGTAAGGACCGCGCGCTCGTCGAAGTGCCCCCATTTTTCGCGCGAGCAGAACGCTTAATTTCCATCAATGGCAGTTCACGAGCGTCACTCGTTTTCTTGGTCATCATCATATGACGTCGCGCATGACTGCATGGCGGAGAATCGCGCCCCCATGCCATCGTGCACGGCGCATCGCTCGCCACCGCGTCACGGTATTTGTGGATGGTAAAGGTGGTGACGCTACGGCATCTTCCTCCACCCCGTCAGTGCTGGTCATCGGCGCTTCCGGAAGAACCGGCCGTGAAATAGTAAGAGAATGCTCAAACCGGGGCCTCTCCGTACTCGCCGGGACTCAGAACGGCCAATTCGACGTCAAGCAGTTACTCGGTGACGATGCGGTGGCCCCGACTGTCGTGCCCTGGACCATTCCACTGGTCCAACCCGTGGAAGTAGATGTGACCCGACCTGAAACTGTGGAGAACGCGGTGATGGGTATGATGCAGTGGGCACCACAAGCGAACGAAAAAAATGCATCGTCGTCGCAATCCGACGACGCGTCTGTTACTCCGTCTATTCACGCACAACCAACCGTGGTGATTTTTGCCGCCACCGCAAACGCCAAGGGCGACCCAAGGTCTATAGACCAAGAAGGGCTTGTCAACGTGGCGAAAGCATGCATCAAAAATAAAGTGAGTAGATTGGTAATAATCTCCGGCGCCGGCGTCACTCAAAAAAACGAAAACGCTCCGGCGTACAAGTTCCTGAACCGGTTTGGAGGGAGGATGGACGCGAAACAAAAAGGGGAGGTTGAGGTCATGGAAGTATATATGGAAGCGGAGAGAGTTTATCGAGAGGAATATGAAAAGACACAACAGTATGATACTAACAAGCCATACAATCCTCCATCCGTAAGTTACACGATTATCCGCCCGAGCGGTTTGTTGGACACACCTGCGAAAGGCCCTCAGTTTTTATCAATAAGCCAGGGCGATGTGTTAGCGGGGTTCATTTCGAGAAAAGACGTGGCGGTGTCTGCGGTGGAAGCTGGGTTGGATACCACAGGTCTGAACAATGTTTCTTTTGAGGTGTATGACTCTGGCACCGCAGTACTAGCGTCGACGCTTTCGGTTTCGCAAATTTTATCTGACGAAAAACTCCGAACTGCCGCGTACGTCTTGTCCGGGGAGGCATTTAGTCAGGTACTTGAGTCAACGCCGCTGGAGAGTAGTGAGGGTAGACAGACTCGTGAAGCGAGCGAACAAGTGCTGTCGCAAGCGATCGCGAAAGAGAGAAAGGGAAGTACCTACGACGAGTTGTTCCATGGGCTGGAGAGGGACGAATGACGATAGGAAGCGAAGACAATAGAACATGATAACCTTCTAGAGTGGTTTTCAGTATTAGCGATAAGTAGAGCGATAGGTAGACTCGCGATGATCGTACTCGGTATAGATGATCATACTCGTAACGTTTAGTTTTAAAAATCTACAATAAATAGTTCTATAAGCCGTTCTATGGGCATTTACCCTTGCTCCTCTGGCGCGGACGCGAGCTCTACGTCGCGATAAGTTTTCTCAACGGAATCCTTCCTCCGCACGTCGCTCGTGAACAGCGCCCAACACCGAACCTTAACGCGCTGTTTTTTACCAGGATTGCTATGTATAGTGCCCGTGGTCCCATTGCCCTGTCCCCCATCCGTACTATCTGGACTCACCTTCCCACCAGACTCACCGCAACACCTCCCAGGGTAATTGCCCATACACCGCCCGCCCTTCGCGTCGCTCCCCCACCCGTCGCGCCCTCTCACATTTGAAACATTATCATCCTCGTTCTGCTGCTGCAAAATATACTCAAGCGTCGTGAGTCCACGTTTGTTAAGAATAATGTGAAACCCCAGCAGGTCGCCTAGCACGTAGGATGCCAAAAATCCGACAAACATCACGGCAATCTGGGTTATGATGAACGTCTGCTGGGTTAACGTTGAGTCATTTTCATTCAGCTGATTGTTCAACTCTGTTCTTTTTTGTGTCGCGTGATGCATTAAATACGCGCTGATTGAAAGTTGATACATCACCTGCAAAAACGTCACACCGACTAACGATAAAAACGAGTGATAATTTTTAGAACCAACACAGTTGTTCAGCCACACGCAGTGATGGTCGAAGTGCGTGACGCACTTGTCACAAGTTCGGCAGTGCTTGGATCCGTGACGCACGTCCTTGGCGCACAAATCACAAAATAAAACTTGGCCATCATCTTGTGTTCCGCTCATCCCTTCCCCTCCCCTATCCACCGGGTCCGTCCCCGCGGCTTTCCCGGCAAGGCACGTCACGCACACGGTCATCACCGCAAACGTTGCGTTGAGTGCGATTCGGGTTGCCTCGTTCCCGAACACAGGACTTTGAACAACGAAGAACGCCACGACCAACAACGAATACGCGGAACCAGCCGCGAGCTGATGGATGTTCAGGGACAACCGGCCGTCCGCGTAAAAGCCGTTCGAACGCATCACAAACCACCGGTCGACTCTGTCAACCAATCTATCAACCACTCTACCAACCTGGCAACCACACACACCCGCGCGGCGACCGCACCGCCGCGCACCGCGCACTGGCGCACATGCAGGTCAACGAATAAATCTAGCTAGGCACCTTTTCGTTTTCGGGAGAGACTTCCATTTCTGGATGAAAACTTCAACTGACGCGCGATGAGAGCTTTCGAAGTTCACCTAATATATCACAAACTACTCCATCTTCGTCTCTTCGTCGCTGCTGTACTCTAAGTACGCCCTGTCTCTGATCGGGGTCTGTGTTAGGGCGATACCCCGGCCTGGCGTGCCCAGCATCAAGCCCTCGCGGAGATGATTATTTTTAGAATCCCCAATTTTCATCCCCGCTCCGTCCCCAAAATCATCCCCAATATTTCCCCGCTCAACATACGCGTACCTGTCACTCATTTCCCCCGGCCTCCACAGCCACATGCACACGCATAACACCCCAACCTCAATCGCAATCCACCCATCGGTAATGGTCCACTCCCACTGCCAGTACGGAAACTGCTCGGCGAAGAAATACTTACTCGAAACGGCCGCCGTCTCGCCGCCGCCGTCGCTGACGACCAAAAACGTTTCAAACGCCGAGAGAAAAACGCTCGCCACGATGAACGCCGCTAGTGAATTGGCAAAGTCTTTATAAACCGCGAGTTTCGTCCACTGCCTTCGGACCTGTGTTTTCTGCAGCGTTTTGGACAGGGCAGTGAAGATGTGCACGATGAAAACGGCGTTGAGAAGCGCGACGGGCAGGGCTAATAACTCTCGCGTTCCGGATTGCACGTCGTCGTGAGCGTCGCTGGCAACCCCGACTCGTCCGTAACTATTCATTGACGAAAATATCCGCTGCTCGTCCAGGTCCAGCACCAGTGAGGAGAGGAAGTACCCTGCTGTTATGGCGGCTAGGAATTTCGTGGTGTTGTCCCCCAGGGATGGCCGTGTGATCCCCAAACCCAAGCACGCGCACAACACGCACAGCCGCGATACCGACTCCCTCGCCGCCGAAACCACTGACGCGAAAATAACCAAAAAGAAAGGCTTGGTTCCCGTGTCGTTGAACGCAACTGCATTCGAATACCGAGTGGAGTACTCGGACATACCAAGCAACAGCACCAGCGAAACAGCGAGGTGAACGTTTAGGGTACCACGTAAGTTAGTTGTGCTGGAGTTTACACCACTGTCAACCACTTTCAGTGCAAATGCCCATACCCAGGTCGCCGCCAACACGACGTAAACCGCGACGGTCGCTCCGAACATAAATCGGTCGTGCGTCTTTCGACCCGGGAGGTACCCGTGAGGGTTCTTCCACACGGATTGGCCGGATATCGTGTATGGGGATATAGGTGGTGACGGTTCATCTTCTGACACATCACTTGAATCATCACAGGATATAAAAAGCAACTCGTACATGCCATCCACATGCACGGCGTGCTGAACTTGTGCGTCTGATGCTCTGAACTTCGCGGTCCCGTCGTCGCCATCGAAATCCGCCTCACTGTGCCACACCGACGAAACGACGTCTTCACCCAGCACTACCCTGCCTGGAGTACACCCGAACTCGGAGGCGACAACCGTGGTGCAGCACAAACGCCGTTTTTCTTCGCCGTTCGCCACATACCCTATTCGATTTGAATCTCTGGATTCGAAAAGAACCGCTTCGATGGTGGTACCTTCCGGTGTCTCTCCCTGCTGTTTCGTCCTCGAGAACACCACTTCGTTGAGCCGTACGTAGGATGCGCCGTTGTGGACACCGCTTTTGCCCGCCGGTACGCCACTCACCTCGCTCGCCAGCATGCCTTCCCGCCCCGCGTAGAAAACCCACGCGTCGTTTACCCGTTCGAACGAATCGCTGTGGTAGGCGTGCACCGCCGCGTGGGTGGGAGTGAGCGACAGGAGAAGCGCCATCCCGACCACCAACGGCAACGCAACCGCTCTTCGCGAGTCGATCGAGACAACCATCGTGTTGCACGACCACCGCGCGGGGAGGACTGAAGACGAGACACGTGACGTTGGGGAAATCGATGAGCCTCAAGGTGCCCACTCTCTCGGAAGAAGAGACGAATATTTTTGGCATGCAACTGAAACCATTACAGCCCTCATAACAACCCTCTCGCTGACCCTACTCTTGACACCCAACACCTACTTACATATCCGGAGGCCCCCTTTGCGTTCCCAGCGTCCTCAACCGGAGCGCTTGAATCTTGATGAACCCAGCTGCGTCTTTCTGGTCGTACGCGCCACCGTCGTCTTCGAACGTCGAGAGCGTCGCGTTGTAAAGCGAGTTTTCAGCCTTCCTGCCCACGACGATGACGTTACCCTTGTAAAGCTTCACGCGCACGGTGCCCGTGACGTTCTCGGAGCACTTGTCGATCGCCGCCTGGAGCATCTCACGTTCAGGGGAGAACCAGAAGCCGTTGTACAGGAGTTCCGCGTACCTTGGCATGAGCTCATCTTTCTGGTGCGACTCGCCGCGGTCCAGGCACACGCTTTCAACAGCGCGTCTCGCGTTGATGAGAATGGTCCCACCAGGTGTCTCGTACACCCCTCGTGACTTCATCCCAACAAACCGCGATTCCACGATATCCAGCCGTCCGATCCCGTTGTCGCCTCCGTACTTGTTCAACGCGGTGAGCATGGTGGCGGGGGACATCGCCTCGCCGTTAATGGCGACCGGGTCACCGGCTTTGAATTCAATTTCGATGTAAGTGGGTTCATCGGGCGCGTCTTCGGGCGACACGCTTCGCGTGAACATGTCCTCCGAGTACTCCTCCCACGGGTCTTCAAGCGCGTTGCCTTCGTACGAGATGTGAAGCAGGTTGGCGTCCATGGAGTATGGGGCGTCTTGCTTTTTGCTCTGCGCAACAGGGATGCCGTTCTCTTCCGCGTACGAAATCAGCTTGGTTCGCGAGTTCAAATCCCACTCGCGCCACGGCGCAATGACTTTCACGTCGGGTTTCAAGCCGTAGTACCCCAGTTCGAACCGGACCTGGTCGTTGCCCTTGCCGGTTGCGCCGTGGCACACCGCGTCGGCGCCGACTTCACGGGCGATCTCGATTTGTCTTTTCGCAATCAAAGGCCGGGCAATAGAAGTGCCCAATAAATAAGTGCCTTCGTAAATCGCATTCGCGCGAAACATGGGGAACACGTAGTCTTTCACAAACTCTTCGCGCAGATCGTCAATGTAAATTTCCTATTTTGGAAAACAGAAGTCAGTCTTTTGTATGGGCAAACAGTCGGGCGGATGTAGTGGG
>TARA_B110000977_G_scaffold35777_1_pt1 | contig 33686 bp, 23 predicted proteins | sample TARA_B110000977 | Tara Oceans TARA_B110000977 (sample SAMEA4397798) | marine metagenome | biome: Polar Biome; feature: [SRF] surface water layer (ENVO:00010504); material: water (ENVO:00002006), including particulate matter (ENVO:01000060) such as... | depth 5 m | reverse complement strand
GGGGGGGGGGAGGGGCGCGTAGAGATCGGTACGCCGCCAAGCGAAACCATCGTCTCAATGCTCGCGAACGGCACACCCGTGCTTCCTCTGAACCTCTTTGTCGCCGCGGAAAGCGCACATCGCGCCAAGCACGCGGCGTCCCGGCGGAGGGACGCCATCGTGGCGGCGCGATAAGTCGGGTCGAACGGTCGGGCCTCGATCACTGAGGTGCCCAAGGTGATGACCGCCGACAAATTGCAATCGGCGTTTCGCGATCGAAGTTTCGCGAAAACCGAAACACTTCCTTCAGGTCGGAGCCACGGGTGCGCCTCTGTTGACTGCGCGCGATCCAAGTCGGGTGCGATGGGTGACGTTGTGTATCTCGTTTCCGAGAAGGTTTTCCACCGCGCATCGCCGGTGGAGGTTGTCAAATCTGGTGTGGTGAAGAGTGTGACTGGCGGTGTATACGTCGTTCAGGTGGAAGGCGAGAAGGGAACTCGCGAGGTGCCGATCGGTGACTCGAAATCTCAGTTGGCCCGTCGGTTCGCCGAGAACGACAAGGTGTTGATAACCCCTCTGGACGCTATTGAGATCGGCAAAAAGGACAAGAAGCCAAAGGGTGTGCATGCAGTTGTTTCCAACGTCGACAAGTCATCCTGGCCGGTATCGTACATGATCAAGGAAGATGGGAAGAGCGGGCACAAAGCTGGAAATTTTATGAACATGGTGTCGTTGGATTTGGCGCTGCTCATCGCGGCGGACGAAGCGGCGAAGGAGTTGGTGGCGAGGGAGGATAAGGAGAGGGATGAACGGGAATCAGCTGCCAAATTAAAGGCGGAGAAGGCCGCGGCGAAGAAAGCGGCGGCGGAGGAGAAGGCCAAGAGTGACGCCGAGGCGAGCAAGACTGAAGCGGGAGCAGCGAAGTCCAGTGCCTCCGCGCCTCCTGGGTTCGAGACAAAGCCACCGCCCGGGTTCGAGCAAAACGACGCGGAAACGCAAAGGGTCGCCGCCAAAGCAGCCGCACGAGCCAAAGCCAGAGCAGAGCAAGAAGCCCTGAAAGCCGCACGCGCCGCCGCGGAGAAGGAAGCCAAGAACAAAGTTAAGAAGGAGGCGCAGAAGGTTAGGAAAGCGGCGGAGGCGGCGGAGCGAGCGATAAAAAAAAAAGAGGAAGCCGCCATTAAGGCGATTCAAGATAAGGAAGAAGCCGCGAAACGAGTGATTCGCGAAAAAGAACAGGCGAAGATTGCGCAACAGCAAGCGGCGCGTGATGAGAAGGAACAACGGAAGCTGGCGCAGGAAGTGGCAGCCAAGGCTGAGAAAGAGGCGAGGGCTGTGAACGAACAGGCGGCGAAGAAAGCGAAGCAAGCGCAGGAAGCGGCGGCGAAGGCTGCGGCGAGAGCGACTGCTGATGAGAGCGATGCGGCAACACGGGAAGAGGCGCAACACATCGCACGAGAAGCAGTACAAGCGGCTGCGGATCAAAAGCGCGCGGCGGAACTAGCGCAAAAAGCCGCCGAGGAAAACTTCCTTGCGTCGAAATCGAAAAAGGAGCGCGAGAAGCTTAGGGAAAAGGAAGCGAAGCAAAAAGCGAGACGAGCTGAGATTGATTTGAAACTCAAAGAACTTGGGGTGGATGAGGATTTGCTGAGCTTGGCGACACCGGGGGTTATGAGAGTTTCCTCGACAACAACGGAAGACGACTCGAACGAAACCATGAGACGTCGGAAAAATAACAATACCGGCAAAAAAACCAAAGCCAAGACGAAAAAGGGAAGTCGTTTGATTGGCGCCGTTGGGGCTGCTGACAAAGCGCTTCGCGAAGAAGCGAGCGGGGCGGCTGACTTGCAGCCAGTTTACATGGTGTGCGCGGTGCTGTTTTTAGTGCTCGCAGCGGTGCTGGTCTGGGCGTACAACACTTTGCTGTGAGGAAGGGATGGAAGAGACGAGTTGATTTTTTGATAACAGTGATTTCATTTTCGGGAACTTTTTCTTTTCATTTGGTTCGAGTCTTTGCACTCTCTTCAGCTTGGGCACAACGCTGACACAAGGGTGTGCTGGAACGCGTCCGTCCGTCCGTCCGTCCGTTATGTCTCGTTCCGTCCAAGAATTTCGGGAAGCTGTGGACCACAGAATGCCGTACTTTTGTGAATTCGTCTTGGAGGGATCGGTGAAGTTTCCCGCCTTCCGAAACTTTCTCGACACAACACGAGGTGGCAGCTTCGCGTTGGCGCATTCGACGCGACCTCCGACGACCTCGACTGGGGCCAACGATTGCCCTAGCACTCTGATGTGTTTCTCCAGTAACAACCTCCTCGCGCTCCTGCCGTCGGCCGGCGTCAACAGCGCCAGCAGCGGCGCGTCTCCGGCGTTCGCGGTCGAGGCGGGAGACGGCGTGTGCTACGACACACCGCCTTGGCTCGCGACGGACGACACGGCTGCGCCCCCGGTGAAAGGCGCGCGACGCGCTTGGGTCAACCCCACTGGGTTCACCCGCTCTCCCTCACCCATCACGTCCACCTTCGATGTCGTCAGTATGTCGTCCGAGACGCCGCACGTCGATGAACTGGACGTGGACGCAAACGCGTTTCCCTCTGAAACCCTGGAAACGGAAGAGCGCGACCCCGAAACCCCGCGAGTCGAACCTCCCACGCCCGGGTTTCCCATCACACCGAGCGGCGTGGAGCGAGAGGCGGCACGAGCCATTGCGGAGCGAGAACTAAACGCAGCGTGCGGCGAAATCACCCCCCCGCCCGCGCCGTTCGCGCAGATCGCGGAGGCCGCGAGGCTGGGACGAGACCTTTTCCGGGCGAGCGGTGGTGTTTCCGAGTCACCGAAAACAGGGTGCAGACGCAACGAACCTCGAAAAGAGACACCCGAAGAACTGGGCCTCTTGGATTCTCGACCCCTAAAACTCCCGCACGCAACAACCGAAAACATACTCCACGGAACCGGCTCCGCGCTGAGGGCGCTGGTGGAGCACATCGCCAAACCGGGAGGGCCTGGGAGACGGAGGAGCGCTTGAGCGGGAATCTATTTTTGGCAAAAGAGTACGAGGTACTCGGTAATAGGGGAAGGAATTAGCACCTGCGCGCGCTGTTTCGACACCACACCGTCCGAAGTACCCGGGTATGTACAGTTAGTCACACCGGGAGCCCGGACGCGTTGGCGGCGCTCGAAATAGTCACTGGGTTTATACATAGTGCTTTAATAGTAAAAAGAAAATCAATAAAAGTAGATCTACTTCCCGGCAAGCGTCGACGCTAGTTGAGTGTGACTAAATGCTCTATGCTCCATTGTTTGTTCAGCCCTGTTCCTAGAAGAATCAGAACCTTGTATTCCTTCTTTCCCTTCCATCGTTGCACCTCCATTAATAGCAGCTATCACAACCGAAATGAACGTCACACCGAGCGCGCCGCCAAATCCGAACACGACCATCTGGCCTAATTGCAATCCAACACTCGGGCGGCCACTGGTGTCGTACGGATTGATCTGGTTACTTTGGGTTACTTGGTTGTTACTCGTCGCTATGGAGCTTCCCGTGGGCTTCGGTAAGCCTATAGCCGTGGTTTCGTTAGTGACTTTGTTCCACCAGTACGTAGAGCCGGTCTTCGGGTCCCGGACCGAAGTCCATTTGGGCACCGCGACGGAGGTTTCGGTGCCTTTCGATTTCCGGCCTACAGGTCGTCTCGTGGCGTACCACCTCTCCGCACCCCTATGAGTCTCTCCACTGACGCGCTCGCCAACATGCTCACACGCCCTGCGAGCCGCCATTCGAATCGCACCGCGGAACATCGGTGCGCCGCAATGTTAGCGCGGCGTCCTCCTTTCGAAAACAATGTCGACAACTGTCACGTTTACCGTTGCTGTTGTTATATTTGAGATTCGTCAGCTACGAAGGGCACTCCCGCAGGCACAAGACACGCACGATGTCGATGTTGCCTCCCGGCATCGCCCCCCCCGGACTGATGAGTGACGCGCCTGGCGGGCGTAAGCCTCCACCGCGAAAACCAGTTGACCCGCAGCTGGCGGTGATCATGTTCGTGGTTTTCGTGGGCCTGGGTGGTGCGATGGTAGCGCAGCTTACTCCGCACGCGTCCATGATTAAGTTCCACGACGGTCCCCACCAAATGCCCACCAGGCCCACGATCCACCAGAACTACTTCGAGCACGCGAAACAGCGAGAGCGGCCGATGTACAAACCACCCTCGCACTTTATTTTCCACGGCTGGGTACTTCTACACGCGGTGGCGGGGTTCGGCGGGTACTTGTGCTGGGTGCGGTTTGGATTTTCGGGAGCGGGACGAAACGCAATCGCGGCGCACGTCACGTCCGTCGCGTCACACGCCCTGTGGTTGAATGTATTGTTCACTCAGCGCGCTTTGAATCTTTCCGTGTGGATGGGGCGGGTATCGACGGTAATATTAATCGCAACAGTTTTAATAATGGGCAAGGCGCGGTTCGAATCAGGCGCCATGCACGTCCCGCTGCTGTTCGCAACGTGGAAACTCGCCGAGTTTACGAACAACGTCGCGGCGGTGAATTTATGAGAGCGAGAGGTATGGGTATTAAGGGTATTTAGTCTGCTGCTGTATGTTGATCCCATTGATCAATGTAACACGTGTCCTATTCTTTCATCAACAATACGTACTATCTCTCTCTCTGTCTATTTGCCCTGTACCTCATCTCCTAAAAGTTCTTTCGTCTTCACGACCAGCGCTCCCCAGTCAATCGCCGGTCCCGGGTCACACTTGCTCCGTTGCACATGGAAGTGCCCGAGCGCGCCGCAGAAGTTTCGCCGGCGCTCGTCCGTCAGTTTTTCGTTCAAAACCTGCTGATACGTCATGAAAACCTTCTCCGCATCATTCGATCTATCGCTCTCCAACTGCTCATCCTCAAGAGGATACCCAAGTTTCAAGTAGGGGAACGTCTTTAGTAGCGTTGCGTATAATTTGGTTACCGAGTCCATTTGTTTATCCGTGTACGGCTGTTGGACGTAGACGTCGCCGTTGATCTCGCCGCGGACGAAATCCCGCCCCTCGATGCAGTTATCTGAGTCGGTGACGTCGAAGGGAGTGATTGCCACGTCTTCCGGCTCACGGAAGGCACCTAGGCTTGCTAGTTCGACACCAATAGACACATCATTAGCATCGGTGGCGTGCCACGCCCTTTCCATCAGATCGAGCGTCTGGAAAATCCTTCCATCCACGTCAATCAGAAAGTGACACGATAACCCCCGCTCTTCGTGCAGAACCTTGAAGCACTTTTTACTCGTACCGCACCCATCGTGATGAATCACGAGCTGCGTTATGACTTTTCGAAGGTCGCTAAGGTCGGTGACCAACGCGCCGGCTGGGCCGCGCGGCGGCGATGCGGGTTGAGAACTCGTAGAGCTAGATTGCTTAAGGCGTCTGCTTCCGTACCTCACAACCGGGCCTTTCACTCCAGGTTGGTTCTCGGCGACGTTCAGCTGCGTCGCAGTGGCGCCTGGGGCTGTGCCTAGGGGTAACTCTGGGGTCACCGCATACGCGTCGAACCCGCCGACGTCGATCCACGTCACGACTTTGTTTGAACAATCGGTGTGAATCCACTGGCCGGCGACGCAAATTTCATCGCCCACGCGCGGGTGGGGGGGGGAGGGGGATTGCCACGCGGAAGGCATGACGCTTTGAATGTCTAGCGTCTTGTGATCTAAACTTTTCTGTCCACAACGGTCGCTCCTACTTCGCTCCCGCCGTTAACGACGCTCTTTGCAGCTCCGCCGCGTGCGCCAGCACGGACTGCACGTCGTTCAGCGCTTTGAGCTTTTTACGCGCGTTGGCTTTGCGGGTCTTGCTGACTTTCCAAAACGCGTGCGTCTTCCACACCAAGCCGCCGCGGGCGTTCGGGCCTTTCTTCACCGCCTGCAGAACGGCGCTGAGGAACATGTCTCGACGGGATGCGCCGGGAAGTGTGAGGACGATTGTAGGTCAAATTCGATTATGTTCAGAATTTGCAAGTCAGGATTTTATTCGTTTTCGTTTTTTGCAGTGTCAGCACGCCACGTGTGTTGTTCCACCTTATACTTCACCGTGCATGGCCATGCGCGCGCTCTTCGCGAGCCCTCCGCTCGCGTCTCTCCGGTCGTTACCCGAGACGTGCTCGTCTCGCCACAAGTCGGGCCGAGGGGCGTTTCGTACGAGGGCGTCGAAGGATGACACTTCATCTGGAGTCGAGTTTTCCCAATCACAAGAAGCCTTCGAGGTTGTGCGGTACGGCCTTGGGTCCGGAAGCGTCGCGATGTACCCCCGAGATGGAGTGGGAGTTGAGACTGGTGTAGACGCGGGTGCGTCTGATCAGATCACGAGTACGTCCACTTCTTCCCGAACAACCTCGCCAACAACACAGTACAATGATGGCCCGCTCGATAAACTAGCAATCGGATTGTTCAATTTAAAATTGCTAAGCGCGTTGGAGGACGCTAGTGACGGGTACGGCAAGAAGCTATCAGTGCACGAAAAATCCCAACTCCCAAACGAAGGCTTCGACCGTCTAGTGGCCTTAGCCGACAAAATCGGAACAAGTGGAAGGCCTCCGGAAAAGCAAAAACAAGTCGTGCTCCAAACGCTGTTGGGATTGATCCCGTCGCCGGTTCGTTTTCTGTTCAAAATTTTAATCAAGCCCTCCAGCTGGGTCGATCGGATGAACGCCAAGATCACTGTTGAAGCGTTCGCATGGCTAGTAGGGCCATGCGAAGTCGTCCCCCGAGAAAGTGACAACGAACCCGCCTCTGTTGAGCTAAAAAAGTGCCGGTACCTGGAGCAAAGCGGGTGCGTCGGGTCGTGCGTTAACTTTTGTAAGCGGCCGACGGAGGCTTTTTTTGCCGAAGCGTTTGGCGTCGGCGCACACCTCAATCCCAACCACGACGACGGGTCGTGTTTGATGACGTTTGGCGTCGCGGCGCCGGCGGAGGACCCGGCGTTTTCCGAGCCGTGCTACGTTACGTGTGGGAGGAAAGGGGAAGGGGAGGGAGGAGGGGCGTGTCCGAAACTCAAAGACCTGTGATTAATACTACCTTCTACAGGTACTTTTTAGGTCATTTAAATACGCTCATAACTATGCTGATAATCCTCTCATACTAGATGTTCATCGTCTCGCTAGTAACGGCGGGAGCTCCACGCCGTGCCGACCTTTCGGGGTCCGGTCGTCCAGCCCGAACTTAACATACCCCACGTTCGACTGCCCCACACTTTGTTTCAGCTCGTTCCACTTTTCTTGAAATATTTCGTTTCCTTTTTTCGCAGCCGTTACCGCGGTTCTCAGCGCCTTTCCCCCCGCGCCGCCCGCGTCGCTGCCTTCGTCAAACCACCCCGCCCTGCGTCCGTAGTGCATCAACCCATACCCAGTTCCAACGAGACAAAGAAGCACGATGAAACCAGTAGGCGCGACGGATCCAGAGGAAGCGGGAGACGGTACTGGAGTCGGCGGCGGCGGCGGTAACAGAGTCGGCGGAGGTGAATTTCCTGTAGCACCTGCGTCTGTGGCGTTACTGTTTGCACCAGTATTGTTGTTGTTATCAGTGTTGTTGCCATCACTCCCACCACCACCCCCGTGCTCCAAAAGCATTGCTTCGCAGTCTGCCACAGCGAGCCCCACTTTCCCCGGCCCGTCGCCGCTCATGTCGTACTCCACTAAAACGTTCCGCGTGGTGATCCCCCCCACTAACGTCCCCGCACTTCCATTATCCATCACCCCCACGCAAAACGTGTTTGGTTGCGCATCGCTGTGAATAAATAGGTAGTTCGCGGGAGGCAACATTAATTCAAGACCGCCTTGGAAAGTTAACGTCAAGTTGGGGAAGAAATCACTCAGGGTTTGTTGAGTCGGTGCTGATGTCAACGAACTGTCATCATCCAGACCCACGACAATCGGCCCGTAACACACGTCTTCTGGAAAGTCCGGATCAGGGCCGGGGATCTTTTGTAACTTGTTGTTCTCCGTAATATGTTGATCCAATATATTCTTAAAGCTCCCAAACACCGCAGTGGGCAGGTACGTAAACGTCGTACCGCTATCCAGCACCGTGCCGTACGCGTGCCCCCTGAAGTCGTTCTCGCCGGCGACGATGTTGTTTCCCAGTCGCCACTGCACAGTGTCTACCACGTAGTACGAAGGGTGCATAGGGGTGGGGATCAACGGGGTGTACTGTAGAGCAGGGATGGTAGCGTCAGTATCTGTAACACCCTCACCAGTACTACTTCTCGGCAGCTTGCCAAAAGTAACAGCCCCCCCACCCTCAAAAGCTCCGTAGCACAACGAAAACGCATCCGGCAAATCGTACGTCGCCGCTAACTGAAACGGCAGCGAGTTCGCGCCGTTCCCCAGACCCATCAAGCCGTCCGCGACCTGGGTGTGTATTCCTCCGGATTCGCGAATCGTGCAGCCGAACACGACGGACTTGTCATTGCCATAGCCGCCGCCCAAATACAATAGATCCTTCATCAACTTTCCATTTACGCTACTGCCCTCGGCGTAACTCTTGTGGTACACGCACGCGTCGCCGTTCTGTTTCCCGCCGCAACTCCCTTCGTGAGGACTGCAATCTGGGCTGAGGCATTGCACTGGTGTACACGTGCTACTCTCTTCTGCGCTGAAGTGCGGCGCACCTGTGTGTACCCCACAAGCGGTGCCGCACCCAACACACGGCACGTACGTCAACGTGCTTCCGGTGTCCACGATGACTTGAAACTCCTTCGGGGGTGTGCCGAGGCTCACGTCGACGTAGTAGTACCCGTGCTCCTTCACCGAGCCGTGCAGGGGCATTGTTGAGTATAAATCGTCGTCATAGTAATCTCCGAGAAGCGCTCTGCGGCGTCGTTTTTGGTCACTGGCGCGCGCATGCACCACGCTGAACCCGCCTTTGTGTCGCATAGGGAGTGTAAGATGGCCATCAGATTTAGATTTCGGTGCCGCCTCGGATCGCACACCCTTGGTCAACACAAGGAGACACAGATACACGCACGCGCGAGTGGCACGAATTCGCACGGACCACGCGTCGCCGAAGCGAGACGTACCCGCCATACCGATCAGCACGGTCGTGGCACGCGTGCTTCCGTCTGGAGAGTCTCGGAGCCGCGCTGATGAGATGTCTGCACCGACGGTTCGAACTCAAAATCATTTTTTTAATGAAAATCGGTCTCGCGTGTTTTCGTGTCGGCGGCGGCGGATCGAACGACGATCCCCTCATCATACCTTCGCGCACAGTGCCGCGATGGACGCTTTGTTCGCGAAGATCCTCGGCGATTCTGCGGTCGTGCAGACTCGAGTTTGCGATGACCCCGTGAAAGGCAAAGGCGTGTTCGCACTGTTGCCCCTCGATGCCGGTGTCGTCGCGTTGCGCGATTCGCCAGTTTCGTTTGTCACGTCCAACGAGCTCTCTACGTTGGCGCTGGAAGACCCGAAAGAGGCGCTCCCTGTGCCGCACAAAACCTGCGCCACGTGCTGCGGGTTCGTCGGTACGTTACAAGTTCAACTAGGGGCGCTGTTAGACGCGCGAAACGCAGGAAGGGCGCCCGACTCAAAAGGCAAAGGCAAAGGCAGCAAAGGGAGCAATGCTTCTGATGGGAACCCCCCGAAAAATGTCGAACACATTTCGTTGCCGACTTCGAACACACAATCCATCGTGTTGCGCTCTGTAATCACCAAGGACAAGCAGGTGTACTGCTCGAAACAGTGCGCGTCGTCGTCCGAGCACAAGTTGAAACAGAACAACAAATCCTGGGCCAAGTTCACTGAGTCCCTGGGCGAGATCCCGAGGGCGGACCGACGAAGTTTGCTGCTCGCTGCGAGGTTCCTTTCCAAAGCAATCGCGGGAGGCCCAAAGTCCACGGAGTGCGAAGCCGCGCGGTTGATTCAAAGCGACTACATCTGGACGCTGTTGGACCGAGATTCCGAGGCGGTGGAAGGTGTCAGAGAAGCCCTGGCACAAGCCTGGCCTGACTTGAAAAGTGCGCTGATATCTGCACACGGCGCTTCCGCGGTGAAAAAATGCGAGTCCATAAAACTCGCAGGTTTCGAATCACCTTCAAAACCCGGCCTCGCGACGTTCGAGGGCTACGCCGCGCTGTGCGGCGCTGCGCAACGCAACGGTATGTCGGTGAAGATCCCGAACCCGTTGACGCGGTACGTGGCGACGACACCTGAGGCGGGGGCGGCGCCAGGCCCGATGAAACCCGCGGTGAAGTGGCTACTGAAACAGCAGGACGTGCGAAACGCGCAGCGGGTTGAAGAAGAGGAACGCGCGGTGTTTGGAAACGACGACACCGACGACGGAAGCGACGACGACGACAGCGACAGCGACGACGAGCCCGAGTCCGGCGACGAAAGGATTGAAGTTGACTGGGGGCACACTTGTCAGTTCGAGTGCAACGAGTTGTTTCCCCCTGCGAGGGGTGCGGCGGTGTTTCCGTTAGCCTCGGGGCTGAACCACTCGTGTTCCCCGAATTGCGAAATCGCGTACGTCGAGGATAATTCCGTGATTGTGGTTGTTACTACCGATGTCGCGTTGGGGGAGGAGCTTACGATTTCGTACGTCGACGTTGATGGGACCGAGGATGAGCGGCGGGAAGAGTTGTCAGAAGTGTACGGGTTCGAGTGTACCTGTCCGCGGTGTAGCGCAGAGGCGTTTGGTAACAAGGCGAAGGCGACGGCGAAGAGCGCCACGACGCCGGTGTGTAAGAAGACGACCGTGGGTAAGACGCCTGTTGCTAAGAAGACTATTGCTAAGAAAACGACACCTGCGGCTAAGAAAACGCCTGTAACGGGTAAAATGACGACTACCAAGTCAGACCAGAAAGCGACCCCTAAGACAGCGAAGAAAGCGACTCCCAAGTCGGCCAAGAAGACGCCCAAAGCCGCGGCTGCAAAGAAAACTCCGGTGGCGAAGAGCGCTACGAAAGCGACGCCTAAAACCGCGACTCCGAAAACCCCGGTGGCTCCGCCGTCGAAGCGCAAGGCGGCCATCACGGAAAAAGAAAGCACGGCGAAAAAGCCGAAAACTGCAAAGAAATAAAGGGTACTGTATCTAATCACGGCTATAACAGTCATGAGGGTATGCGAGTTGGTGAGTTAGTTGTGGAGAGCGCATTGAAGTAGATCATTGAAATATTTTTTATTTTGCGAGGGTTTCATTCATCACAACCTCAGCGCTCTAATATATGCACTCTGCATGACACAAAAAACAACTCTGCATCTCAACTCACATCCTTCTACCCGCTTAAATCTGCAGCGCCTGCGTATTCGAGAGCACGGCGTGCGAGAGCGAGTACGTTTTCGAGGTCAGCGCTTTGGTTTTCTCCACCACCAGCTCGTGAATGGACGGCGCATCGGTAGCCATCACCACGGTTCCGGCTTCGCTGTCGATCTTCGCGTTGAGCTTCGTGGACCTTATGAGGTTCACGATCCACCGCTCCGCGCCATCCTTGTCCATCCCCAGCTTCTCTGCCAGCGCGGCGATGTCGATGCACTGGTGGATGCGGCAGTACGTTTCGAAGATGAACAAACGCGCGTTCTCCGCAAACTCACCAGCGCACCCGACCAAAAAGAAATCGTTCTGCAAAACTATATCGCAAGCCTTCAGCTCCTCCTGCGCGCCGTCAAAGTCGTACTCCACGAACAGTTTCACCAGGAATTTCGTCACAGGGTCGGAGTAGGTTTCGTTTTTCAGAATGCGAACCAGGTCCTTGAGCATGGATCTTCGGCGTTTGTTGACAATCACCGCCGCCGCGAGGTACCGCAACAGATGCGGCGCTTCCGCTTGAATCGATTGCATGTACCGCTCCTGGAAAAACAAGTCGATGATGGCGTTGCGGCCGTTTTCGTGGTTGAAAAACACGAACAAGGACCAATGCACGAGCCAGGTTCTTGCTCTGGTTTGTGCTAAAGGATTAGGGTACCCGCGGTTCTCCACCAAGTCCTTCAACCGGTTCATATCCTCCACCGCGGCGTCCCAATGCTGATTCAAAATGTCGCTCGCGAACTTTCCCCACAACGCTGAGGCGCCCTTGTCCGTGTTCGTGTTCAACGACCTGTAGTGGTACAGGAACTCGGACGAGGCGTTGTAGTTGCCGCACTCGAACTGGAACTTTGCGTAGTGGAACAAGGACTCGACGTCGTTTTGCTCGATCTGATGTTGGTCTTTTAATAGCGTAAGGTTGTACTGCTTGTCGGAGCGCAGTTGTTTTACGAGCGCCGGGTTGGACAGAAACGCCACGATCTTCTCCGCTTTCTGTTGTAAATCCGTCAAGTTTGCGATGACTTCTTCCCGTCTCTGCGTCATCTCGGCAGGCGCCTCCTTGGCGTTGTGCAGGCTTTTGTAGATATCCGCCGCGAAGTCGATCATGTTTGTTTTGCTCAGGAGCTCGATCTTGGCTTCTAAAATCTCAGACTCGGGGTACACTTTGCGCATCTGCAGGAACTCCAGCAGGGGGAACACCAGGTGCCGGTCCAGGTGCTTGCCCAGCTCGGAGGACAGGTCGTACTTCGCGGCATCGCTGGACGCCATGGTGTGTAGAGGACGTGCGATCGACTGATCGGCGGTCTCAGGAAAAAAATTCTTTGATCGGCCAGAAACCCTGCTACCGAGTCTTCGATTGACCTTGACTACCGATGCTTCCCGAGCTTACGAGTTTAAATCACTGTCGATTCGCGATACGAAGTGTGAAAGGACGTTCTCGTGTGTGCGCTACAGGCGGCAGCTGGCCCGCGCCGTGCGAAGAGCGCGGAGGGGCAGGGACGGCGGCGAGATAAAAACATAGATTTTGGCGGCTGTCCGGCTAAGAGAGGCATATTTCACATTCTATTAACACTAACATCCCATACACCTACACGGAACCAACTGGTACTGTTTGCTCATACACAACTTTTGACGTTTGGTTTAGCCGTTCAACCCAAAAACGTCGTTTTGGTCAACCTTTGATTTTCCACGCGGCATTCGCGCGCGCGTGCGCGGCCGGGGGACGCCTTGTTTGAGAAGAGGGCGTCTGGAACGGTGCGTGCTTCGGGTGGTGTAGACGGAGGGTCACTGACGTAGGATCGTAGGGTTTAACCCATACTCCACCTCCAACTGAAAGGTCCAAGATGGGCCGAGGCGCTGCGGTGACGATGCTTCCCGCATCCACCAGTGACCGGCGGGACACGGCAGCCCAGCAAAACACGATGTTCGAAACCTTCGAGCCGAAGCACCAGAGCGCGCGGTACGAACGCGCCCGCGTCTGGGGCTTGGACTGCCTCGACACCCTCCGGTGGAAGCAATGGGAACCCGGCGGAACGTACGTCCGATCCATCATCCTGAAAAACGTATCCACCAAAGCGATTAAAGTCAAGTACAAACTGCCGAACACGCGGTACTTCGAGATGGAGTTTCCTGAGGTTATCAAGTTAAGTCCTGGTATGTCAATTCCAGTCGACGTTACGTTCCGCCCGATAAAACGCGAGCAGTACGACGATTTCATAGAGTTCAAGGTTGCTGGATGTGGGAGTTTTCGAGTGCGCGTCACGTGTCCTCTGCCTGTTTTGAGCTTGAAGTTACCGCAACTCTGCGATCTCGGGTACGGTGCTGTTAACCAGCTCATGACCAAAACGTTCACGTTCTCGAACGACGGCGACGTCGCTTTGGAGTACGAGTGGAAGCTCGACAAGCCGTTTACGTTTGAGCCTGAGAATGGGGCGTTGAAACCTGGAGAGAGTGCACAAGTGACGTGTGACTTTACGCCTACTGATGCGTCTGTGTTGGTAGCTTCGGCCGCTATTTTAGTCACCCCGCAACACGACTTCCACGACGGAGGCGTCACCTGTCCGTTCGCAGTGGATGTGCGCGCTGTCGGGAAGTACCCGTTCATCCGGCTGAGTGATAAGGAGGTTGATTTCGGTACAGTTTCCGTCGGCAAAACTGTGGAAAAAACAATCCGATTGTTAAACCAAACCCCCGTTTTAGTCGGCGTTAACTGCCAACGAAACGAAAAGGAACACGACGGCGTGTTCAAGTGCTCTTCCCTTTCATGGCAAAACGACTTTTCGAAGCAGATAGTACCCCAAGGCCAGGAGTTCATTCGCGTTGCGTACACCCCGTCAATGCCCGGGACGTTCTCCAACGAGCGCGTCACGTTCACCTCGCCCGGGGGACGGCAAGACGTGGTGTTGCGAGTCACCGGCACGGCGGTAGGTCCGGCGGCGAGTTTAACTGTCACCACGCTACAGTTCGGCTCAATCGTCGCAGGTTCCTCCGTGAAAAGAATCTTCGACGTTGTGAACCACAGCGATGTCAGCATGTTCTGGCAAATAAACACGGATACACAATGCACGTTCAAACTCGACGTCGACCGGGGGATATGTCCGCCCGGCGAGAAGCAACGCGTGTTGGTAACCTTCGCGCCGCAGGAAGCGGCTAACTACCACAAGCGGCTGTTGATTCTTATCCGAGATGCTGCGCCTTTAGCGCTAGACGTAGTAGGGACGTGCTACGACTCCAGTAGAAGACCCGCCCCGATGTACCTGTCGCACGTCGAAACCTACAGAGCTCTCTGTATGAAGTCGTTGCTCGCTCCAGGCCAGCCCCCCATTCAAAGCGACCGGGAACCGTTCGAGGAAGAAGTCGTTGCGGCTCGGGCGGATGCGGAGCTGCCACAGAACACGTTTGGGAGTTTCTTCACGAACGACCCTTTAAGTGCGATTGACTTGGATGTGGAGGAGGTTGACTTCGGAGCGTGTTCGCGATTAAAAATGACAGACGCCAAAACCGTGAAAGTCACGAACAAAAGCGCGGCGAAGATGACCGTGTTCTGGGGCGGGTGTTCTGATACCGAAAACGACGAGTCATCGACTCAAGAAAAGATGAGCAGAACAACTCAGAAGAACTATGCGTATTCCTCCGATGCACCAATCCCTACATTCGCGGTGTTTCCAGAGCAGGCTGATATCCGACCCGGCCAGACGCAACTGTTCAGGGTGAACTTCAGACCAGAGAAGGACCACAAGCACTATGCGAAAATTGTGGAGTGCTTTGCTTATGTGAAGAGCATGCGGAGCTTCCGGCAAGTCACCGAGAAAACCTTTACGCCTCCTTGGTGTCGCCAAGTACGCTTAATCGGTCATACCTTCGGCCCGGTAGGCACTCGCATCGGGTTCATGCCTAAGTGCTGGTTCGCGGTGGCGAACAACATGCTACTGTTTCCGCCCACGGTGTGCGGGGAAGTCTCGTACCAAACAGTGGCGCTTTGCAACGATGGGGACGTTTCAGTTGGGTTTGAGTTCCCGGGGAAAAGGGGTGTTGGAGGTGTTACATCACCTGGATCAGGTCTTACACCCCTTGTGTCTCCCCCGGATGCGGTGGATGTTGATGTTGACGGCGACGACGCAGATGACACGAAGTCGTTAAAATCCGTAAAGTCCGTCGGTTCCGCTCACTCTGCGCAAACGCAAGACCCGCTCCTGCAGCTCTCGCCGTTCACGTGTTTCCCCACCAAAGGTGTGGTCGGGGCGAAATCGTTCCAGCTGATCATATTTCGGTTCGACGCCGTGGATACACAGGCTCGGCGCGAACCGGTTGTGTGCGCGTTGAACGGAAGCACGGAGTACGCGCTCGCATTAGATGTCAAAGCTTCTGGGTTTCTCCCTAAATTACGCGTCAACTCTTCCGATTCTTTCGTGTTCAAGCCGACGTGCGTAGGGGCGGTGGCAACCCGGGAAGTCGACGTGACGAACTTGTCAAGAATCAACGTCCTATACGAGTGGGCTATTCCTGAAAAGTTAATAGACGTTTTGCAAGTAACGCCAGCCGGGGGTATAGTGCGGGGTGGCGAGACGGTAAAATCGAACTGGACGTTTTGTCCCCGGCGGATTAAAAAAGTGAACGTAAAAGTGCCGCTGAATTTACGGGTGCCGAACTCGTACGAGAAGGAACAGAAGACGTTCATTGGAGGACATGCTGCACACCGTGATACCACAGTGGACGATGTATCCGAGCAGATGCACGTCACGGTCGCTGCGGAAGGGGTTTCCGGTGCGATCGCGATGCGCCCGAGTATGTTGGATTTCGGCCACCAAATCGTCGACGCCCCTTGCGTAAAACAAATCGAACTCGTCAACAAAAGCGGAGGCGTGATTCGGTACCGCCTGGAAACGGTGTGGGACGACGAGGAGTGCGGGGAGTTTGACGCGGACGTGACGTATTCGGAGCAGACCGGTTTGGTCCCTGCCCGGGCTGGAAAATTCATCGACGTCAAGTTTGTAGGGAGGCACAGGCAACGCGTGGGGTTCAAAATCAACTGCCTCACCGTGGACGCGCCGTTCGCCACCCGGAGCGATACAGGTAACTCGAACTACCGCAACAGCAAACTTGGCGGAGGTAATAAACTCGGCGGAGGGGGTCTATCGTTGCTGCTGCTGAAACCTGAGCAACGATCAGTGGACCCTACCGATTTAGACCAAGATCCCCCGCCTTCAATTACAGTCTGCGGGCACTCGAACTACCCTTCGTTGCGCGTGCGGGACGTTGCGAGCGTTTCCGTCGCAAAGCCGACGCTGTGGAAGCAACTGTCAATCAACGCTTTGAACAAGTCTTTATTACTAACCCCTACGCCGGCGGAGATGAAGGCGCACCGGTTAGGGGGTGTGGACGGGTCATTCGCGAGCAGTAGGTCAATGAAAAGCGTACAATCGGGCATCGCGGTCGGGTTGGGCGTGGGCGTTGAGGGCGACGCGGTAACCCACGTGTACTTCGAACTCGAAAACGACGGAGCGCTACAAACGCAATGGCGGCTACTACTTCGCAACCAAGTCGAAGTCGAGCTGGAGAACTGGGTGGAAATCGGTGAGCCTGAGAATGAAGTGGACGCTCATCAAAGGTTCGTAGTGGAGGACGGCATTATTGCGGTCACGCCGAGAGCAGGAACTCTAGAACCGGGCCAAAGACAACCTGTAAGGATCTCGTATGCGCACGACAAAGTCGGCGCGCACTGGCTCACCGCTTTGTTACACATTAAAGATGGACGATCTGTTAAGCTCGAACTAGGTGGCAGGACATTATCCAGTAACTTCCGTTGCCTGGACATAGGCCCTGCGAACCCGTCAGTAGCAGTCCACACGTTCGTCCCTGTAACAATCGGCGACACCGAGCCCCCGGCCCAAACGATCGAGCTCCGAAATCCAACTGACGGCCCGGTGCGGTACACCCTGGATTTAACCAAAGTAGAAGATTTGAACGCGGAGGCATGGGACTTCCCTGTTTTGACGTGTGTTGAGCGGGTTGGGATCGTGCCTGCGAGGGGCTCCGCGTTGGTGAACTGGGTGTTCCAGCCCGTTGAAGAGAAGACGTATGAATGTGCCGTGGGGGTTACGTTGACCGCGCTGGATGATGAGATGGAGGAGGTTGATGAGATGAATGCATTTCGCGATCAATCCCAATCTCAATCTCAACAAGAAAGCATTCCTCAAGTGGAGCACTGCCAGCTGACGCTGAGGGGCGCGGGACTGTTACCCCAAAAGTTTGGCGGTTTGGGTCACCAAATGGCGGTTCAGGAGAACTTTATCGGTGACTTTTCCCGAAACCAAGGGGAGTGGTCATCGTACACCGCTGTGCCCACCCTGCCCCCCACAAACGACTTCGCGTTGTCAACGCATTCAGTCATCTTCGGAACCGTGCCGAGCATGAGTTTAACTCGCCGACTGGTGATTCTAAAGTCGCACTCCGACGACGCGTTCAACTTCAAGTGGGATTTAGGGGCGTTTGAGAGCGAAGCGGTGGACGGAACGCTCACTATTGAACCTTCCATCGGCACGGTCGATGCGCACAGCACAGTGTTCGTAAAACTCGCGTACGACGCGAAGGAAAAACCCCAGGTGTTTGACGGGAAAATCACGTGTTCGTTGACGCCCGTTCGCCCGACGCGTTTGGAACTGGAAGAGGAGCGACGTCTCACCGCCGCGCGCCGCGCACTGCCTGAAACCTTCGCGCAGCACAGCGACTTACCGGAGCCGTCAATGCCCTCTGAACGTGAGCTACAGGGCGGATCAGAGATTTACGACAAGATCAGGAACGGCGTGAAGAACACGAACCGCATGTCCGTCGTGCACGCCGCGACGGTGAGCTCGTCGCAGCACTGGCCCGAGTTGTCGGCGGGGAATGCGAGGGAACACGAAAAAACCATACCCCCTCCTCCTGTGAATGACGGCATCCCGTTGGATGCGTTCCTCACGCTGAACGTGGGAGGCAGAGTCGTGACGCAAGTAAAGCACAAGGAAGACGTGGGTGTTGTGGAGTACACGAAACACTTCGTTCCTAGCCACGCGCCGGATGCATTTTTGGAAATGCGACGGACTAGGCGAGCGATGACAGAAGCGTCTGAAAATCCAGCCATGCGATTGGCGACGCCGGAGAAGAAGAACGTGCTCGCTGGTTTGTTACACGACGTGTTGAGTGACCCTTCCGTGCGACGGGAGTTCGAGACTTTGAAACGCGAGCCGCCGGAGTACTTCGATCCAACGAAAGCAGGCGAGGTATTGGATGAGAAAGAAGGTGAAGGTGACAGTGAACAACCTCATGAATCTCAATCGGTTCTTCCCGACGAACTCGACGAGACCGAAATTGGTGTTCACTCCGCGCCCGCGTCCGTGTTCGGCTCCGCTGCTGGGTGGGTCGGCGGCGATGAAACCGGGTTCCCAAGCGACGTGGACCCACGCGAGATGAAAAAAGCCTCCGTTAACCCTGAGTTTCGACAGTTAGCCGAGTGGACCATGGAACAAACGCTGTTCAACTTAGTGAAAGAACTGCACGCGGTGAAAACGGAGGAGAGCGGGTTTGAGTCTGAAAACGATCAAATGTTTTACGAAAAGTGGGACTCGGGGGGGGAGGATTCGTTTGACGAGTACCGGTCAGACTGAGTTTAGGGTTAGGTTCATTGCTCATACGTATTCCTCATATGTATTCGTGCTACTAGTAACATGAAAACGTGATGTATAACGACTATAGGACCTAACGTTTTTTTCGCTTCAGCTTGTCTAAAAAAGTTATTGGCCTTTTCAAACGAGAAGAACGTTCTTCACTCTTCCGTGTTTTTCCTTCGCTTCGCGTCGTGCGTATCGGATGCGTCCAGAGGGATCTCGCCCGTCTGCGCGTGGGGTTGGGTGTTGAGAGGTTAGGTCGGTGCGATATGAGCGAAACATACGCAATACGAATCACACGCGTGGAGTGGTACGAGCGGGAAGAAAGTTTGGTCACGGGACGCACCGGGAAAAGGGCGGTAGGCGGAGCGTCGGTGGCGCCCGCAACAAGCCGTGAGCGCGCTCGTGTCATCGAGTTGGGTGACGGGTCGGGGATCGTCTTGCCAGCGGCGGTGGTGAAAATGGAAGCGTCGGGAGCGGGGTCGGTGGTCGTGTTCATGGTGTGCGTGTCGAGCGCGCGTTGTTGTTTGACGTCTCAAAAGTTTTTCAAGTTTCTATACCTCTCGCTTTCAAGTCTCCTCAAGAAGCAGCCTCTGTCTCTTCTCTGTCTTCGTCAGCAACGTGGCGCTTAGCTTCCACTTCGATGCCTTGGGTGAGTGACTAGTGACTGCTACTGACATCGAATTGACCTTCGTTACGGTTCCTGTTATCATCCTAATGCCGTTTTTGTCCTTGTTCCATGTTACCGTGTCGCCCGGGTCGAAGTCGTAGGTTGCGAGCAAGGCCAAGTGATCAACCCTTCTGCGACATGCTTCGTTGACAAGGGTTAACTCATCCCTCGTGAGGTGTGAAATGAGCTCGATCGTTTGTTTCACACGGTCAATCTCCACATCAGGCTTGGTATCCACGTCACCGAGTTCGTCCGCCGCCGCATCCGCCTGCTTGCGCTTCTTGGGCGACATGTTGTGGCAAGGCAAAGCCACGACGCATCGGCCAAATAAAAACGCTCGGCCGCTCCCAGAAAATAAAATCGTGCCCCTCCAAATATTTGACTTCTTTTGCCGTTGGGCATGCGGGTCCATTGCGGCCACGCGCCACGATGGCGGACGAACGCGCGGTGACGTTCGACGAGGTACGTCGCGTTCGCGTAGTACACACCACTGGCGGTTCATATCATATCTTATCTCGCATACAACGCCCACCTCCACCTCCCTCCCGCGCGGTCAACACGAAGATTCGGCACCACGTTTTGCCTTGGTCGTTCCCGCTCTCACAATCCCACTCCCTCCCTCCCGTACCCAGGCGTATCGCGTGCGCGTTCTCGACGCGGACAAGTACGCGAAAACGCAGCAGCTTCCGGAAACCGTGCTTGACTTTTGCGACAAAGTAGCGCAGCTCAGCGAAACGGTAGGCGCGGTGGTGGATGCGGTGGACAAACAGGTACGGCGTGCTTTTGCGTTCAATCGAGTATTCTTTTCGCCGCGCGCTTCGAGGCGTTGCCGAAGAGGCACACGTGGCCACTGAGATACATGACTGCACACATGACTGCATACATGATACGGACCTATCGCAGTGCATGCATCGCTGACCTTCACAACCCTCATGACCTTGTCTCCCTGTCAATATCTACAATAGGCTGCTCTTTGCGAAACTGAAAAGCTCCGCGCAGTTGGCAAGCGGAACCAAGCCGCGGCTGAGGCGGAGCGGCGGCGGCGAGACGCGGTTGTGAAATCCTCCACGGCCCGGGAGCGTCGACGGGAGCTGGAGCGGCTTCACGCAGAGTACAACTCGCTGCTGCTCGTGAAACGTGAACAAGAAGCGCTGATATCGAGGATGTCGGGGGGGGGTTAGTCTTGTAGAACGTAAGTAGCGACAGCTTTTTTCAGCCTTTTTGTTTTCCAATGGGGTCAACATCACTTTTTGCTTTTTCTCCCAAAAGTGTTGATCCCGTTTTGGGCGACCTCATTGCACACGCCGCACGTCGTCGTGACCGGTGGGGCTCGTCGTTCGCCGGTTCTTGAGTCTCGCCACACCCGCATCGAGTGCGTGGACGCTCGGGAACCGAGGGTCGAGTCCCCGTTCTGGTTTGTAACTCAAAGCAATCGCCGCCTTCAAAAGCGTCTTTCGTGTTTCGTCCTGCGCCCAAAGGGTTGTTCCGACGGATTAGGGATGGCGGCGAGCGGCGAGCGATGGTGGCCCACGCGCCCTGCTCCTAAAGACACCCCCACCGAGGTTACGATGGACGCGAAGCGCCGGGAAACGGTCGGTCCCACGAAAGTCGCCCTGGCGTTCCACGACGCCACCTTAGCCGTGGTGTGCCAGGAGGGGTGCTACCCTGACAAAAAAGTGCACGTCAACCAGGATTGCTTCGTGGTTGATTCCAAATTCGTGCAGGGCGACGCAAATCAAGGACAACCACACGAGATGCTTCTCGGCGTGTTCGACGGCCACGGCCCGAACGGCGAACACTGTGCGAGCATCGCGGCGAATTCTTTTCCGCAAATTCTTCGCGACCTTCGCAGCGACGACAAGCTGCGTTCGCACGGCGCGCGGGACGCCAAGGTTCCGCACCGGGAATGGAACGCGGATGAAGCCTTGCAATCATACAGCGTAGCGTTCGTGGACACGGATGCGAAGGTTATGGGGTCGCTAGGGAGCGGCGCGAAGAGTAGCGGCACCACAGCTCTAGTGGCACACATCATAGGCGACATGCTGCACATGGGTAACGTCGGCGACTCACGAGCTTTGTTGGGCGTGGAGATGCGAGAGGATGAGGGAAGAAACAGCGCGCCGGCGTCGCCGCCGACGTCACCCACGCGACGCGGCGGAAGGATATCAATAGACGGCCTCCCCCGGTGGGAAGTTCTGGAAGTGTCACACGACCAAACCTGTTTCAGAAACGACGAACGCGAGCGCATGAAAAAAGAAGCTACCGAGCCTGTTATGTTCGCCACGCTTGGGATGATTTTAGGCGAAACCCCGATGAGCGAGGATTTCGGGGAAGAGACGATCGAAGCCGCGGATGACCCGCCGCGAGTGTTTCGAGCGGGGAATACGTATCCCGGGTGCGCTTTTACCCGAAGTTTGGGAGATACGACGGGAAAGACGTTAGGGGTGTGTGCCAGGCCTGAGCTGTTGACGTATCAGCTAGATAGCTCTGCTAGATGCCTGATTCTCGCGTCGGACGGCGTTTTCGAATTCATGACGAACGAAGAGGTTCTCGCAATCGCTCGGTCGCGAAAAAAAGATGGCCCCCTCACCGCGGCGCAGGAGATTGTCAAAACCGCGTTTGCGCACTGGGCGAATGAGGACTCAAGGAGCGACGACGTAACCTGCGCGGTCGTGTACTTCGACCCGAAGAAAGGCGCGGTGGAGAGACGAGACTCGGGCGGTGAACAAGGGTTGGATGTTTCTAGAAAATACGCGCTCCAAAAGGAAGACGGTTTGGTTTCCGAAATCGGTTTACCCAGCACGAGTAAAGCAAGTGAGAATTGGAAGAAGATACGCGACGTGTTGCGCGCGGGTGCGATTCGCAACCGCCCAGCGACGCGGTTCGCGAACGCGGTGCTTGCTGCAGCGGCTATCGATTTACGACGAAGGAGAGGATCGCTCGCGATGGAAGAGCTGTTCCCGGGCTTCGACTTCCAAAGCGTCGGAGAGCTGCGGCGCATGGGGAGCCTAAAAGGGGGCTTGAAGGCAGATCCGGAGCTGCTAGCATCGCTGAGTTTGCAAGACAAGGAATAAGAAGGGAAGTAGCGTGTGTTAAGATGTAATTTATACCTTTGTGTTGCTTTATTACTCAAATCGAAGAGTATCATGCTCCGTTACTTGTTCGCCCGCACGACTTCTTCGTCGAGTTCTTTTTTCGTTTGCGCTTCGATTTCTGCTTCCTCGGCGAACAACGCTTCTGCGTCCTTGACGGCTTGTTCGAACCGCTCCCCGCCGATTGACGTGTCCTCACCTTGCGCTCCGTCGGTGCCGCTTTTTACGGAACTCGCTCCCGCAGTCGACGCACCGAGTACCACCGCGGCTTCCTTCAAGTTCGCCGCCCTTGCGAGGTCGGCTTCGTCGAAGCTCCCCACGCCCGCCTCCGGCGTGCCGCTCAACACGTCCACACTCTCCAGCTCGTCTAAAGACGCGCCCGCGGCGTACCCGTCCATTCCGAACATCTCCGTCCCCCCCGCGCCGTCCCTCGCGGTCAAACGCAAGTGCAGCCCGTTCACCGTGTGAATCGTCGCCCCGGTGGTCATCCCGCACTTGCCGTTCGGGTGTTTGCTCTCGTCAAGCTCAAAGTCGAACCGTCTGCACACCATCGCCAGCGTCACGATGGACTCGAACAGCGCAAACTGGTCACCCACGCATTTCCTCTGTCCACCACCAAACGGCAGGTACGCGTAGTTCTGCGTGACTTCGTTGGGCATGCGCTCGTCTAGCGGGAACCGGTCGGGGTCGAACTTATCGGGGTTCTCCCACAAACGCGGGTTCCTGTGAAGGTTCCACACGGAGATGAAAAAGTCCGTCCCCTCTGAAATTTTGTACCCGTCGAGTTCCACGTCCTCCAACGCTCTTCGGATCAAGACTGGGGGCTGGGGGTACAGCCGCATGCTTTCGTTGATCACCCGCGTCGTGAACTTCAAGTTCATCATGTCCTCGATCGAGGGCTTGCGGTCGCCGCACACTTCGTCAACCTCCTCCTGGACCCGGCGCTTGATGTCGGGGTGCGTTGCTAATAGGTAAGTGGTCCAGGTGAGCACCGCGGCGGTGGTCTCGTGCCCGGCGATGAGCAACGTCATCAAATCATCCCTCAACTGTTTACTCGTCACGTCGTCCCCAGACGCAATCAGGAAGTTCAAAATACTCGGGTCCGCTTTACTCATGTACTCCTCCACGAACTCCTCGTCCTCGTCCTCCACGATCTTCTTCGTGCGGTCGATGAGCATGTTGAGCGTGTCGTTCACCACGACGAGCGCTTCGGTGCACGCTTTTTGGCGCGGCACCAGCCACTGAAGCGGCGGGACTTTCCAGTAAGGAATGAAAGTTACACTTCTATACTCAGCCTCTCGTAACACCGTGTACACCGCCTTGATCACCGGGTCGTCCGTTTTTAAGCTGTTAAAGTCGTAGTTGAACACGGCTTTGCCAATAATATCAAGCGCCAATCGGCTGTAAAAGTTTTCCATCTCGACGACTTGGCCGGATTTTTCGGACCGCGCTAACTGCGCGCTGCCTTGCATCCCGCACTGCCCGAACATATCCACCATCGACGCGACATACTTCTTGTGCAGGGAAGGCACCACGATCCGTCGGCGGATCTTCCACGTCTCGCCGTCCGCGGGAATAAGACCGGTGCCCATGACAAACTCCAAAATTTCTGATAAGAGACCTTTCGAGAAACTAGTGGCTTGCGTTAACAGCATCTCCTTGGCAACTTCGTTGTCGGACACGACGACGAACTTTTTAGGCCCGATCGCGAGCACGAACATCTCCCCGTACGCCTGGAACAGGGTGTACAGGGGCACGAAAACGGGCTGGCCCGCGATTTCCCGGATATCGCCCATCGCCACCGGCATCTTTCCGATGTCGTCCTTGCGCCATTGGCGGCTGATCTTCGCGAGCTGGTAGGATAAGCCGCGGCCTGTAAGGGAGGTTAGGGCAGGGTTAGAGGGTTAGGGTTTAGGGTTTAGGGCATGTAAGATGGATGGTGTTGTGCAATATTAGACAGCACATATGCACAACCGCTTGTGTGTGCGACGCATGTGAAAACCCAAAACCTCCCAAAAATAACTCGTCACTAACTCGACGACTCAAGATAAGGCACGTACTTTGTGGCGAAACGTTCTTCACCGCGTCTCGTAGGTTGTTCAAACCCCACAGCAACGGGCTTTCCTGGGACTGCGTAAACTCTCCGTCCGCGATACGTTCCTCTAAGGTTTTGGCGCGGACTGGAGTGGCGATGACGTGTCGGGGGGCGACCACTCGGGCGCGAGCCTTGAGCGCTTTCGATGATGCACCTCCGTTTGCCCATTTTCCACCGAGTGATGCTGTTCGCGAGGTCGCCACGGCGTGGATGCGCGTGTTTCTCTGGACACACGTCGGGGCCGCGGAGGCGACCGGCATAGCAGCCGACATCATGATGGCGGACCGAACTCACTTATCGACGCACTAGTAGCGCTGGCGATAGTGTGGAGAGTGAGGTCGGAAGCAATGCTCTCGAAAAGCTGCAAAGTGGATCTCGAGATTCTGTTCGACAGCTTGGCAGTCTTCAATAAGTGTCGAAAAAGCCATGCGCGAGCAAATCCGTCGAGATCGTCGTCTCGCACTTTTCGAAGTGGGGGAACAATCAGCGAAACGCACGACACGGAGCCCACAGCAACTCGCCCGGGGAGTGCGCCGATAATCTCCAGGGTGCGGTCGTCAGGTCTCCTCCAGTATACGATATGGGAATTGCGTTTGGAGTCACCGGCGCGGCGATGGGGGGAAGTGGGGATGGCAAAAGCGCGGGGACGATGGCCAAAAGTGCTCCAACCCCGGGACGGTTAAGCATCTGCGGCAAGTTTGTTATAGATTCCTCGGGTGCGTGGACGCCGGTGTCGGATAGCGTTCCGAAAACACACAAAGCAAAAACGTTCGAGGCTACCGAGTCAGACGTTCTGCGAAGAGTGAAACGGTGATGGATAGAATAGACGGGGTGGGGTAGAGATGGTAGCATAGGCGAACGTGTAGAGGAGACGTTTTTGGCAGATCCTTCACTCAAAGTCTCCTCCCTTTTTCGAACTCTTCCAAGAATATCAATCTGCCCGAACCAACACATCTCGTTGCGCGCGTCCGTGACTTGACCGCGTACGCCCGGCTCTGCGCATCGCGCATGGCCAGTGCTGTACCCGGTGCGTCGCCCATCCGTTTCGGTGGGCGCGCGGGTCCTAGGGGGAAGAAGCTCCGCGCTCTCGGCGTCGGCAGCGTTTGTGTGTTGTCATCGGCGACGGCGCTTCGAAGGCGGGGCGCACACGCGGCGACTTCAGTACGGGACGAGCGGATTAGGGGGCGTAAGATGGGTGGGAGTGGAGTAGGCACGTCTAGTGGATCAGATACTACTTCAGTGAAACACAGCATGATGGCGGGTGCGTTCGCAGGGATGATATCGCGGGTAGTAGTCGCCCCCCTGGATGTGATCAAAATACGAATGCAAGTGCAAGTGGAACCGGTTTTGCGGTTAGCATCGAGCAAGACTCTAGGCAAGTACACGGGCATCGCGCAGTGCGCGCGGACAATTTTGAAAGAAGAAGGCGCGCGAGGGTTGTGGGCGGGAACGGTACCGGCGCTGTTCCTGTGGGTGCCGTACACAGCGGTGCAGTTCGCGGCGCTCGGGGAATTTAAGAAAATTTCAATTGAAAAAGGATTGAACCCCGACAAACCACCGTTGGCGTTCGTGGGCGGCGCGGTAGCAGGGGCGGCGGCGACAGTCGTGACGTACCCGTTCGATGTGATGCGCACGGTGCTTGCGGCGCAAGGGAGCCCTAGGGTTTATAATTCGTTACCTGAAGCTTTTTTGGGGATATTGAAAACAAGAGGGCCGCAGGGGTTGTACGCTGGGGTAGGTGTGACGCTTTTGGAAATCGCCCCGGCTTCCGCGATTCAGTTCGGCGCGTACGCCGCGCTGAAGGATTTGGCAGAGAAAAATGGAGCTGGGAGTGGGAGTGATACGAGCTCCTCATTGATCAACGCTGGTTGTGGTTTCGGCGCTGGTTCCATCGCGCGGTTAATCATCCACCCCCTAGACGTGGTGAAGAAACGATTCCAAGTTGCGGGGCTCGCGAAAAGTTTGCGGTACGGGGAGCGGGTGGCGAGCAAGGAGTTTTCGAGCTTTGCGTCTGCGTTCAACGCGATTTTGAAGCGAGAGGGTGTTAGGGGGTTCTATAAGGGGTTGACGCCGGGGTTGATTAAGAGTGCGCCGGCGTCCGCCATAACCTTCGCGGCGTACGAAGTGGCGACGCGATTTTTGGCAAATGCAGATGAGCGCGACGAAAATAGCAAACAGTAACATGATCACACAGTCTTTGAAATGCGTATATGTAAAGGGTACACCCCGTCATTCCATCCCGCTACTAGACGTGATTATATTACTTATACTCAACATTCCGCGTTGAAGCCAAATCAAACTCAATGATCTCCGTGGCGAATGCTGCGAGAAAAAATGTCACAGAGGACTTGAAAGGTGTAAAAGCCTTGTTCGACATAGAGTAAATAGTCATAAGCGAAAGTAAACTTCGAGTCTACGGAACGTGGAGACTGTTTGCCCTGTGTCCTCTATAGCTCAGTTGGTCAGAGCGTGCGACTGTTAATCGCGAGGTCGCCGGTTCGATCCCGGTTGGAGGAGTTTCTTTTTGCCCTGGCTGCATGCGGGGCGACGTCCTCTATCCAACGCGCGTCTTTTCAGGTCAATCGGAGTTCAGGCGGCTCCTGGGGACGCCGGAGATGAGCAAGGGAGCTCGTTTTGTGATTTTTTTGCGAAACCAAAAAACCGACATCCTCGGATGGTTCGAATCCGTGCGAGCACTTGGTGGAGGCCGGGCACACTGAGATGCTGAAATGGGCGATCCGGAACGGGTGTGACTACAACTTCCGGGCGACGTGCAAGGACGTGGTGGAGCACGGCTGGATCGACTTGCTCGAATGCATGGAAACGAAAGACTGGAGGTGGAACGACTTTGAAGTGGATTTGGTGATGAGCAGGACGGCTGTTAAAAACGGACGCCTCGATATACTGCAATGAATGCTTGAGAACGGCTGCCCGTGGGCCAAATCGACGAAAGATAGGGCGGCAGACCTCGGGTACATTGATGACGGAAGTTTGTTTTTGGTCGATTTTGAATTAGACGATGAGATGAGCGACTAAGAGAGACTGTTTTACTATGTTTTACAAATCACCCTCTTCGCACAGCCACACCGCGGTGTTTCGCACGGACTGCCCTTCCGTCAACGCGCTCGTCCCCTTCGTCCGTACTTCGTACGTAGCAGCTTGCCGCATCCCGGTGGCCCACCCCGGTTTGGGCGCCCACGCGTCTCTTCGACTAGGGTCGCCGAGAATAGTCACCGCTCCTGGTTTCCGTTTCGAAACGTCCGAGAGCCATCCCTGAAATTGCTCCGCGAGGCCTTTCATGAAACAAACATCCCCCGCCATGATCACGTCGAAGTGGATGACGTCTGATGCTGACCGCTGAAGCAAGTCCTCCACGCTAGTCTCTAGAATACACCCTCCCTCGTCATCATCCAACAGCAAACCACATGCTTTCGCGTTTTCCAAAAACGCCACCGCCGCTAATGGGTCGATGTCGTTCGCGCATACTAATTTTGCCCCCGCCTTAGCTGCCGCCAACGCGGCGACGCCGCACCCGCTCCCCACGTCAAGCACGGTTTTTCCTTTCACTGCCTCTGGGTTGTCCAAAATGAACCTCGCAACGCCCTGCCCCCCGACCCATGGGACGGCCCAGTACGGCGGGTGTAACGAGGAATTATTATCTGATTTGTCACCAGCATTGTCCCCCAAGCTCATCTCCACGAACGTTTCTGTTCGTCCCCAGAGCTCTAGGATGTCGTCCCCGTCCCGCATCAGGTACATGGGGAGCTCAGGACATAGTTCCGCGTGTCTTAACTCGACCAGGTCACAGGTTACCAGCGCGCGCGTCTCGGGAGAGTCCGCGAACACGTCAACCTGCGATGCGCTCCAGCCCTCGCCGAGAACACCGGCGCTGGATGATGTCGCGGAAGAGGAAGATGCCTCGGCGGCGCGAACCGCCAAGGCTCGGGGTGCGTGATTTGGACGAGGGCCCGCGCGGTGGGTCGACGCCAACGGCGGCACACGTCCCAACGCCAACGCGGACATCGTCACCGGCGTGGCGCGTGTCGCGCTGTGTCGGAGTATCAGAGAAATCTATAGAGGCGGCGGTTTTCCTTTCGTTTTCCACGTTCTCACGATGACACTCCCGTGCCGCGCGTGTCGGTGTCACGATGGTGACCCACGCGTTGGGGGCGGTGTCGGGTGCGTTGAGCGGTGCGCGTAGTCGCACAGAATCCCGGTGTGTGTCATCGCGACGGCGTGTGCGTCCGTATCGCGTCCTCAAAGCAAGCGTCTCTGACGTGGCCAACCCCGACGTGGCTGCCGACCCTGGTCCATCGGGCCGTCCCATCGAGTTACCTCGATGCGTCGGAACCGTGACCCACGTGGACAAACGCGACCGGCGGTTCGAGTTTTACGTCATAGGTACCGTGCACACCCCTGGTTGTGCTTCCGCGGACGAGGTGGCGTCCGTCATCGAACGCGTTCGCCCACACGCTGTGGTCCTGGAACTCGACCAAGAAAGATTGGACATCACCGTGGCGAACGCGATGGTGGCTACGGCGCCGGAGTACGGTGCGGATTTCCTAGCAGGCGCCGTTGCGGCTGAGAAAATCGGCGCACTCGTAGTGTTGGGCGACGCCAAAGCCAGGTCGCTGCCCGAGCTGGCACGCGCGCGGCTGTTCACGTCGCCCAAAGACCTCCTCGATCTGCCCAGGCTGTGGCGGTCGCTCAAGTACCTCTCTGAAGCGCTCGGTTTCGGCGGCGAATCTAACAGAACCAATCAAGGGTACAAAGCCGTTAAATTCGCACAAGCCCTGGCGTCTGATCCAGGGAAACTCCTCCCTCTTCGCGGCCCCGCTGTGATAGGGGCGCTGGCGTTATTGGCCACGGCGCACGACGCCGCGGCGGTGCCTGAAGCGCTGACGCGCGCGGCGCCGCTCGCGTCGCTGCAACTCACCGCTATGAATTTCTTCTCACTCGTAACCCCGTCCCCCGCGGACGTTATAGTTACCCTACTCACCACCATAGTAGCAGGCAGAGCCACGGAGGTTCTGCTTGAGTCAAGGGACGACGTTTTGGCGCAAAGCGCGGCGAGAGCGGCGAGTATGATCGCGGGGATCGACGATGGCAAACTGAAACGAGTGGAGCACGGGTTCACGGCTGACTCGGACGCGACGCGGATGTTGAGTACGTCTGAAACCGACTCCTCCTCGGCAACTACCTTCCCTTGTTTCACGCTGCGGCGGCCGTTACAGACAGGTGAGACTCGGCGTTTGAACTTGTTCGAGCCGCGGTGGCTCGCGATGATCGACGCGCTCGCGGCGAAGCGAGGCGGCGACGCCGTCGGCGGAGCAATCGCGTGCGGCTTAGCCGTGAACAGGAGGTACGTCAACAAAGCGTGGCTGATGGACGCGAGAAGGGGAGGTGGGGGTGTGGAGAGTGGTGTGAAGAGTGCTTTGGATGGCTCCGACACTTCACTCACTTCTGAAAAAGCACTCCAATCCGAACGCAACGCCGACTTGGTGGTCCAGCAATTCGCGCGGGTGGCGAAGGTGGTGGCGGTGAATGAAGGGACGCGCGCGGTGACTCGCGCGCGGAAGCTTGAGGTGTTTCTGGAGGGGGGGGGTGAGTTGAGACAAGTGGAGACGTTCAAACCGCACCCAGCGGGGTACATGAGGGTCACTTTGGGCAGCACGAGTGGTATTGAAGCGGTTGATCAGCGCGAATCCAGTGAAAAGAAAAAGACGATGCGAATCGTTTGCGTCGTCGGTCTGGCGCACTGTAACGGCGTGTTATCGCGCCTCGCCGCGGCGAACGTAGAAGAGGCGCGTTGATGACGAATAGGTAGCAAATGGGAGTATCTTAGTGGTGTTTACTCTACGGGAGGTAAAAAAACTAAATCACGCAAATCACCACTCGGCGATCTGGATGTCGAATAGGGAGATGTCATCGTCGTCACAGTTCTCGTGCAACCAAGCCAGCACATCTGGTTCTTCCGACGCAGCAGACACGCACCGTTGCCAGACACACGGGCAGCCGTTCGCGCACAACCACTGCAGCACCTCGAGGTGCCCACCCTCCGCCGCCTCCGTGCATGTCTCCGTGTCCCACGGGCAGCCGTTCGCGTGCAACAGCTTCAACTCTTCTAAATGTCCACCCTTCGCCGCTGCATGACAAAGGAGTTCTTGACCCGACAGAAGACTTCGCCGTTGCAGGCGCCGCACCGCGCTTAAACATCCGAGCTCCACTGCACGATGCTGAAGATCTCCTCAAATATAAGTACCGTTCCTGCCATCATGTCGCGCATCGCGCGGCTTACCGACGGGAGCAGTGCGAGATCTGCGGGATCGTCAAAGTACTCAGATCTGAGTAGGTGCGCTACAACGAGGTGGTTGGGAAGGCCGAGAATGGCACCGTCCGCGTAAGCATCGCGGCGCTCGCGCTTTCTCTTGCTCGAATAAGTTTCCATACCGAGCGTCGCGTTGGAAGACATCGCGGAGGGTGGCGTGTGCGGGTCGTTGTGAGTCTTGGCATTTTTCCATGCGTTACATCTTCCGAGGCTTTTTACCAACTGATTAAGGAACGAGTAGAAGATACTCCTAGGACGCAGAGCGGTGTGTTTCCTCCACGGGAACGGTAAGAAACTAGTGTATAGCTCGATGTTCGTTGAAAAAGTAAACCTACTCATGCCACCGCGGTGTCTCCCTCGCTCGACCCTGACCGCACGCTATCGTGGCTTTTCCGCCGCGCCGCCTCCGCCGCGGCATCGTCGGCGGCGGAGGACATGGCGAGCGCGTCTAGTCGGCAAATCTCAGCCTCCATCAGCGAGGTTTGGTTCTCTTCCGGTGTTTCGCGTAAAGTGATCTGGATCGATGGCGTGTACAACGCGGACGATGTGATGATGTTCGAAATGGGCAGCACCGGGGCAGTCTGTTTGCCCATAGGAACCGCGTCGAGCGGCGAAGCGCTTTCGGCTTCAGTCGGCGCGTCTGGGTTTTTGTCTGCGCCGGTGCTAGTCTTCCTCGGCGCTTTCTTCCCCTTCAGCGGCGTTTTACTGGGCGATATCCACACCTGCATCGACCCAATTGTCGGTCCGCTAATCGTCAGCGCTTTCGCCGCTACTGCCGCATCAGAAAACTCCACGAACGCGACTTGCGTGCCCTTTGAGGAGTTTTGGCGCTGGTGCATGTTTTCGATTTGGCCGCCGCACGCCGACTCAAGCGCCGCCCGGACCTCCGCCGCGCTGACGTCAGGACAAATGTGCGCCACGTGCACGGTACGCGTGCACTTCTCCACTTCTTGTTCATCCCGGGGTAACAAATCGGGGTTCACGGGAACGATGGGGGTGTTACTTTTTCGAACCGCAAGCACCACGCCGTCTAACGAAAACCCGTCCAGCGCCACGGCGGAGGCTATAGCCTGCTCTTCGTCAAACGCGATGAACGCGACTCTTAATTTTGAATGAGGGTCCCCACACATACGGCAATCAAGAATCCTTCCACACCCCGCGAACACCGCCGCCAAAGCACTCTCCGTGATCGTGCACGGTATGTTCGCCACCCTTACGTTGTGAAACATTGGAGGTGTTTTGTCGTCGCCGCTTTGCAAACGGTCGCGCCACGCATTGGTTTTGTGCTGGCCCGGGGGGGGGGACACGGACGGCGGCGCGGGCTGGTTGCCACCAGGGTGATTACCCATAGTCGTAGGTCGTCCAAAGGCTTGACCACTTTTAGTGACAGAAGTACTAATGCTTCGCTGCACAGCACCTGCTCCGATGTGTTTCACGCCCCCCAGGCGTAAGGGCGTTTTCGATTGCGACACGCGCAGCGCTCGGCCGTTCAGTTCCCTTCCCCCGCACCGCACCGCGTTCCGCGCCCCCTCCGCCGTGCAAAACTCCACGAACGCGACTTTGGAAAGCACTCGGGGGTTCTCTTGAAGAAGCACCGCGGCGATCTGGTCGTTCGCGTTTGTTGTGAAGAATTGAACGACCTCTTCTTCCTTCGTGGCTCTATCCACGTTCGCGACGTAAATCGTCCGCGCGCACCGCTCCACTTCCTCGGTGGTTTGTGGAAGAAGCGACGGGTTCACCGGCACGACGCTCGTCCGCGAAAGAACAACCCGTACTGGATGCCCCCCTATTAAATCACCACTCATCGCCAGAGCCGCTCGTGCTGCGGTTTTCGTGGGGAACGCCACGAACGCGTACCGTGTACCGCCACTAGGATCGGAACACAGCCGGCAATCCACAACCACGCCGCACCCCTCAAACGCCGCGGTGATGTCGCGCTCCGTGACCGAAGAGTGCACGTCTCGCACGTGCACGGTGTGCAACCGGTTTGTGTTGCGGGACGAGTCGTACCTCGTTCCTTCCGTCTGCATGTTGTGCATATTGGTCATAAAACCCATGTGGCTGTTAGGTCCGCCGTCCAGGAAACCGCCGCCGGAAATGTCGGGTCCGCTCATCCGCGCGACGCCGTGCTGCAGCAAAATATTCGATTGCGGAAGCCACCCCGGTTGAGTGTGCCGACGCCGTTGCCACTGTTGTTGCGGCTGATTGCTTTGCGGGGCGGTCATCCCGGGCAAGAACCGCAGCCCTGCGCTGCTTTGAGCCACTAAACGCCGGTGGAGCTCCCACTCCCACTCGTCCCAGCCCCTGTTGTCGTACGGGCTTAGGTGGTACGCCGATGCAGGGCCGGGACCGGGGGGGCCCGCCACACGCGGTGACAGCTGCGGCATCGCGTGTCCAGGGTAGGTCATGCCCGGGTACCCTTGCCCCTGCGGACTCCCCAAAAAGCCCATCCCATGCTGCTGCGTGTACATACCGCCTTGCCGCACGTCGTACGGGTGCCGCTCGTACGCGTGGAACCCGGCGGGCGGAGCGTTTCGCGCGTTGTACTGCCACCGCGGATCGAATTGCGAAAAACCGCCGACGCCGTCGTTCGCCATTTGTCCCCCCCCG
>TARA_B110000977_G_scaffold138623_2_pt1 | contig 33867 bp, 26 predicted proteins | sample TARA_B110000977 | Tara Oceans TARA_B110000977 (sample SAMEA4397798) | marine metagenome | biome: Polar Biome; feature: [SRF] surface water layer (ENVO:00010504); material: water (ENVO:00002006), including particulate matter (ENVO:01000060) such as... | depth 5 m | reverse complement strand
CTACTCGTTGAATTCGGCTCCAAGGATGGCAAGCGTCGCCTTGGCGGGTCTGCTTTAGCCCAAGCGTACGGTCAGATGGGCGACGTCTCGCCCGATATGGACGACCCCAAATATTTCAGGAAAGCGTGGGAAGCGACGCAAGCGTTGATCGCAGATCGCAAAATCTCAGCTGGTCATGACGTCTCAGACGGAGGGTTCGTCACTGCGGCGCTTGAAATGGCGTTCCCGCACCCCACGGCGGGGATGACAATCACTTTACCCTCCTCGCCCGATGCAGACGTCACCGCCGCTTTGTTCGCTGAGGAGCTCGCGATTATTATTGAGATTTCGTCGGACAACTTGTCGGACGTTTTAAAGACGTACTCAGACGCCGGTGTCACGGTGACTGAGATCGGCACGTCCACTGACGACGGAATGGTCACCGTGAAGGTTGGCTATGAAGTTTGCTTAGACGGTGCCGTTAAGGACCTGAGGGACATCTGGGAAGCCACGTCCTTTGCGCTCGAGCGGATGCAATCCAGCGAAGCGACCGTGAAGGCGGAAGAAGCCGGTTTGCGGGACAGACAAGCTCCCAACTGGCACCTCACCTACACCCCCGAAAAGACCAGCGATGCCGTGATGAACGCGACTGATAAAGTGAAGGTATGCATCTTACGCGAAGAAGGCTCCAACGGGGACAGAGAAATGAGCGCCGCCATTCACAGCGCGGGCATGGAACCCTGGGACGTGACGATGAGCGACTTGCTCAACGGGTCAGTCGACTTGTCTGATTTCAGGGGGATTGTTTTCGTCGGGGGTTTCTCGTACGCGGACGTTTTAGACTCCGCCAAGGGCTGGGCCGGTTCGATCAAGTTCAACGAAGAACTGTGGATCCAGTTCAAACAGTTCTACGACCGTTCCGATACGTTCTCCCTGGGCGTGTGCAACGGGTGTCAGCTCATGGCGCTTCTCGGGTTCGTCCCCGCGGAGAACGGTTTGGAGTCGGTTCCAGATGAAGAACAACCCCGGTTCATTCACAACGACAGCGGCCGGTTCGAATCACGGTGGGTCACCGTTGGCATTGATTCCAACACCCCCGCAGTGATGCTGGACGGGATGCAAGGTTCAAAACTTGGGGTGTGGATCGCGCACGGCGAGGGGAAGGTCAAGTTCCCGGATGAGGAACGGCTTAAACCGGTGGTCGACTCCGGGTGTGCCCCCATCCGGTACGTTGACCCCGACGGCGACGCCACCACGACGTACCCTTTGAACCCCAACGGCTCGCCGTTAGGTGTCGCTGGGTTGTGCTCCAAAGACGGCAGGCACCTGGCGATGATGCCACACCCGGAACGCGCGTTTTTGGGGTGGCAAATGCCCTGGTTCCCGGAAGACTCTGGTTTAACGGCGGACGGGCCCGGACCGTGGCTCAAGATGTTCCAAAACGCCAGGGTCTGGGCGGAGAAGAACGAAGCGTGATTGTGACAGACAGTGTGACGGTCTATTTGAGTGTTATTCAATTAATCTTGAGTTAATCGAAGGACCTTTTCGTTGCGCTCCTACTTCGTCGCTCCGTAGCTCGTCACACCCTCTCTATTCTCCAGCAACCGCTTCGTCGCCGTCTCAGTGGGTGGCACTCCGAAGTCGAAGGGTTCGTCGCTTCCATCGAACACAAAAAGGTCCTCGTCCCCGCCTCGGTGTCGTTTTTTATCCGGCGAGTTGATCCCCGACTTTTCCATCGCCGCGCGAAGAAACACCTCCTCCTCCACGACGTCGTGTTGGTCGTCGGAGGATTCAGAATTGGCGTCGCCAACGTTGGCCATGTCGACCCGGCGCCGGGCGCTACTCGCGATGGAAGCCATGCTGGACTTGAACGAAACTGTATTCTCCGAGGCGCGCCCACGACCTTCAGGCGAACGCACAGGTGATGATTTCTGTTCCGGAACGATTTCGTACTCGTACACCTCCTCGTATGCATCATTTTTGTAACTCTTTTGTGCCTCTCGGTACGACTGCGCCTGATGTCTGCTCCACTCCGCGCTTGCCTTTCGTGCGTCGGCAACCGCGTCTGCGTTTTTGCTTTGCACCGAAAACTTTGTTTGCTTCACAGGGGAGTGCCCCCAAACAGGGCCGGGGTGCTGCTTCGAGGGCGATGTGCTTCGATGCGTGGGCGAACGCAAAGGAGAACTGGATCTGGCTGGCGATCGTATTGGTGATTTCGACCGCGCGGGGCTTTGCCACTCCGTCGCGCCGTACCCGCCGTGTTTTGACGTCGCGATGAGCGGTGGTTGTAATGGCCTAGCGGTGGTGCTCATCCCGGCGCGAACGCGGCCGACTCGTTCCTGAGGCGATTTAGGGTCAGAGCTCGCCTTGTACTGTACTGCACCGTAACCCTTCACATGCCTTTGCTTTGTAATCGCTTTGTACTTCACGGGGCTTCGCGTTGGACTTTTCGCAGGGCTCTTGTTAGGAGACGCAGGTACAGTGCGCGCTTCGTCAAACGCAAACTCCTTGGCGTACTCCGATAACACTGATGTGACGTTGGGGCCTACTGCAGCAGGGGACATAGAAAACTTCGGTCCATTTACAGTACAAACCCCAAAAAGCTCATCCGCTTTCGCGAACGCCTCTTCCGTCGCCTTGGCAAGCGCCGAAGGCGAAATCGGCATCGGCGTGTTCAGCCCATAGTCGTCCGCAACCGGGAGAGGCGACAACGCGCTGTGCGATACGCCGCAATTTTCGTGCGCCGGGTTGGGCCTTCCCGCGAGGCGTGGAGTTGAGACTGTTGTGTGGGTAGTTAGTTCGGACTTGTCAGCACCATTATTTTGATCTGAACCGTCACCCAGAACCTCAAGCGGCAATTCCTGCCCTGCCCGTTCAAACGCCGCCCTCATTTCCAGCATGCGCCACTCGGCGTCGTTCTTTAATCGCATCACGCCGGCGTTGATTTGCTGCTGCGTGGAGAGCGCGGCGACGGATGTCTGTGCCTTCTCAACTAAATGCTCATTGACTCTTTTTTGATCCGCCAACGCGTTTTCTAAGCTCCGCATCCTTTGCTTCAACACGCCCATCTCTTCACGCGCGGCGGACATTGCGGCGGTGGCGGTTTTCTGCGCGTTCAGAGCGTCGAACTCGCGGCGGCGAGAATCCCTCAATTGCAGTTCGTTTTGGTGCGCTACAGCTGTGGCTTCGTCCAACGCTTCCGCGGCTCGGGCGGTTGTGGCGGCTAAAGATTCGTTCTGCGCGGCTACAGCGCGTAACCGGGCAATCTCGTTGCCCCACTCCTCCGCGCGTCGTTCGCCGGCGACAATCTCTTGTTCCAACGCGGCGTCCGCGCTCTCCGCTCGTTTCATTGCGTTCTGCACTACCCTCTCCACGTCTTTCCTCGCCCTGTCGAACCACTGCCCTCGGCTTTCTTCAAGCTCAAGACGCATGGAATCCGCCTCCGCTTTCGCATCGCGGGCCTCAACTTCACTCTCCTTTAAACGCATCAAAAACACCATGTTATCCGCGGTGAGTTTCGCCACGGCTTCCTTGTGTCTTGAATTATTTACCGAATTCTTCTCGCTCTCCTCAATAGCACTCTGTGCGCGCGCCGCTAATACCCTTGCATTCCTCACCTCTGACGCTTCAGATTCCGCAACCAACAGCCTTTGCGTTAAATCCCCTATGTGCGCGTTCGCCGCATCTAGCGCCTCCCCCAACTGCTTCGCAGTCATCTGCGCTTGTTTGTGGGCCTGGCTGGTTTGCTTTAACCGCGCAGTGGTTTCCTCCGCGTACCCGGCGGTGCTTTGGAGCTTTTCAATCACGCCGTGCTCTGCGGTCTGCGCTCGGAACAACGCAGCCTGGGTGGCGGTGGCGAACTCGCGTAGTTTGTCGAAGCTCGTGGACACGTTCTGGAGCTCGTAACGGGCGTTACGAAGCTTCAAAGCAGCTCTGCTTAAGCGCTTCTTTCTCGTTGCGCCCGATACATGAGACGATTGTCCAGCGCCGTAAACCCCGTTGCTCGTCTTGCCGAATCCCACGGTGCCTTCCTTTAGTGATTCGTTTTGTCCATCGTTTTCAGTCGCAGTCGCGGCTTCGTCTATCGCGACGGAACAGGACGCCACAGCAGTGCTCACCCGGTCCCACAACGTGGAGCTGGTTTTTTGATTGGTGAGCGAATCCGTAAACGGGTTGTGCGTAGATTGCTTCTTCTTCGCGGATTTGTGATTCTGGGCATTGGATGATGATCCGCCGACGTCGTTCGTACTCCCAATCGTACACCGTCCCCCTCGTTCACCACCTCTCGGTCGCTTCGCAGGGCTCTTGTGTGTCTGTGTATTACCCTTCACGGGCCTCGGCGGAACCGGCTGCGGCGCGGGGTCGGGGAACGTGTGGAAGGGAGGGGGTCTTCGAGAATGAGATTTCGTGGGCGACGGGCCTCGACTGTTGGAAGTGCCGAAATGTTCACCCCCGGCTTGGCCCCTTCCGCCGGTGCCTTGCTCCAAGTCAGCCACCCACGCCGCCATTGTTTTCTTCGGAGACCGCCCGAAGGTGCTCATCGCCGCGGTGGGGGGCGGGAAGCGGGTGCGCACCGCGGAGTGACGACACAGGCGCTCGTCTGCAAATCTAGGAAAACGTCGGGAGCTCCAACGGCTCTCTAACGCTCGATTTTGTCGGAAGAGACGAGAAGGCACCTGAGCCGCGAGAGATATCAGTTGCTAGGACGCACGGCTGGATCCACACCCGCGCCGGCTCACCGGTCGTGGGTGTACCGTCCCGTGACGAACATGGCGAGCGGATCGTTCCGCGCGTTGGAGCTGGAGCAGCTCCGGATGGAACTCAGACGGGAGCTACGAATCGAGGCGTCCAACTTTTTCGAGGATGACGGTAGTGACGATGACTTCGATGCCGTCATCGGCACACCGTCGCGTTCGAGTCGTCATGTTTCTCGACCGGGAAAGAGTTCGAGTGCTACCAGCCGTAGTGCGGCGAAGTCACACGCGACTCATCACATGATTGACGACAATTACCTCGTCGGGTCACCGTTGCGCGGTCTCGGGACTACACCAATCGCTGAACGAAAACCAAAGGTGTCCAAGCTCACGAAAGCAAATCGTTCCCGAAGATACCAAGAGGATGACGTAGTGAGCACGCCGAGTAACAGCAGAGCCCCTCCCGCGCGTTCTGCATTACTCTCAGACCGACTGGTGCTACCCACGCCTTCTCGAAACGCACGAAAACGAGGCGAAGGTAATCGAGGTACCAGGTCTAATCTGTCCACCCCGACACGCCACAAACACGAAAAAAGAAAAAGCGAGGGAGAACGTTTAAGGTCGCCGGCAGCTGATACGTTGACCGGAACGTACAGGAGTTTAGCGGCATTATCCGAGATGACGACGCCGAGACGCAGAACTGTGGCGAAAGAAAACCGCAATCCTAAAGCCTCTGTTCCGGGTGGTATCGGGGGTGTGAATAATCTGGGCGGTTTAGTGTCTCCGATACGCGAACGGGACGCGCGATGCGGGAAAGCGAAAACCGAAAAAGTCGAGTATGACGAAAACGGACGAAAAGTTTTTTTGGACGACCGCGAGCGCGCGACGCACAAACACACCAAGGCTCACGACGATTCCTTTTACGGAACGTTTTTGGCACGTGAGCGGGAGGTGGAAGAGGTGGAACCGTCTCCAGTGCGTCGTGAAAAGCCTGTGGCTAAAAGGCCTGTGACTGCGGATTTAAACTCGAAGCGACCTTTGGAATGGGAGACGCTTTCCCATAAAACTCGACCAGCCTCGGCAATGAAACTCAATTACGTAAAGCCGACGTCTAAACCTGAGCGTCTACACCCAAACAAAGTGTCGACGCACAACCGAGGACCCAGTTCCAAGAAAAAGATAATCGAGTACGACATGCACGGCCGGCGCACGGAACGAAAAATGTGGTGTGCTCCGCCTTCGGTGAAAGGACGACCGGCATGGAGTTCCCGACCGTCATCCAGCGCGGGCGTTTCGGGACCCGAGACGAAACCGAAACCGAAACCGAAATCGAAATCGAAATCGAAATCGAAAAATGATTCCACTCGTCCGTCCACGAGCGGTACGGGTAATGACGGCTCGCGACGAGCACACGTGGATGGCACGACACAGCAGCCCTCCACCAGTGCCTCTCGACCTCAATTCGACCCTGGACCGGGGGGGCTTGGGGTGGAGCACAGGGTACACGTGAAAAGCTTGACTGAGAAAACCGAGAGAAAAAGAGAAATCGAACAGAGGCCGGCCACGGAGCGAACGATGCGTCGTGATGAGGAGGTAGAAAGGGTCTATGAATCACACATGGCCGACATTTATGCGCGTGTCAAGGCGTTTCGCGAGCCTCCCCGGGATGGACGAAAAGAAGTCGAAAAACGCTCGCCGTCGCCGTCTCCGTCACCCGAGAGAAGGAAAAATCGCGAGACGAGCGGTTTCGTGAAAAACCGGTCGTACGATTTCGATGACCATGACGAGACACGTGTTGATCCGGAATCGGCACCATCGGTGATTGTTGAAACGTTTCATGAGAAGGATCCACCGAACGTTCACCACGCTGATGAGCAAGCACTGGATGCGTTCATTGACGTCCGAAACGATGTTCCGAAAGAGGACAACGAAGAGCCGTTAAGTTCCATTCATGTCTGCCGCTCCAAGGTGCGAACGCCGAGCAGCCGCGGTCGGAGAGGTGTACATGGTGGTTTCGGTAATCCAAGTCGTTCCGCAGCTGGTATACCCCCCGATGTGAACAGCGTGTTCACGAGTAGAACAGATGGTGTACGTTCTAGTCATGAGTTTCGGGGGGGTTACCACGGATTTGCGCCGAGCGCGCCGGTCAGTCCTGTTGCGACCGGTTCCTGGATGGGACGCGGCCTCGGCGTTTCTACTTTAGAAACGGACCGCGACGAATCCGGTGATGGTTTCGACGAAGCTTTGGCGCGCGCTGCTTCGCTAGCCTACGCGCCGTCGCCTTCGCGGTACGCGGAGAGGTTCAAAACACCGTCGAGTACGACACACAGGGTGGAGTATAACGAGCAGGTGCGTATGCATCGTCAACCGGTGGGGTATCCGCCGCATCAGGTACAGCAGCAGTACCAGCAACAGCCGCAGGCACAGCAGCAGTACTATCAACAGCAGCCTGTGTATGTACATCAACAACCCGGTTTGTATGGCCACCAGTCTGATATGCATGCACACCATCCTGCGTACTATCAGCAACCTGCGTATCCTCAGTATGCCACGCACGCTCATCAGGTTAGTCCCGGAGGGTACGACGCTTGGTACGGCGCTGGCGGTCAATCGCACAACACTTTCGCGCATCAACCTTATGTCGCCGCGCAGAGGCCAGCCAGTGCCGCGGCTTCGTTCCAGAGGTACTCGGGAATGTAGCGATACTGCTATTCTTCATAAAACGCTAGCTCTAGTTACCGTCGTTTGGAAAGAATACTTTCATTGTGTTTGCACGACACGCCTCTGCTAACGTCTCTGGGTCCTCACCTCGCACCGCCGCCAACACCTCCACGACTTGTACAATGTGACACGGCTCGCACCTGTCTTTAACCGTAACTTGTTGTACAGAAGTTTCAAGTTCTTGTACAGCGCTCACATCTGTGCATCCCTCCAGCTCTTTGTATATCTTCTTCTTATCTTTGGATTGCCATTTGGTGGTGACAAAGTTATTGACCATCCCCGGGTGCGTGTTTCGTATGGCGCACCACGGGGCGTCTGTTTCCGCCATCATTCTATCGCTAGGGATCATGTTAACCACTTCTAAGCTCTCCTCCGTCCTTAAAGAGCACCCGTTGATGCCGATGTACACGTCCGGCAGGGTTAACAAATCGTTTAGCTCGTCAACACTTCCGTCGAAGCTGTGCACTACGCACGGGGGTAATTCGTGTTCACTTCTCATTCTTTTCAATATCTGAAAAAAATCCGCATGCGCCGCTCTCGAATGTAGAAACATGGGCAGTTGCGTTACCCTGGATAGCTCAAACTGTCGTTCGAACCAAACAACCTGCGTGTCTTTGCCACAAAACTGCAACCGGTCATAATCCAACCCGCACTCGCCGATCGCGACGACTCGTTTGGAGGAGGAGGGGGAGTCACTGACGGCGGAAGAGTCGTCGTTGTCATCATTGTTACCAGAATGCTTCGCAGCGTGCTCCAATAACTTCTGAAAGTACGCCTCCGCGTCGCCTGAGTTTTCGAAGACGTCGCAACGAGTGGGGTGCACGCCTACCGTGGTGAACAGCGCTGGGGTGCTTGTAGACTGCTTTTCGGTTTCTGACTGCGTATCACCTGCATCGCTTTTGGAAGTTCCACTCGCATCGAACTTCTGTACCAACGCAATCGCTTCAATCGAATCCTCCAGCGTTCCCGCGGTGGCGATAATACGTTCAACCCCAGTTGTTTTGGCTCGGCGTAGCACTCGGTGTAAATCACTTTCGTGGTACTGTTTGCCCTGGTACGCACCGCGGAACATGGAATCCGTTAAGTTGGCGCCGATGTCAACGTAACGGAGAGGTGGAGGGGATTTCGGGGGAGGAATAGCGGAGGATGCCGTTGTGGTCATCAATCTCGAACAAGGACGAACCGTCCGGTGTGTTCTCAAACAATTCGGGGACGGAATACACGACACGCGCGTTCCTGACAAACGCGCGATGGATGAGGACGATGCGCGAATAATGCTGGGGAGCGTCGCGCCCGCGCGCATAGAACTGACCGAAGTACGCTTTTCGTTGTTGTGATGAGGATGCAAAATTTCGTCGGCGCCGAGAAAACGACAGTTGTCAATTATACTCAACAACTCTTCGCGCTGCACGATGTGGGCGTCGTGCAGCGGTCATGTTCTCGGTCATGCTCTCGTGGTGGTCGGGCTGCCGGCGCCGCTACCCGGCCGACCACGGGTGGTCAATCGGTGTTCGGTAAAGCCTTGTCCTCGCGTCGGTGCGCGTCGCGCCGGACGCTTAAAAACATTTCGTCACGCCTTCCCCGACTCTTCAAGCAAAGCTTTGCTCGCGTCCCCGTACGACGTGCTAGGTGTCCCATCCGATGCCACTCCCGAGGAAATAAAACTCGCATTCAGGAAACGGTGCAAAGCACTTCACCCTGACGTGAATCCCTCCCCCAACGCCGCGGAGGCGTTCCGAAGAGTCAACAAAGCATACGGGGTGGTTAGTGATGTTGACCGGAGATTACGGTTCGACCGGGGGAATGATTTGGATGCGATGGATGACGGGTTCGCGCCTGATATGGATACCAAGCGAAGAGCAAACGTTGACCGATACAGAAACTCGAGCAGTAACGGGTACGAGGATCAATACTGGGACGGAGTGGCGTACGCGAAAGGAAAGCCACCAGGTGCAGGCCGTGGAGATAGTAGCGCCTCATCAATAAATCCATCTGCAATAGCGAAAATCGACTTCGAGTTGAAAAAACAGGGTGAACGAAAAATAATCATCGAACGTCTGCAACGTTTGTGGACCGCTTGGTGCACGGCGTGGTTCGTGGCGCTGACGGTTGGCGTGCCTTTTGGGGTGGGGTACTGGGCGGTTTATGGCGTGGCCGCCGAGACGTTGGGGGGGCTGAATTTGCCAATAGGGCGGTAGCGATAGAGCGAACTCGAGACGCGACAATCTATCTTAATATCTCGTTTTACGTGTACGTCTTACTTGGTACGTTCTCAAAATTGAGTCGAGCGAAGCAGGGGTTGCTGGTGAACTTCTGATTTGCAGAAAAAGCAGCAACTCCGCAAATGCCGGGGGCGTGTCTACCATTCGGACCCGCGGTATAATCGTGTGAATTCCAAATGCCGGTGCACTTCTTGCAAAAGTAAATTGGCGAGCACTTAATAAAGGCGGTCATTCCGATCCAAAGGAACTCCTCCTTCAGACCCCGCTTCACCTTCTTGAACTCGACGGGCATGTAGGCCCTTGAAATCAGTTCGTGCGTCTCCTTCACTGTCTTCGCTTCCTCTAGCATAGTTGATAATCAATCCTTCCGGTCTGGTCATCGGGAATAAGCGGAAACCACCGGTTGTCAGGTTGACAGGGCTCTTCACACAATGAGCCCGCTAACGAGAAGTTTTATTCCCTCCGGTATGAATGGCATCCCGTTCTTCCTGCTCCACGCCTCCGCAACCGCGACCGGGTCCTCGCCGTCGTGCATTTGAGGTTCGGGAGTTTTGATTCGAGAGGAATGTGCATCTCAGCCACTAACAGCCGCGATTCCTCGTCCTCATCCTCGTCCTCCTGTTCCTCAGCCTCGTCCTCCTCGCAATCACTGGTGCCGAGACCGGCCTCATCGTCGTCTGCGACCTCAACCTTCACCTCCGCCTTGACCTCCATCTTTACATCCGCACGCTGCGGGGGTCGGCGCGCGCGCCTTACGCTTCTGCCTGGCGAACTCGGCAACGTTGCATCTGCTTGGGGCAGAGTGACAGTTGTCAAATCGGATCTTATTTGATGTTTTTTTTGTAAGTTCGGCGACGTCCCGATATTTCCTTCAATTCGGACTCGCGCATCGGTGGCGCGATGTCGCACCGGGCAGTGCTGGCGTCGGCGTGGCGCGTCGCGGACGCATGCATGGCACGTCCCCGATGGTCCGCATCTCGTCGGTCAGGACACGTGCCGCGTCACCCAACTTACCGCCGCGTAGTGTCCGAGACAACCGAAACCCTCGATGCATCGCAATATTTCGACACCCTCCGCCACCACTACGCCACGGAAGGTTGGGTCGTGGTCCGCGCCGTGGCGGCACCGACGTTAATCGACGCCCTACAGCTCGCCACGGACGCCCTGGAACACGAAGCCAGCACGTTCACGCACTCCAAACGGTCAGGCGGTGTGTTTTTCGAAACGCAATCCGTGAGTGGCCGAAAATCGGATCCAGCCGCGGAGAAAGGATTGCTCCGAAAAGTAGGCGCGCCGTCTAAGCGACACACAGCGTTTCGAGATTTAGTTGGGCTGGAAAGAATACACACGGTTGCGAGGGAGGTTTGTGGAGTCGTAGGAAGTGGTATGACCTGCGCTGTCGACCAGGTCAACATGAAACCACCCGGCGGCGCCGGCAGCGGCTTCCCTTGGCATCAGGATTTGTCCTTCCTGAAACCGAAGGCGCTTACAAGTTTCAACACACACGGAGGCGTCAACGTAGTCGTGGCGCTCGACCGGAGTTCCTCTATCAACGGGGGGTTCGAAGTTCTTGGAAGGACGCACGTAAGCTGTTCTGAAGAAACGAGTAAGATTCTAAGGGACACGTACGACGGCGTGACCGAATCCGCTGAGAAGCTAAACTTATTCGACGAGACGTTTCGAGTTTGTCCCGATTTAAAACCAGGAGACGCCGTGTTCTTCCACCCTAAATTAGCCCACGGCAGCGCACGAAACAACTCTGATCAACGAAGACGAATCGCCACGCTATGGTACGTGGGGGGGTAGACGTATAGAGTAGGAGTGTGTAGAGTGTATTTTTTTAATTCGAGTATATAGTATTGAACGGTACTACGTCCTCGTCTCTCGTTCCAAAATTAATGCTCACTCTGCTCACATTAGTCTCTTAGGCGGCGATACCCAAACCGGCGTTGGCCCACCCGCTGAACCCCCCCTCCACGACGAACACCTTCCCGAACCCCTGTCCGCCTAATGCTTTCGCAACCTTAACCGAATCCCCTCGTCCGTTGTTGTCCAGGATCAAAACCTTGGTACCCTTCTTGACACCCTTGAGTGAGGCGATTTTCGTCGCCGTGAGGGTAGCCTCAACGTCGCCCATGTTCTTGAAGTTACCGGAAAGCTTCTCACGAGGAACCGAAATGACCTTTGAGGACGCACGGCGGGGGAACTCCACGGTGCCTCGGGAGACTTCGTTTTCCGCGCGCACGTCGATGATCACGATCCTGCCGCCGGACAGCACTTCGTCATACGCCTCGACCGGGCGGATGCTGCCGGCGTACCCTCTGGCGACGCCTGCCACGGCGCCGAGCAGCACTGGCGCGAGCACGTACAGCGCACCTGCAGCGCCCGCAACCTGCACAAGCTCGACGGGGGTCGCGGTGGACAGGTAGTCGGCGAACCCAGTGACAGTAGGAGTCAACTCAGTGGCCTTGTCAGACGCGAACCCAGCGACTTGCTTCGCGGCACCCGCGGCGGGGTCCAAGTCGATACCCTTGCTCTTGATAGCGGCGCCGGCTTGGCCGACCGCTGAGCCGGCGGCGGAAGAGGCTTTGCCCACCAAGTCGTTGGCGACCGGGCCGACGGTGCGTTCCGCGTACCGCAAGCCAGCCTCGCCAACGGGCCTGGCGGCATCGACGGCGCGGTTCACAACCGGGGCGGCGACCTCGGCGGCTTTGCCCGCGACGTCAGCCGCTTTGCCCACAGCGTCCGCCGCGACGTTGATCGCGTTCTCAACCTTATCCGCGGCCTTGTCGATGGAGTCGAACACGGCAAAGAGTTCCTATAGACAGTTTAGACAGGGTTTAAGGGTCAGATACAGGTTAGATACAATGAGGTCGAGCACTCGGCGTACTACTCAAATCGATTGTTCCAAAAGCTCAAAAAAGCTCAAAAATCCGACGGTTCGGGATAAACCGCGTTCCCCTGTCGCCAAGTGGCGAAAAGGATTAGGCAGAGATCGCACCTCTCCCAGCTCCGAGGCGTGCGCGGCGGGGGTCACGGCGAGCGAGGTCACGGCGACCGCGGCGGCTTTGTTGACTGCGAGTAGACGGAGAGTTGAGGTGTGGACGGTCAGTGTCTGTGTGAGTCGCGGTGGTCAGGTCTCGGTGGAGTCAACGCGGTTCTCGTTTTACGCGCCAGAACGCGCGGTGGTTGCTTTGGATGCGCACCCTTGGAGATCTGCGCCTTGGCGACGGTGGTCTTGGAGATGGTGGCTTTGACGGCGGTCTTGTTCACGACCGTGTTGCCGCGAACCGCGGTCTTAGCGGCCAAAGCTAGGGGGACGGTAACAGAAGCCATGGTGTGTGAGAGACGCGTGCGCGACAGTGGAAGGTCGATGAAGACGGCGCCGTGAAACGTCGTGCAAGGCCAGCTGTTTGGCGCTGATTCCCATTTAGCGTCCCAGAACGCTCCTCGTAGTCCCTCTGATTAAAGCATACATTGTCGAATTACAAATTAATTTTGTGACTTGTTATTAAACCAAGGAATGGAGGGACTCGACTTTTCTGTTTTCTCAAAAGGGCTACCTATAGCTTCGGTCGGCAACCCTCTCCGAACTGACAAACACTTCAATCCGCGTGACAAACTTCGGCAGAGTGCTCCGCGCGCCTCCTTCGCCCGTGCGCACGGCCGTCGCCATGTCCAATGACGACGACGACGACGAACAAGCCCCGGTCGGCGCCGTGGCGAGCATCAAAGCAGCTGTGCAGAAAGGTAAGTCGAGGTGGCTGTATAGTCATAGGGGCCCGCATGATTTCGCGTGCATTTGCAACGGTGCCCCACGATTGCCATGCGATTCGCCGGCCAGGTCGGATGCGTTCCCCACGACCGCCATTTAATGAAGCTCGGTACTTACCGCCCTTACCCTATTAGTAGCGGGCTGTGCCGGGAGTGTATATTCGTGTCCCTTGCCCAACCCGACTGTTTGCGCTACCGGACCCTCCCACGTCATCAATAACCTCTAACGATTCCCACACTTTACCACCAAAATCATTTCGCAGAGATGGAAAATGAGAGCTACGAGAAGCGCTACGACGAACAGGTGCACAGTTTAGAGCTGAAGGTCAAAGAGTTAGTGAACAAAGGCGAGCTCGCGAAGCTGCAACTGGAAAGAATGAAGATGAACAAATCAAAAAGCATGTACGATGAGCGGCACAAGGATGGCGGCGAGAGCGACGATTTTTCTGATTTGCGCGTGGGACACGTGCGAGCATCGCTGGGCATGTCCGCCGCCGACGCGTTGGACACGTACGAACGCGACGAGTTCATCGCGAACCTTCTCTCAAAAGGCGCGACTTCCGATAAACAAGCAAACCCGTTGAGTCCCGAGAAGTTGTACAAAGCAGCGCTGGGGGTGGGGATGAAGAAACCGCAGGCGATTGGGTTAACAATAGGTACGTCTTTTTATCCCGTAAAATCCTGCTCGCCTTGTACCACGTGCGTCGTCGTGTACACGTTTGTCCGATTTTTAGTGCGACCCTGTGAGGAATCCTCACCATCCCTAGGTTTAGGATTCCTCATCATCCCGATACGAAACAGAGTACAGATACGAGATACGAGCACCCAATACATCCGCCCGACTGTTTGCCCACTGTCCAGACTACTGTACTTTATAAATCGTTGATACAAAAGACTGACTTGTATTGCCAAAATCCTAGTGCACAACAACGTGTTTAACGTTTGCATCAACTTGACGATCGTTATAGCGTCGTTAGCGGTGGGTCTTGAAACGGACAACCCCGAATGGGGCACGTGGCTCGGTCCAATCAACCAGCTGTGCCTGTTCATATTCACCATCGAATTAATCAGCAAGTTGGTCGGCCTGCGTGAGTTTTTCTGGTCTGACCCGGAATCCTCGAGCTGGAACAAGTTTGATTTCGTAATCGTGGGGTACGTTTTTTTCCTTCGTTTTATCCCGTAAAACCGCGCTCACCTTGTACTGCGTAGCTGTGTACATCCTGACGGTTTTTAGTTGGATTTTCCTGAAACGGCGCACTCCTCATCATCCCGAGAGAGACACTATACACCATACACTGAACACTACACCCGACTAGATCCTCTCTCAATTGCCCGGAAAAAAAACTGACTTCTTTCCAAAACACTTCAGTTTGAGCTTGATCGACTGGGTCGTGGAGATGGCCGGCGCAGGGTTGCGGTCTGGAGGCATCGTCATGGTCCTAAGGGTGTTACGGCTGTTAAGGGTGTTACGGAGTTTGCGGACGCTGAAGACTTCAAATTCTCTAATGGTGCTGATGGAAAGTATCGCAGAAGCCATATCCCCAACCTCGAGCGTGTTCATAATCCTGTTTATAATCTTTTACATCTTCGCTATTTTGTTCACCGAGCTGGTCGGGAAAGCCACGCATTTCGAGGGCGACGAGTACATCCACGACCACTTCGGAACCGTGGCGAACTCGCTCGCGATGCTGCTGCAGATTTTAACCCTAGACTCGTGGACGGCTACGTGTAGGTATGTACAGTTAAACAGCGAAAACATGGGGTATATTTTAATGGTCTGGATGCTCTACATATTATTCATCTTACTCGCGCCGTTGATGATGTTGAATTGCTTAAACGCGATTTTCGTCGAAGGCGTTATTACTAAAATAACACACAAGAAGCTGGAGAAGGTGAAACAAGACTTGAACATGAAACAAGACGTGGCGAAACGGTTGCGGGAAATATTCAACGATTTGGATAAAAGTGGGGATGGTTTTGTGACCACTATGGAGTTAGATGACGCGATTGAGACGACTGATGTTTTGCCTCAAATTAAACGCCTTGGATTGAAGCGGCATCATTTAGAGGCTATGTTCATCACCGCGGATGATAATGGAGATGGCCAAATTGATTGCATCGAGTTTTTAAGGGGCTTTTCTGATTTATTAAACATTCCTCTCAACAGAAAAGATATCGTCAAAATGGCTGCGGAACAAAGCACAGTCGCTTCCGAAGACGCGCGGAAGGAGTTTGAACTGAAGATGGCGCACATGAACTTGAAACTCGACGCGCTGCTGAAAAAGCAAGGTATCTCACCGCCGGAACTTCCAACGGAAACCGACTTGTCGTCACGACCCATCGTCAAAGACAGTGACACGGACGTGGACGACGCGAAGCTGATCAAAAGTTTATCAATGAAAAGGCACTAGTCGACGGATTCCAATAGAGACAACTAGGTAACGGGTTAAATATGTACTGGAAGTGATTTATGTACAAAGGTTGAGGTATCGTTCGCGTAAATTGCGTTTTGCGTAAATTCTCAATTTTATCACCTTTCGTTTTCCGAGACCTTCCCTTCAATGGCGACGAGGATCGCTCCTTCTGCCCTCACTAGATCTCGTGACACCTCACTCACGACCAACCATGGTCGTCGCGCCCCTCCCTACGTGCGGGTCCATCGTGGCGCGCACGTCAGGGCACCTCGGGTCCCGCCGCGGAATCGTCGGGACGTCCCTTAGGGTTGTGAAGGCTGTCCCCGGGACGGCGAGTCGAGTATCCCGGGGACGGCAACCCATCGTCCCATCCGCTGCGATGAAAGTTTCCGTCGCAGGCGCTGGGGGCAGGACCGGCTCGCTGGTGATGAAGAAGCTCTGTGAACAGTCGAGCGTCTTCGAGACCCCAACAGGCTTGGTTCGATCACAGAAGTCAGCGGACAAGCTCCGGAAGGTTGTTGGGGATGACAGTCTGACCAACACAATTGAGGGTGACATATCTGACGAAAAAGTCTTGACAGATTTATGCAAAGACGCCGACGCGCTGGTGATCCTCACCAGCGCGGTCCCTAAACCAAAAATCGCGTCAATACTAACCGCACTAATCACGAAGATCCTCCCGTGGATGGAAAACAAGCGCCCTGAGTTTTTATTCCCAGACGAAGGGTCACCGGAAGAGGTCGATTGGCTCGGCCAGAAGAAACAAATAGACGCGGCGGTTGCGTCGAATTCGGTTTCTAAAATCATCCTCGTCTCGTCCATGGGCGGCACGCAGATCGACAACTTCCTGAACACCATGGGCGCGGGCGGTGCGATTGGCGAGGCCAACATCCTGCTCTGGAAAAGGAAAGCGGAGATGTACTTGATTGATATGTGTGAGAAGAGCGGAGGGAGGGTAAGCTACTCGATCATTCACCCCGGCGGACTGCTTGACAAACCTGGCGGCGAACGGGAATTACTAGTCGGAGTGGACGACTCGTTATTAGACGGTGACCGACGGTCAGTGCCCCGAACGGACGTCGCGGAGATGGTCGTGCAGTGCTTGAAGATGGAAGGTGATGCATCAAAGAACGTTTCGTTTGACTTAGCCAGTAGGGATCCAGGTGAGGGCTCCAGGGCGACGACCGATTTCGAACAATTGCTGAAATCGCTGAACGGGAAGAGCGCGGATTATAAATTGCCGAAAGGATCGCCCGTCCCGCTGCCGTGAACGGTACGGTACGGTAATAATCTCAACTTTAACTTTAATACATTACACGTGCATTGTCTGCACTCAAGTGTATGAGGCGATGTTTGTCACAGACTCTCTACTCACGATGTCCGTAAGAAAAAACTCACAACACGTGACACAATTCCTCCGCTATCACTTCTTTTTCGAGTTTGACCGCGACATTTGCGGCGTCCTGTCCGCCGAGGATGACGTCACATCACCGCCGGTATCGTCGTCATCCCCATCGCTATCCCCGGGCGAGGTAGGTCCGTCCATCATCGTATTCCCGCCGTTCTTTCCCTCTTCCCGCCGTCGTCGCATGGACCTCTTTTTCTTTTTCAATTTCCTCAACTCCACCTGTCGTCGCGCCAGCTTCCCCTTCCACATCGTCTGCACATGGATCGCGGCGAAGTGGTGGCACACCAACGGAACAACCTCCAGAAGCGAATCGTCCTCGTACTCATCAAGGTCCTCGTCGTCGTCTTGCGAATTCTTCTTGTCCGACCGCCACCGGAACGTAGCCGCGGAGGAGAGCATCTTGGTGAAAGTCCTTTGCGGTTGAAGCTGAGGTTTATTCGATGAGTTACTCGTACTCGGCTCGGGATGCACTGAGTTTAGTTTCGGGTTTTTCGAATCAGACCCGCTTTGCGCTTTGAATTGCTCAGACGATAAATCTTTCATGCTCTCCGTGAAGCCGCTTGACTTCGATCGGAGCTTTGCCTTTTCTTCCACTTCAGGGTCTTCGACACCGTCCACCCTAGCAGCTAAATGCTTCAAAACGTCAACGAAGTGCACTCTGTTGCCGTCGCGAATTTCGACGTCGCACGTGTACAACGTTCGCCTTAACGCGTCCTTTTGAAACTGTTTCGGCAAAGTTCTCAACCCTAAAGGCGCTCGTATCCTCCGCAACAACTCAGGCACCTTGTCCACCTTGATGTAATATGTCGCCCTCCTATCAATCCGGCTCCACTCCTCCGTGAACTCCCCGAAGTCCTCATCCGAAACGGGTAACGCGAAGTTCTTGCTGTAGCTCTCGAAGTTGTCTAAAATAACAGCGATGACCAAGTTCAGCATCACGAACCCGCACAACAGGATGAAGGAGACGAAATAAAACACCGTGATCCCGATGCTCGGCGTGCACCGGTCGATGTACTCGTCATCCGCCGCGGACAGCCCCGCGGCTTTCAAACTGCCAACATCGTCCCAATCAACATACTGGCCTGCGTAGTAAAAATTGTTTGTGTCTGCTACGACAATCTCGACACACGCCGTGGTGGTCATGCAATCGTGCATGAATCCATTCCAGCGTTCGCCAGTCGCGGATCGGAACAAAGCCGCCATCGCCTCCGGGAAGTTCTGGAAGTTCGCGTGGCGCCCTAAAACTTCGCCCTCTCGTACGAATCCGAACAAGTTCATGCCCATGACACTGTAAATAAAGAAGAACATGAACAGCACGGAGGCGACGTTGAACAGGGCGGGGAGGGAGAATAAGAGCGTTTGCAGAAGGGTCTGGAGGCCCTTGGCTCGCTTGACTAATCTTAAGACTCTGATCACCCGGAAGACTCTTAATATGGTGATGTTGCTTGCGTTTTCAAGCATCGCGTCGAACACGAACCCCGCGATACTTGACGTGACAACCGCAAAATCAAAACGGTTCCAGTTGTCGGAGAAGTACTGGGAAAGACCAAAGCCAATCATCTTTAGTAACGCTTCCAGCAAAAACGCGAAGGAAAACGCCGCGTTCGTGTAACGCAAGCCCTGAGTTTTTGGAAATAGAAGTCAGTCTTTCGTATGGGCAATTGAGAGACAGTGCGGTATGCCGGGATCGTGAGGAATTAGGACAGGATCCACACTAAAAACCGTCAGGATGTACACGAACTACGCGTTAAAAGGCGAGCAGAAGTTTACGGGGATAAAAGAAAAGGAAAAAACTTACCTCCGTCCACGTCGCACTTTCCCCAGCGTGCGACATGCACATAACAACGACGTTCAAAACGATCAAAACCCCGATGAACCCGTCGAAAGTGTTATTGTTCGTTAAGTGGAAGAAGGGCATGCGCCAGCTTCCTGATGTGGGGGGGTCCAGCATCCGCCGCGGCTTGCACTGCATCAACATTTTCTCCACTTGTTGCCACCGGCGCTGTTCCTCCGTGACGAACACGGCGCCCATTGCGCTGAACGATCCGCCGCCGGTATCAGGTTGTTTATTATACGAGTTTGTTCTCGCCAGCACTGGCGCGGCCATCTGCTCCGCGTACTTCTTGCCGTCGTTCACTAATCTGGCCTTGTTCGCCCCGCCGAACCCGCCTTCGCCTTTTATTTGGTTCAACTCGGCTTCGTACTCAGCGGCGCTTTCTTCCTTCATCTCGTTGAACTTGTCAATCGTGACGCCCACGAACAGGTTCATAATGAAGAAGCTCCCTACGATTATGAAAATCACGAAGAACACACACGCAGCTGGGTTCGCGTCCCGTGCTGGGTGAACTCCTTCGTCAACAGCGTCCACGCCGTGGTACATCACCTCCAGCCACATCTCCAACGTCGCGGTTTCGAACAGGACCAACATGCTCGTTCCGATGTGGTCAAAATCGTAGTTCCGCGGCGTTACCCACTCTAAGTAGGTTAGAGTTGGTTGGCATGTGCTTGTTAACGTTCCATCCGTGACTACTGAGGTGTACGCAGTGTAGATGTCGCTAATAGAGTCGTTCAACACGCCTGAGGAGAATACAGAACCGGCGGATACACTCGTGTCCGTCGCGTTGAGCACCGCCTTTGTGTCGTCGCTCGCGGAACAACTCCACTCGCCGCCGTACAGCGAGTAGTCTCCGTCAACGGACGTGCCCCCGATTGTCGTGGTCTGGCCGCACGTCCACCCGTAGCTAGAAGTGGAATCGCCGTTGAACCCGAAGTCGCCTCCGGAAAACACCGCTACCTTCCTGTCATCCACACACGCCAACATCCGCGGCCCGGAGAGACACCATTTTTTCGTGATTTCGCCGTCCACCAAACCCCATGCCGTCGGGTCCAACGCGACTTGTGTGTTGACATCCACACACCGGTACATCTTCCCCATGAATAGGTTTAACCCGAGGATTCCGAAAATCAGGTAGAACAGGATGCACACGAGGCCGACGTTTGCGATCGCAGGCACCGCGGAGAACAGCGCGGAAATCACAACCTTCATCCCCGGGCTTCGGCTCGCAATTCTCAGCGGCCGCAGCGCCCGCATCGCGCGCAAAACTTTAGCAGCGATCAACGCGTTCTCGTTCTCCTCGCTCGCGATGGCTTGAATCGCGACGGAACAAATGCCAACGCTGACGATGAAAAAGTCAAGCAAATTCCATCCCGCTCGAAAGTACCTCTTGCCCAGCGCCGTGATTTTCAAAACAGCTTCAAGAATGAAAATCAGCACGAACACCAAGTCGAAAAGGTCCAGCCAGTATTTCAGTTTCGAATTGGGATCCACTTCCGCGGGCGCGTCCATCGCTAACGACACACTACTCGCCGTGATCATCAGCAGAATAAACGTGTCGAACCTCCTGTGCGTAACGAGCCACTCTAGTTGTTTTCGGAACACCTTTATCCGGAGTTTCCGGACCGCCCGTTTCTGTTTCCGTTCGTCGCCGTCGTCCTTGGCGTCTTTCTCTAGCCCTTCCTTCTTTTTCTTCGCCTTTGCTTTCTCCCGTCGCAGCTCCTGTTGCTTCAACGTGTTCCCGAGTTGTTTTTGCTCGACTAAATTATCATGCCGCTCCGTGGCGGTCAGGCTGGCGGTCTCCTCGTCCCCTGAAGCGTCTAGACCTGAAAATTTGTCCAATAAAATAGCAAGAAACAGATTCAGCACCACATAGTTCCCGACGACAACAATCGCGATGAAATAAAGACAAGCCCAATCCCCCACCGTGCGCATCGCGTCGTACATCACCACGTTCCAGTCCTCGCCAGTCAAGACTTGAAAGATAGTGACGAAGGACCAGAAGAAGTTGTCGAAGTGCGCGCGTGGTCGGTCGGCGACGCCGAGGCGGGCGTAATACGAAACATCACCTGAGTCATCGTCGCTATATCCGACGCATTTCCCTGCGGCTCCAGTCTCGGTGTTGAACGTGACCCACTGGTTTTCCATCGCCGACGCGCACGTCCCGTAGCAGTCGCTTCGGTCAGGACATGTGTCACCCATTCCGGGCGGACATAAAGGTTCCGCAGACCCGACGCCGTAGCTATCACAAAAGATGAACTGGTACCCGAACAGCTGCATGCCTAACAAATCAAAAATGAAGATGAACAGGACGAGCATGCCCGCTAACGACGACATCGACGGAATCGTGCTCAAAATAGTTGAGATGATGTTCCTGAGCTGGGGCCAGCTTCGCGCGAGCTTGAACACTCGCAGCAGACGTCCTGTTCTGAGCGCGGATAACATCCCCCCCCCATCACCCGTAAGCCCAGTGACTAACAACTCGATGATACTTACAATCACGACGATGCCGTCGAAGACGTTGAATTTATCCCGAACATAGCCCTGAGGCGTCAACCCGATTAATTTAATAACCATCTCCACTCCAAAGTACGAAGTGATGACGTAGTTCAGGATCTCGTACAACAGTTTCATCGTTGAGGACATGCCATAGAACTCGGAGGCCATCAGCGCGGTGTTGGCGATGATCAGGAACATGGTGAAGCTGGCCATGGTGGGCGAGGTGGCGAGCCGTCGGCAGAACCTCTGGCCTCGCGTTTTTAATCCAGACCGCTGGATCGTCACCGTGCCGTCTGGGTTGACGTGTATATCCTCAACCTCCGCGCCCATGGCTTTGACCCAATCCGCGATGTCCGTGAAGCCCTCGTCCAGCCACGGGGTCCTTCCTCCGGAAGGTGAGTTTGGGGTCGCGGGGGCGGAGTCCCCGCCCTGGCTTTTAACGTTGGCCAACGGAGTCACCTTAGCTGATCCAAAGCTTAAACTCCCTATCGCGGAGGGCGTCGCGACGGAGGGCGTTGGCGAGGTGGGAGACGTGCTTTCCGCGCTGGCCTCTGTGGACTCAGTCACCGCCCTTGGGGTCAAGGACAGCTGACTCCCACTAATCGACCCAGCCCTTGGGGTCATCCCCGGAGTGCCGTGCTCCGTAAACGTCCCCACCCGTTCCAACCGCGCGCCCAACTCCTTAAGTTTCTTTGCCTGGTACTCGTCTTCGGTCTCGTCCTCGTCGGCGAACAGGCTGGAATTATCATCTGGAATGATCCCATTCGCCTCGTCATCCTCCTCGGCTTGCTGCTTGCCGTCCACGAAGGAAACGAACAAAACGGCGAGGGCTAAGTTGACCGCGAAGAACGCACCTAGAATAATCATCGAAGTGAAATAAATCCAGCTCCAACTGGACACGCTATCCTTCGCCAGGTACATAACGTCCGTCCACCCCTCCAACGAGATGCACTGAAAGATCGTGAGCCACGCTCCTAACACGTTGTCGAAATGCGTGATGCCGTAGTTGGGGTTGTCGAACCCCTCAGCGCAAAACCCCTCGCCTTCGTTCGTGTCGCACTTGTACCCGGCTGGATTGTACGAATCCACGGATGGCCATAACCTACTGTTCGGCCCGCCACAGGTCACTTCCGGGTCTATCGGGACCCACCGGGGGGCCCATATCGTGCCGTTTGCGTCTACATCCGTCAACAACGCGGCGCACACGTCACCGTCACACCCGGAACTGGCGTCGACCGCGTCGTCGAAGCCGCAGAGAGAACAATCTGTCGGGGCGTTGCCAACCGTCGCGCATCGCGACGTGAACGCCCCACTATACAGCTGTACCCCGACCAGCCCGAAGATGAAAAACAAAAACGAAACTAACACGAGCACGTCGAACAGCAGCGGCATCGATCGCAGTAACGTCACCACGAGCCGCCTCATCCCCGCGAACCCCTGTAACGTGCGCAGCGGCCGCAAAACCCGCACGACTCTTATCGCTGAAAAGTTCCCGAGGTCCATCGCCGCGAGCACGCCCAGAATGACTACGAAAAAGTCCAGTCGGTTCCAGTTATCGCTCAGATATGCGTTGGCGTGTCCGGTGAACCCGCACGAGAGGATTTTCAGCGCCATCTCCAGGCAGAACAAAGCGAGAAACACGGGCTCGCTGTACGCAATCATCCGCCCCCGGTCTGTGTTCTCAAAATTGGGCGCGTTACTATCCATCGCAAGAAACACGCAGTTCAGCGCAATTAACCCAAGAATGGCTTTGTCGAAATGTTTGTGGTAGCACACCCGTATGGCGAACGCGCGTAACGGGTTTTCTGCGGAGAGCACGTACAGAGACTTGTGGATTAGAATCGACTGTGGTGTGAATTTTTGGTATTTTTGAGGATTTTTGCAGGAAAGTGTAAGGGAAAGAGTGTCAGAATCTGCGATTGGGGTTCTGTCGTGTGGGGAGGTTTTGGTTGGGATCGCGGGGATGATTGGTCCCGATTGCGTTTGTTTTGTGTTCCGCCGTGGATCCCGTGGGTTTTGGGGAGCCAGGCGGGTGTAAAACGCGGTCGCCTCACAGGCCGCGCGTCCGAATTGTCGAATTCGACACTCGCGCGTTGTCGTTGTGAAATTGGCACCGAAAGCAGCGTCGGATCGTTGCCCGCGGAGCGATTCAGTGCGTGACGAAACCGAACAAGGCTGAGTTTGCCCGAAACGCCCTGGATGTATACTGCACGTACCTTGACTCGTGATATCCCCCCCTCTTGCATCATAGAAACTGCGACTTTCCGCCAAATCTTGCCACCCACGAGGTCTGACTCACCGCGCCCGCTGGAGCTGACATCACTGGGGCCCCGGGACATGTCGCCGCGGCGTTGGTCATTCCCCGCGCTCTCCCGAGTTTGGTCCCCGGAAGACCTCGACCCCGACGTCGCAATCGCCGCCGAAGCACGCATCTCGGCCTACCTCCCAGGCGCAACCCCGACCCTGCGGCCGCGGGCGAGTGTGCCGCGCCACCGACGGATTATTGTTCTATGGACCTTTTTTGCAGTCAGTGGATTTCGTATATTTGATGACTCATGATTCTCTGGTTTAAATCGCCTAAAAACAGAAGGGAAAAGTGTCGAACACGCGCGCGCCGTTCGACCTGAGATTGACTCCTCTCCTCGACTTCCTGTTTTGTCTTTTGTCCGGTTTTTTTAAGAAACGCGTTCAATAAGTGTCTACACTGCTACTTGTCTATGTCTACGTTCCGGCGTTTCTGACGTGCGCCATCTCCGTGTCGTGCTGTTCGCAACTCTCGGCGGTGCGCACGGCATGCCACGTAGTGTTGCTATGACTAATCGTGGTATCAGAGCGGAAAGATATCAGTTTGGCAAACGAATTATTTCTGCGCAACTGCTCGCCAAGATCCCTCAAACTCCCCACTCTCCTCAACCCCCCCCCAAGGTTTGAAAGCAAACCAAGGTACGCCACTATTCCTAACACAAAGTTTAATGCCCCAATCCCCCCGAACAACCCACCGCCGCCGAATCTTCGAAACACGAACCCGCCCAGGACGGATCCTAAAAAAGACCCCGCCGCGTTCATTCCTCCAAACACACCCATCACCGACGAGGTCAACCCGGGCGGCGAAATCTGCTGCACGAACGCGGTGCCTACACTCCAAAACAAACCGAACGTGATGCCGTGTAACAACTGTGCGGGGAGCACGATCCACGCTCCTAGGGGTGTTACAACCGATAACCAGGGTAACGCCGCGTAGAACCATTGCCGCAACGCGTAGCAGAAAAGAATCAAAACGATCGCCAGTTCTGTTGAAATATACTTCTTGATCTTCTTTTCCTTCTTGAAGACTATTACTTCGGAAACACAGGTGAACCCTAACGCGACGCCCATACACAAACGGGACGCTCCTATGCTCGGATCCTCCATCCATAAAAATAAATACGTATCCGTCACTGCCATGCTCGCGGACATCAACAGGAAAGCAAAAAATGTTGCGGCGTTGGTGTAATTGCTTACTACGCGCCAGGTTTTTGTTGCCACGCTTTCGGTTGAGGTGTGACTGTTTTCTTGTGCTGCTTGTGTCAATACTTCCACACCCGGTTTCGATTTCGATCCTGTTCCTGGTGCGGTAAGTATAGCGGTGGTCATGAGCTCATCCTCGTCGGAATCATCAAAGCTGTTGCGGTCATCAACGCGATTCCTCTCGTGCTCGTTCCTCTCGTGCTCGCTCGTCTCCTCAAACGGGGTAAAGTCGAACCCAGTGGTCGTTACGGCAGACATCGCCAGAAATATTGGATACGCGATGAACGGCGCGTGTTGCGCGTATTTAGCCGGTAGGTAGGTCAACGCCGCGCCCATCGCCGGGCCGAAAATGAAGCCCCACGAAACCGCACCCCACAGTCGGATCTCGCCGTACGAAGTGCCACCTAACGGTTTTTCGTTTCTTGATGCCGCGCGTCGCGTCATCGTTCCTGTAGCGGCGTCTGCCAGCGTCATCGTAGCCGCGCACGTCGCTTCTAGGAAAAATATGTACACGAATACCGAGGTGAAATATTTCGGCACGAGCCATCCAAGACTGGTGTACCCCACCCCCTGGCATACCGTTTTCCAGAAGAACAACAAGTTGTGCTTCCCCGTGTAATCAGCGACCACGCCCCACACCGGCGTGGCGACGAAACTCACAAGCGGCCGCAACGCATTCACCAAACCAATTTCACTGGTGGTTAAACCCCACTTCTCGTAGAACAACGGCAAGTACGGGGTCATACACGCGTAACCGGCGAAGGATACGAAGTACCACGCTTTGGCGTAGTGTAAAGGGTGGATGGAGGTGGCGTGATGGGGGAAACGCGTCATCTCGAGACGATGATAAAGGAACGCGCCGTCTTTTCGGTGTCGTTTTCACCACCTTGTACGTCCCCCAAGCCGAAGCGCAGAAAACAACGGGCTATGCTCCCAACTGGGAAGTGCTTCGGCAACCCGACAAACACCTCCAACAACACCAACACCTCCCCAGTGCCACACGCACTGGGGTGGGGTTGACTGGGACTAGTAGTGGTGTCGGGAAACATCACGAGAAAAAGACGAAACGAAATGAAATGAAAAAGAGGGAAATCAAGAAAAACACATCTCAATTCAATCACAACCACCTACGACCGAAAGTCCCCCCCGTCGAACCCGGCGAACCCCGCTAGTTTAAACACCGGGTAGTACGCCTTCTTTTCTATTTTCGAGCACCAGTTCCACGCGGAGGTGAGCCGACCGTCGATACAAGAGCCTGCGTCGAAAAAGTTATCGGCGCCGCTGCCGTCGAAGGCGTGCCGGAAGAAATCGGTCAGGATGTGCTTTTTGCATTTTTCAATCGATCCGAATGTGGACTCGACATACGTCCGAAGTCCTTCATCTTTGCACAAGTCTTCGATGGAATTCACCACCAACACAGTAGGCCCTAATATCCTCGGTACCTGCGTGTACTTGTCGATGAACATCAGCGCGTTGGGGACGTTGTGGTCGCCTAAATGCACGACCGAACTCCCTACCCAACCTCCCAGAAACCGCTGGCACTTGTGCAGCACGTTGTGCATGGCGCGGCCGACGTTCGGCGCGCTCTGAACTCGGTTCAGTCCTTGCCCGGTGTTGGTTAACGAGTACCTGTTATCATCGCGCAACAAGTCGTTCTCAGCGAGCGTCCACAGCTTGAACATGTCGTTGCTGACTTCCCGCCACAGCGTTAGGGATTGCGAGACGTACAGGAATTGCCGCTCGTGGTTGTGCGATAATCTCGAGCCTTCCGATCCAACAGAAATGCCCAGCGAGAATTCCCTGCTCTCTGGACTCTTGGGGTCGAAATGCTTGACCAAGTACGAAAGCATTGTATCCACAGGGTCCCGGTTGAACCGGAGGTACGCGTTGTTGTCGGAAATAGAATACAAAACGGATAGAATCTCTTCTGACGATAAATCAAGTGACGCGTACCGCCGGCTCAAGTGCTCGCGAGCTTTCTCTTTCATTTTAATCTCACGTTGAACCTGCACGCGGGGTTTGTTAACGTGCATGATCTCCGCGGTGGCTTGCTCCATCAACGGGTCCTGTAACATAGAAAGTCCGTTCCTTTGATCCAATAACGCGTAAGCCGTCCTCAGCGGCTTCACTAACCGAAAACCTAACAACTCGCACACCTCGTCAGTCTGCGAATCTTGCAACAAGTAAATCATCTTTCCGTACTCCGAGCGCATCTTCTCGGGGTTCATGATTTTGTGTCTGCGGTGGAGATTAGATGTCAGTTTATGTGGGCAAACTGTCAGAGGATGTATGGAATTCGTTCTTCGGATCAGGATCATGAGGAATCCTCACATGACGTCGTGAAAAACCAACGAGGTGGTACACGAACTACGCGTTAAAGGCGAGCGTGATTTTCGGGGAGAAAACGTACCTTCTTCCGATTTCGAAAATAGTCTGGAAAAAAGCCTCGTTGTTCTCAAAATCTTTATCCGCGATGAGTTGTTGTCCTTTCCTGTAATCCGTAGCGACCACTAGGCCGCACATAATCGCGCAGATCTCTTTCAATTGTTTGGTGATCCGCTGCGTTTTGCCCCTGAACGTAACGACGTCCACGTGGTCGGTGTACTCGGAGACGTGCAAAGCTGCTTCCAATAAACGTAAAAGCTTTCGCTCTTCCATGTCAAGCCGTAACGGGATGTACTTGGCGCGTTCCGTGAAGGAAGAAGAGTTGCTAGGGGCTTCGGAAGGGCCGATAGGAACTGCTTCGTTACTCACGGTGGTGTCGGTCATGTCGACGTCGTCCGCCGCGTCGCTCGGTACGCCGCTCATTCCATTTCCATCAGCAGATCCATTGACTACGCCTGTGGGTTGTTTCAACACCTCCGCCTCTGCGTTCGCAGCCATGGCTCTGGCTTCCGTTTCCGCGTTCGTTACTAAACCGTCTAGCTGCTGTAACATAGAAACTACGGTGTCACTCCCAGCGTGTGTCGCACTTAGTTTTTGAATCACATCCCGCAACTGTTTGCTTTCATCCGCTTTGGAAAGCGCAAACTCGGCGAACTGCTGCCGCGCAACTTCCAACCGCCGTTTGCCCTCTGACGCGTCACTCTCAGCCTGCGCGCGAGCCGCTTCACATCGTTCGTACTGCTCCGCGTCCACAACGTTGTTTGCGATTCCAGTCACGCCCTCGTCGCCGTCCAGCAGCTTGGACAGCTCGCCGGCGGCGGCCATCGTTTAAGATTGAATCTGCAAAAGTAACGAAAGGACCGAACGAGCCAGGGAGGGTGGATGACAGCGTCAGGTACGAACGCGTGTGCCACCCTCGATGGCGTTGAACACTAGTGACACAAATCGAAGACGCAATCCGATTGGCTTACGTGTGGACAGCAGGTGTGTGCGCCAAACACAGTGGTCAAAGGAAGGAACCATCGGATCTCTTATGAGATCCGAGCAGACAGAAAATGAGAAGGCAAAAAGTATCTTTCGTTCACTTTCTATTTACTTCCAAACGCACGTCGTTCGACCACCTCCACACCCAAAAATGGCCAACCCCGTTTGCTTCTTCGACATGACCATCGGCGGCGAGCCCGCCGGCCGCATCGAGATGACCCTCCGCGCGGACGTCACTCCCAAGACTGCCGGTACGTAAACTGTAATGCCTGATCTTGATCCGACGCGATCGGAAAGCGCCGACAGATCTCTTTCCCCCGCGAATTTGGATCGCATCCTTTCGTCACTCGATACATCGGGGACGCGATCGAACCTGTGACGGGTGTCAACGCGCGGTCTGTGTACCGCGCGCGATGAGGACCTACGCGCTATCCACCACCACGAGTCTATGACGCACCCCCGAAAGGTCAGGCCCGCGTCAGATATTTTTTGACGCGACAGACGACCATTCGCGATCGCGCTTTTTCGACACGCGTCCCGTGATCAACCCGATCGATGAGTCATTACTCAAGAGGGGTGCATCCCGACCTCGTGACCTCTGAAATCGAGAGATCGGAGGACACGAAGCGAAACACTCCAAGCGACGTTACCCGACCCAAATGCGATGACCGTCCACGTTGCTGACCTTCAGTCTCCCTTACTTCATCACCAAAAAACCCTCACTCACAGAAAACTTCCGCGCCCTCTGCACCGGCGAGAAGGGCTTCGGGTTCAAGGGTTCCTCCTTCCACCGCGTCATCCCCCAGTTCATGTGCCAGGGCGGTGACTTTACCAACCACAACGGCACCGGGGGCAAGTCTATTTATGGCGCTAAGTTCGCGGATGAGAACTTCGTTTTAAAGCACACCAGCCCTGGTGTCCTCTCAATGGCCAACGCCGGCCCGAACACCAACGGATCGCAATTCTTCCTGTGCACCGTGCAAACCGCGTGGCTGGACGGCAAGCACTGCGTGTTCGGCAACGTCACCAAGGGCATGGACGTCGTGACTTCCATCGAGAAGGTCGGGTCCTCCTCGGGCAAGTGCACCAAGCAGGTTGTCATCGCGGACTGCGGGCAGCTGTCTTAAATTTTGTGAGGCACGCTAAGGTTCTAAATAGTAACGTGACTACTCAGTACAGACACCTCAAACACGGGGGGGCGCACGTTTTTGCGTTCCCTTCCGCGAGCGGCCCGAGATTCAGTCGATGACATCTTCACCACCCTGGTTGCAATAAATATAACTCTTATAAACACGCGACACTAAATACCCCTACAAGAACTAGTTAAAGTTGGTCCGCCAGCACTACGATCCTGTCCCCTGATTGAAACGAGAAGGAAACGTTTTTATCCGGCGAGATGATGAACGACCCGTCGCTCCGCATCACCCCCAGCGCCAACTCATCTCTTTCCCTCGCGCGTTCACACAAAGTGCCCCACGTCACTTCGTGCACCACCCCGCTCGCGTCCGCCACCCGCGTGTCCACCCCCCCGAACGCATCAGCGTCTCTTAAATACATCTCGTGCCCTTCCGTGGCGAGTAAAGCGTCAAAAAGACCGGCCAGTTTAGGATTAGCCGCAACCTGCAGTAACGCCCCCCCCACGATTTCGTCGGACATGATGACATCCGGGGTCACGGGTGAGTCGTTCTGTGATACCTGGCCCATTAACTCGACAATAGACCTTGCGCTGTCGGTGTTCAAAGTCGCGACGACGTGAGGCTCTCTTACTTTCGCAAGCTTTTCTTTTTCAGCGTAGTCACCGCACACCGCTCTGGTTTGAAGAATCGTCGCAAGCACGCTCGCGTCTTCCTCCGCCTTGCCCTGCGCGTGGTCGGGCATGATGATCACCGCGTCCATGTCGTGCACCTTGGCGCGTTCTAAATCAGTATAAGCTGTAGGTACACCCCGGACGACGCGTAGTTTGCAGTTTTTCGTTGACTTGAGACTAACTCCTCCAAATCCATCATCGCTGAGGACTGTAATTTCAGAGCCATTAGGCGCCATGCTCTGCGCCAACTGCAGCGCCGTCGCCGTCTCCGCGTTCCACCCCGCAAACAGCAGTTTCATAGGGCCTTGGTTCGTAGAGGGCATGAGGCGCATATAGTGTTTTTGGGAGTGCTTGGGGGGGACTCCAGCCACATCGCTCGCATTCGCCACCGCTACCGTGCTCGTTTCGCTCAACATCACCACCTCATCTGTCGGCGAAATCACCACGTAATCACCAGGCGCTAAACTAACGCTCCCATCCGCGTGGCTCAGCCCACACAGCGTCGCGTTCGGCAGCATCCGCCAAGCCTCTCCGAACGTCTTCCCCACGAACTGTGGCGCGTGCGAGAGGTAAAACTCAGGCGTGTCTTCCGATTGCTTAAAAAGCTCTTCAAAAATTCGAGAGGTGCCGGGTTGAAACGCCGCGAATGCGGAGATTTTGCCAGTGTTTTCCGACCCGTGAACCTGCACGTACGGGTTGTTAGTCTTCAAACTTTCATCCATAACACGGAAGGTTTCACCATTCAATAACTCATCATTATTGCTCATCCTTCCAGTCGTTAACTTAAGCGCATGTCCAACAAGGTCCTGCTTCTCGGGCAATCTATAAGGCATTTGCACGATGACGTCCGGGAACGTCTCGCGTCCTTGGTCCGCTAACAGGTTCAGAACCACGGTGGCTTTCAACGCCTCTTCGCGTTGCTGCTTCTGGAACCGCTTTTGTTGCTGAGTGTCCGAACCGTCACGTTGAGATGAACCGGCACTCCCGTCCCCGCTGTTGAACATGGAGCCTCCTTCACCTAATAGTCCTACGTCCTTCTCATGCGGATGTAATATGACGACCCTTCGCGCGTCGTACGCGTTTACTTTCTGTAAATCCTCCGCGTCGAAGGGATTCCCACGGCGCGTCACCACCTCAAGCGGCGGCGAATCCTCAAGCGCGGCTTCCACGAGCTCGTCCATTGTTTCCTTGTCAATGTCGGCGAGAAGCACGACGGGTTTATCAAAAGTGCCCGCGCGTTCGCTTTTCGCCACCGCCATTTGTTTCAAAAGCGGTACTAACTGCGAGTTCCAATTAACAACCACGGTGTGGTCTTTTTCGATAACTTTATTATTCCCCGTCTTCACTTCCTCGACTTTCGTGGCAATTTCATCGGATATGATACCTATAATCACCGCGAACACAAACATCCCGGTGAACACGATGGCTTGGGTCACCACGCCCGAGCCCCAGGTTTCGTCGGTGGTCGCGTCCGCACCTGGGATGTCGAAAAGGTTGAAGTACGCTGACTTGAGTTTTTCTCTGAACGATGAATCGGATTCTTGCTGGTTTTCTTCGGAGTCGTTTTCTTCCTCGTCATTCCCGTTCCCTTCCACCATGTCCGCCAGCTTATACGCCAGCCCCCCGACGAAGATGATGGGCACGGTTAACACGAAAAGGCACATCACTTTGCCTATTAGCGGTAACGCGAAGACCTTTTGGATTTTGTACGCGAAGATCTCGCTCGCGCTGTACTCCTTGTATACGGCAAAGTTGTGCATTATTGACTTTTTTGTCTTGGGAGTCGACTCGGCGGATGAGATGTCGGCGACCAACGAGGGACTACTCGCTGACGCGTTCGCAGGTGCGGCCGACGCAGGTGCCCCAACCTGAAGCAGACTCGCGGCTGCGAACAGCGCAGCGCCTCCAACAGCAGTAGCGGTGAAGGAGCGGTGAGGGCGCGATGATGATTTGGTTTCGTCGCTCGACGTGAGAAAATTCACATCGATGGATTCGCGATCGAGGTCGTCAAGGATCGACTTCGGGCGGCTTGGTAAGTCATCGCACTGTTTTCCCATAACATCGCCCGAACCATCGCCCGTGCCGTCTGCCCCTGGTGAGGTGCGACACATCACTCGTGCGGTTTGAATTCGGCCAGCCGTCACGCAGCCGTGCGCCCGGAGAACCCCTGAAGGACCGAAGTGCAGACCATTTCGGGGCGGTTGCGACGCTTTCGGAATCACACTTCTGATGTTACCACCGCGCACGGAACGTCCAGGGGTGCGTTGACCGCTCGTGATCAAACGCACGCCATTCGCAGCGACAAGCGACATGGCTAGGGCACCGTTCGAACGGCGGTCAACACGACACGACGCGCGCGGAAGCGTGGCAGTGCACGTTGAGGTTGCGGTCGAGTGTGAAGAAATTTAACAGCAGTTGGAAAAATCAAAAGGTGTCGCCATGAGTCATCGGCTCATCGCTCGCCCGATGCCGACTGTGGCGCGCTTCTGAACGTGCATTGTATGGCGGCGCTCTTGAGTCACAGACATTGGATCTGTTTTGTAGAATTGATGTCGCTCGACCAACAACTTTCCCGTTTGTGCCGACTTGCCGACCAACGTCTGCGCACGCACTTCTTTCGCCGGCGCGCCACTCTCTTCGGACACCACCCTTCGCATCAACGGTTGACCACCTACCTCTGGAACGACCGTGATAAGAAGTGAACAGCGATGGGTGTCGGTAGCGAGTTAGGCCCCGCGCACGTCGCGAAACCCCCCGGCGCCGCGCGCGTCATCCTCACCGTCGGCCTCTACCTTGGTTTGAACTCATCGCTGAACCTGCTGAACCGGTACACCCTGGGCATGGCCGGGTTCAAGTTCCCTGTGAGTTTAACGTGCATGCACTTGATGTTCCAGATATGCGCGCTCGCGCCCATCGTGCTGCTGCGAAGCAAAGAGGGCAGGGAGCCGCATCGCGATATAGTAAAAAGGCTGTGGAAAGGTTTGTTCGCGATAGGGACGTTCATGGCGGTGAACATTTCTCTGAATAACGCGAGTTTGTTACACCTTTCCTTGAGTTATAACCAGGTCATCCGGGCCAGTATCCCAGTAGTGTGCGCCGCGTGCGCGGTGGTGGTGGAGAAAAAGGTACCAACCGTCACGGAGGCGGTTGGTCTTACGTTCGTTGCGCTAGGCGTCATGGCGACCATCGTCGGAAGCACGTCAAACGAAACCTCACAACCCAACCAGTTCGTCGGCGTCGTGTTCTGTTGCATCGCCACGGTTTCGAACGCTTTGATGATGACGTTTAGCGGGAAAATAATGGGGGGCGAGAAGTTGGATGCCGTGAGCTTGACGTTCTACACGAGCCCTGTGGTTTTGGGGTTACTGGCGCCGGTCGCGTTGACGATGGAACGAGAAAAGATGGTCGAACGTTTATACATGGACGGCGTCGAGGATGACCCTTTTTCGCAAGCCAGTTTAGCGACTCCTGGGTTCGTCTCAGGCACCGGCTTACTCAAATTAGTCTTCCTCGGCTGCTGCAACGCCGTGGTGTACAACTGGGTGCACAACAAAGTCATCGCGATGACGAGTGCGACGACCACGACAGTTTTGGGAAACGTTAAGGTTGCGATGCTGGTGTTGTTCAGCCGGGTTTTAT
>TARA_B110000977_G_scaffold181742_1_pt1 | contig 33894 bp, 18 predicted proteins | sample TARA_B110000977 | Tara Oceans TARA_B110000977 (sample SAMEA4397798) | marine metagenome | biome: Polar Biome; feature: [SRF] surface water layer (ENVO:00010504); material: water (ENVO:00002006), including particulate matter (ENVO:01000060) such as... | depth 5 m | reverse complement strand
CACATGTGGACTTCGATGCGCACGTACCGCGCTTGCACAGGGTCGGCGAACATCACCGTCTCGACCTGGTTCCGTACCGTGTTGCCCACGAAGAACCTGCCGCCGTCGACGTACTCGAAGTCTTCGTCGGCTTCGCCCTCTTCGGAGACAAGCACCTTGAACACGCGCACCATCTGGTCCGAGTTGCGGCGGGACTGCATGACGACGCCTGAGACGGTCTGCACCTTTTCACCATCGATGGTCATGTGCTCGCCCGCACGGTTATGCGCGGCGGACCAGGCTTGATCGGAGTCGAGCATGGAGCGCGCGTGCCCCACGCCGGGCGCTTGGTTGCCGGCCACGCTTGAGTAGTCGCGATCTTTTTCAACCGGGTTCAAGGTGAACGACTCGCCGATTTTGGGCGAGTAAATCAAGCCGGCGCGCATGGAGATGTGTTGGTTCCACGCGGTGGGTTCGATTTTCATGAACTGCGCTTGCACCGGGGTGTCGAACACGTTCTCTTCAGGGTGTTCCGTGGAGTCGTACCTGTTACCGTCGAATTCGGTGCCGTTGTTGACGTACGTCCACGGGCCTTCAGGGGTGTTCGCGTACGCGACTTTGTACTTCGTGACTCGCTGGCCTGACGAACGGCGCGCTTGCGTGGAGATGCCCATGATCGTCCGCACTTCACCCGCGTCCATGGTGTACCACTGGCTCGCGTCGTTCTTGCACGCGATCCAAGCCAGGTCGCTGTTCAGCATGCCTTGGTCGTGCCCGATGCCAGCCGCAGAGTTGCCGTAGACGCACGACTTTTGGCGCTTCGTGTCGGGCGGGTTCAAAGTCACCGTGCGCAAGGGCGGGCGGCACCAGTTCTCGGACATCAGCGCGGTGAGGTTTGCCTTGACGGCGTCGCACTCGATTTCCGCGGCTGACTTCACCGCAACAGTTGTCACGCCGCCCTGCACCAAGGTCACGGAAGGCGCTCCAGCGGGGGGTGAGCCGGGTGACGGGGGCGCGGGCGCGGAGCTCGCCTCGACCGCGGGCAGATCCGTGTTCTGGCACTCGCCCAACTCCTCTACGATTTCCTGGAGCTCCTCTTCCATCTTCTCTGCGTAGTACGTCGCCTCCGTGACCTTCGATTTGGTGGCTGCCAGCTCGGCGTAGCACTTGGTGACCGTCGTGCCCGTGGCGGACGCCACGTTCTCCATGCGTGAGTACATCACCAAGCACTCCGAGTTGTTCGCGCGTAACCCGCTGACCAGGGAATCAAGGTCATTTGACCGCTGCACGAGGTACGCCTTGTCCTTGGCGACTTGCTCTTTGTTGATCGCGATTTGCTCTTCGCAGGAAGTGACATCATCCTTCAAGTCAGCGACGGAGGCGGCGCACTTGCCGGAGGTCGCTTCCGCCGCGTTCTTAGCGGCAACCGTCTTGGCCAGCTCAACCTTGATCTCGCCGCTTTGCTTTTCGTAAAACGTTTTCGTCTTGGCGTGCGCCGCCGCTTCCTTTTCGGCGGCGGCGGACAACCGGGTGACGTCGTCGTTGAGGGACGCAAACTTGGTGTCTAAATGGGCGTGCGTCTCAGTGCACAGCTCTTTCAGCTCGTTTGCCTTGTCCAGCTGGTCGCCGAGTGACTTTTCGCGCTTCACGCACTTCGAAGTGAGTTCGATCTGCGCGTTGGTTTCGCGTTCCTTCTCCTGAACAAACTCGTCGTTCGCCTTGAGCTTCGCGAGGCACGCTTCTTGCTTGGCGAGGCCGCGCTCGACTTGGTTGTTGAGCTTGTCTTCGCGGTCTTCAAGGTCCGCCTCGACGGTCGCCACGGCTTGCCTCAACCTCTCAACGTCGCCCTCGAGGTCCTTCTTTACCTGTTCGTGCGCGCCGTTGGCGACGACGCACTTGTCCCGCGCGGCATCGCATGTTTTGATTTGCTCAGCCGCCTTCACGGTAACGGTGTTGAACTCGGCGCGCGTCGCGTTGAGCTCCTCGCCGCACGTGGCCCACGCTTCTTGCAGGTTGGCGATCTTCTTCACTTGGCCGCCATTGGAGACCATCACCTCCGCCTTCGCGGCGGTGCACTCCTTGACCTGCGCGTTCAATGTGGTAGTAATATTTGCCAGCTGAATCTTGGTGAGGGAGATTTTCTTCTCCGCGGCGGTGACTTCGGTTTCCAAGTCGTCGATGATGGTTTGGAACGCGCCGCCTTGCGTGAGGAGGAACTCTTTGTTCTTCTCCAGTTCCTTGATCTTCAAGGCCGACGTTGTCTTTACGGACTTCAGCTCAGCCGCGGTGGAGTTCAAATTCTTCTCGCATCTGCCGACGTTTTCGGAAAGGTCGTCGATCATCGTCTTCGACGCGCCGCCCTTCACCAGGCACTCCTCCTTGGAAGCAGTGATTTCCTTGATTCTCTTGGTGAACTCGGTGTTACTCGCGTTCGCTGCTTGCTTGGTGTCGGACAGCACATCTTCGCACCGCCCGACGTTTTGCTTCAAGTCCGCGATAACGGTGCTCTGCGCGCCGCTCTCGGAGACGCACGTCTTGATCGCCGCTCTCGCCGTGGTGAGCTGGGTGGTCATGTTCTTCGACGTTTCAGCGAGCTCAGCGACGGCGCCGTTCAAGCGAGTCTTGCAAGTGTTGACGTTGGACTCGAGGTCGTCGATGATGGTTTTGCTCGCGCCGTTCTTGGTGAGGCACTCCTCCTTCGCTGTGGTGAGCTCCTTGACCTTCGCCGCGGACGCGGCGTTGGCTTCCGCGAGCGTGGTGGAGGTCTTGTTCAGGTTCGATTCGCACTTGTCCACGTTGGCATTGAGGTCATCGATGATTGTCGCGTGCGCGCCGTTTCGCACGAGTAACTGCTCCTTTTCAGCGGTGAGGGAGTTCACCTTCGCAGCGGACTCCGTCATCGTTTTGACCAGCGTGGTTCTCGTGGTGTTCAGCGCGGTTTGACACTTGCCGACGTTGGATTCAAGGTCATCGATTATCGTCTTGTGCGCGCCGTTCTTCACCAAGCATTGTTCCTTAGCAGCAGTGAGCTCCTTGACCTTCGCGGCGGACGTGGCGGAGGTTTCGGCAAGAGTGGTTCTCGTCTTGTTCAGGTTGGATTCAAGGCGGCCGACGTTGGATTCGAGATCCTCAATGACAGTCGCGTGCGCGCCATCCTTCACCAGGCACGCTTCCTTAGCCGCAGAGAGCTCCTTGACCTTGGCGGCGGCCTCGGAGGTGGTCTCGGCGAGCGTGGTTCTCGTGGTGGCCAGCGAAGATTCGAGGCGGCCGACGTTCTTTTCGAGATCGCCAATAACAACCGCGTGCGCACCGTTCTTCACCAAGCACTCTTCCTTCGCGGCAGAAAGCTCCTTGACCTTCGCGGCGGACGCAGCAGTGGTGCCGGCGAGAGTGGTTCTGGTCTTGTTCAGGTTGGATTCAAGGCGGTCGACGTTGGATTCGAGATCGCCGATGACCGTTTTGTGCGCACCGTTCTTCACCAGGCACTCTTCCTTGGCGGCAGAGAGCTCCTTCAGCTTTGTAACCATCGCGGCCATCTCCTCTTCAGACTCATCCTCGGACTCGTCCATCTTTTTCTCAATGACTTGGAGGTTTTCCTTGAGATCCTTGACAACTTCATCGTTGGCAGCGGCGCGACCGACAGCTTCTTGCTTCTCCTCCTGGAGCTGCTTGATTGCCGCGTCAGTGCTCACGGTAGTTTCAGCGAGCGTGGCGGTGGTCTCGTTGAGCTGTTTCTCGAAATCAGCCGCGGTTGCCTTGCAGTCCACGATAAGCTCAAGGCTAGCCTTGTTCTGGCCAACGCAAGTTTGCTTCTCCTCTTGGAGCTGCTTGACGTCGGTGTCGCACTGCGCAGTAGCTTCAGCGAGCGTGGTGGAGGTCTTGTTGAGCTTATCCTCGAAGTCTGCCGCGGTTGCCTTGCAGTCCGCGATGAGCTCCAGGGAGGCTTTGTTCTGGCCGACGCAAGTTTGCTTCTCCTCTTGGAGCTGCTTGATCGCCGCGTCAGTGCTCGCGGTAGTTTCTGCGAGCGTGGCGGTGGTCTTGCCGAGCTGTTCTTCGAAATCAGCCGCGGCGGACTTGCAGTCCTTGACGAGCTCGAGCGAGGCCTTGTTCTGGCCAACGCAGGTTTGCTTCTCCTCTTGGAGCTGCTTGACGTCAGTGCCGCACTGCTCGGTGGTGCTGATGAGGGTCGCGGTAGTTGTGTTGAGCTTGCCCTCGAGATCCGCTGTAGCGGACTTGCAGTCCGCGATGACGGTCTGACTCGCCTTGTTCTGCCCGACGCAGGTTTGCTTCTCTTCTTGGAGCTGCTTGACGTCGGCATCGCAGCGCGCTGTGGTTTCGGCGAGCGCGGCGGTGGACTTACCCAGCTGTTCCTCAAAATCAGCCGCGGTGGCCTTGGCGTCCGCGATGAGCTCCAAGGAGGCTTTGTTCTTGCCGATGCAGGCTTGCTTCTCGTCCTGTAACGTCTTGATCGCGGCGTCGGTTTCGTTCACGAGCTTGGCGTTCAAGGCGGTTTTCAAAACGAGCTGCGTTTGCAGATCCGCGCGCGTGTCGACGCACTCTGTGATTAAGTCCTTGGCAGCCTTGCTTTCGCCGATGCACTTCTGCTTGTCGTTTTGGCAGCTGTCTATCGCCGCGGTGAACGCAGTGTTGGTCTTGTTGAATTCAACCTCCGCGGCTTGCAGTTTGCCCTCAAGCGCGCCAACGTTTTCCTTGATGTCCGCTAACAGCTCAGTAGACGCCGCAGATTCCCCTACACACTTCTGCTTCTCGTCCTGGCACGTTTTGATCGTGGACTCGCACTCCGCGGATTTCTCCTCAATCATCGCGTTAGTCTTCTCAGCAGTGGTTTCGAGCTCATCCACGTTCTTCTTGCAGTCTGTGATGATGGTTTTGCTTTCCGCGTACTCGCCGACGCACTTCGCCTTGGCGGCTTGCTCAGATTTGAGCGACTCGTCGAGCGCCTTGGTATCAGTGTCGTACTTTTCCTGCCACATGTCGACTTGGTCTTCAAGCTGCGCTTTGCGCTTGTTGGCGTCATCCAACAGGTCGCCGTGCGCCTCAAGCTTGCCTTCCAACAACTCAGTGCTGTTGCGGCAGTGAGACAGCGTGGTTTCCAAGCCGCCCGTGATTTTGGCGTGCGCATTGCGCTCGAGCACGATTTGCGACTCGAGGTCGTTTTTGCGCTCGGCGCAGCTCTCCAACAACTCCGCGTGCTGCTTGTTCTTCCCGACGCACTGCTGGTGCTCCTGCTGGCACGTGTCGATCGCAGCCTCCATGGCGTGTGTGTTCTTGGTGATTGCGGCCATCGTCGTGCGGTGGCGTCCCTTGAGGTTGCCGATTTCAATCGCCGCGTCGTTGAGCTTCTTGTCCGTAGTCTTGTAGTCGCCCACGCACGTAGCGGTGGCGTTTTGAGACAAGTGCAGAGCGTTCTTGCACTGCGTGATCTCTTCTGTGCCATCAGCGACGTGCGTCAGCAAGTCAACCTTCTCCGCGTTCAAGTCCGCGATCTTCTCAGCTTGTGCTTTTGATTGAGTGAACAACGTCTCCTTCTCGCTTTGAGTGGCTTTCAATTGCTTGGTCAAGTCAGAGGTTACGGTGTAGCTCTGCGTTTTCGTGAAGTTCAGTTCCTTGTCACAAGTATCGACCTTGGCTTCAAGCCCTTGCACTTGTTGGTCGAGATACTTCAAGTTCCCAGCCTGTTCGGAGGTCTTCTCGGAGCACGCCGCTAGCTTTTCGGTAACCTTTTTGGTCTCCGACGTGTGCGTCGCTTCCACACCCGCTAATTTGCTCTCAAGGCGTTCAATCTCGTCGTGCAGGTTCAGGGTAAGGGCGATGTGCGCTTCGTGCTGCGTGTGCGCCGTGTCGGCAGCGGCTTCGCTGTCCTTGACGAGCTTCTCGTACGTGGAGGTCACGGAGGCGACCTCGACATTGAGCTTCGCATTAACTTTGTTGGCTTTTTGAAACTTGAGGTAGTTTTCGTACTTTTTCTGTTGCGTTTTTCGCAACTCGTAGTACATCACTTTCAGGTCCCGTTGGAGGGAGGACACGACGTCTTCTTCGTCCAGGCCTTCGTGAGCCTTGCCGCTCAGCTGGAAGCCGATCTTGAGGAACTTCTCCCTTTCCTGGAGCGCGATGCTCTTGTGCCACTTCATCTCCTCCGTGACCTCTGCGTTTTCGGTCAGCAAATCGTCGTTCGCCTTGCTCAGATCCGCGACTTGTTGGCGCAACGTCGATAGCTGCTCGTCCGTGATTTCCTTGAACTTTTGGAACTGCTCCTGGGACTTGTGGAAGTCCGTATCAAGCTGCTCCGCGTTGTCGGCTTGGATGCTGGCGTACTCCTTCGAACGGTCGATCTCGCCCTCGGCTTCGTGCAACGCGCGCTCGATATCAGCCGCGGCTGATGTCGCAGTAGCTTCCGATTTCTCAGGCACGGGCGCGGGCGCCTCACCCACGCGCGGTGCACCGCTCTTGGAGGTGTACGGCGCGGGCGCGGCGTCGGCAGCGTATCTCTGGTCGATGATACTCCCGGACGTACCGCTGAAGTCGATGGAGGGGAACCCCAACATGCTTCCAGGGGCAGCGCGTGATGTACTCGCGACCGCAATCAGCGATCCTAAACACACCGTCAACACCCCGTACTTGGCGTTTCGCATGGCGCCCCACACGCCGTCGTGGCGGTTGGTTCTTCGTCCGGATACCAGCGGAGTCGCCTCATCGGCGCGCGCCGGTCCCGGGACCGATGCCATCGTCCTCAACGCGGGAACACAACAGCGGGGGCGTGTGCTCGCGCGTAGGCGATTGGCAGTGCGCGGCACATCCGAGTATATTTCTGCCCAGGAAAATAAGTCATCCAACACCCAAGCCGTTCAACACCGATGAGTTATTAAACCGTCGCATTTTACGGTCGGCGGCCTGTCTGACATTTTTATATATCTGTATGAGTCCAGTCTTACCAAGGCAAAGGGTGTTCTTTGGGCTGACATCGGCTTTTACCGTAAAAAAATAGTGTGCGTTTACAGCCTTTCCTTGTCTCGGTGCGTCGTCCCTTCCCAGATATAGTTGCGGCTCGTCTACGGGACGGGCCGAAGACGCACCTGGGACGTGGGCCATAGTATCAGCGCCCCTTCGGCGCCGCCGCTCTGAAGATATCTCTGTCGTTGTTTTCTTCCTGCGGGTCGACCTGCTCGTCACCCTCGTGAGACGCGTTGTGGTGTGGCTCTCCAGGCGTCACAGCTGCGTGCCCCCGGTAGTTTCTTTCGACGCGGCGCGTGAACAGCGGCGACGCGCGTCTCACGCGTGCTCGTGCGCACATGGCAAACGCTGGGTTAGGCGGACGGAGCCGGATGGCGAACGAGGTCTTGGAAGACGACGACCGAGCCATGGTTTCGCCCACCACTCCCGCGCGCCGTACTTCACCCTCGCCGCGTCGAGAGCGTCGACGGTCTCGTCCGCGTCGGCCGCGTCGAGATGCCAACGCCGTGGGCGAGGTCGAGCTGCACGAGGTGGTGGTGAGGGAACCCGAACCGAACGATGGCGCGGAGGCGGGGAAGACGGACGAACTCGAGGAGGAGGTTTCCAGTGAAGAGAGTGACTCGAGTGCCTCAACCGATAGTGTTTTTTTTTGTCGCATATGTTTGGACGCGATATCGCCGAGCGTCGTGGAGAGGGGCGACGCTACGCACTTGGGGTGCGCGTGTGTGGGCGGCTATATGCATCGCATATGTGCGCTTGAGTACCTCTCAAAAAAAAGAGCGACGCACGCGTTGACGTGCGAAGTGTGTTTAACACAGATGACAAAGTTGAAGTCGGTGCAGCAAGACCGTCTCGCGGAGCGACGAAGAGCTGGAAGAGCGAGAAGGGCGCTTCTCACGATTAACGGAGCGGACGGCGATGATGTCCGACGAGCACAAAACGACAACTCCGAGAACGACGATACCTTGCGTTTCGAGGTGGACGACCCGCGTCACCGCACCATCGCGTGGGGAAGTAGAAATCCGTGTATGTGGTTCCTGTGGATACTGACCAGGCCGTTAGCGGTGGTGCTATGGGTAAGTGCAAGACGTCTCTTTTTTGTTCCTGTTTCTGTGTATCACTTTTACCCGCTATTACTTTCTATACCGTCCATTACCCGCTCCCATAGTAACACTCTAGAGTAGAGCGGTAGTAATACTCTATCGCAACGACACTAACCACCAACAGTCCCTCGACCTCGCCCTCACGTACCTGTCCAAAACCCTGCTACTGTTATTCGTCCTCGCGTTCTGGGGCCTTCTGTTATTCAGCTGGTACAAGTCGTTATAAGCTTAAGAGGGTCGTTTTTGTTCTTCGCCTTCGCAGGGACACTCGGGTATTTACTCTACGAGTGGAGAGAGAAAGGAGCGAGCGAGGGACAGGACGAGAGGTACAGCCGGGAACACGACGGATACGGCAGGTATCACGGGGACGACGGAGCTGGGCCGTAGGAGTGGGATGAACGAGTACCAGTAAAGCAGGAGTAGGATGAATGAGTACATTTTGATTCGTAACGTCACTGACAATACAAAATCTAAGCCGCCCCAACGATTCCCCCCCTCGCCGCTTTCCGCGGCGCGGTCTTTCCCTCCACCCTTCGTTTCCGTTTTTCCTTTGCATCCTTCTTCTGCTTGACTTGGTTTTTTCGTTTCTTATCCTTCAGTTGCTTTAAACGCTCTCGTGTTGCGCTTTTGCCGATCAAACCAGGCGCCTCTTTAAGCCCGAAGCATGCCGCGACATGTCCTAAATGCAAACGCTTGACGTGAAAAATGTGCTTCAAGTGCGACGGGAACGTGGCGTACGCTCGTACGTGCGCTCTGAACGCATCCTTCGCCAATGTACCAAGTTCCGTATCCTTCCCAACTTCGTGATGTAGCCTTTTTTGAAGCGCCATCGCGGCGGGGTGAAGATGCGGGTCGCGCTCGTACCGTCGAGCATCTCTAGGTTCAACTGTTTTATTTTTACTCTTGTCATTACTCTGATCCAGCCCGTGTTCCAGCACGTCGAGCATCGCAGGCACGCTCGCGGCGCCAAAGGACACCCCCAGCTCCTGTAACACCCCCGCATACTCTGTTTCCCTTGGTTGCAGAAACAAAACAGCCTCGCCCTCTTGGCCTAGACGCGCGGCTCTTCCGACCCGGTGCACGTACACGTCGCAGTCTTGCGGCGGGTCCACTTGCACGGTGGCTCCGACGTTTTCGAAATCAAGACCCCGTGCACCGACGTCCGTACACAACAAAACCCCAGCAGTGGCCTTGGCGAACCCGGCGTACACTCCTCTGCGGTCAGCCTGAGACATCACACCGTGTAAACGGAACACGGAGTACGCGGGATTTGTACTTGTTGTTGTTGTTGATGTTGGTCTTCCGTTTTGATCTTTCTCAACCTTGTTCCCGGCCAGCCAACTCAGCACGTTGTAGTGGAACTCCACGGACTCGCAGGAGTTGAGGAACACCATCACTTTCGGCACGGACCCTCGCATCCACCCGGCTAACAAACCGGCTAGCGTCGCTAACCTCGCCTTCGCCGGAACCTCCACCGCGGTGTGCCGCAACTGCGCGGGCATGCGCGCCGGTTGGGTTTTTGGTTTTTCTGATTTGTTTTCGTTGTCGTCGAGACTACTTTGCGTACGTGTATCACCCTCTTCCCCCACCACCTCCACATCCTCCGGGTCGATTTCCACGGTTTTGGGGTCGGTCATCGCGAGTTCGATCAACCTACCAGTGCCTTTTGTTAAAGTCGCGGACAACAGCGCGGTACACCGGCTCGCGTTTTCTGTCCGGCGGTTGATGTCGGCGAGAATCGCGTGCAGGTCCTCTTCGAATCCCAGATCCAACAATCGATCGGCTTCGTCAAGGACTAGGTATCTGAGTAAGTCTGCTTTCAACGCTTCGGTGCTTCTCATGTGATCCAACAACCTGCCAGGAGTCGCAATTAGCAAACTCACCCCCTTCCTCAGTCGCGCTTTTTCCTTCTGTTTATTTTCCCCGCCCACCACGGATGAACAATTGATCCAATGAAACGCTTTGCCCGCGATTTCGACGCAGGATTGAAGAACTTGCGCGGCGAGCTCGCGCGTCGGGACCATCACTAACGCGCGTACACCCTCTTCTCTTTGGATTCGGGGGGTCATGCCCCCTAACATCGCTAACAGCGGACACACGTACGCAAGCGTCTTGCCGCTCCCCGTCTCCGCCCTTATCAGCACGTCTTCACCGTTCAGGATGAGCGGGATCGATTTACTTTGCACCCTTGTCGGGTTGTGAAAGTTCAGCTGCTGATTGCGCAGCCGGTTTATCAAACGGTCGGGTAAACCGATACCCTCCCAGGTTGAACTATCGGTGCCGAACACGCGGGAAGATGCTAACGCGCTTAGAGGTTTTTCATTTGTTGTGCCTTCGCCACCTTCTTCCATCTCCGTGGGCATCATCGCCTTGCGCATCAAACTCGCCCAGTCCCCGGGCTTGAACTCGCCTTCGCCTTCATCGTCATCATCTAGGCGCGACGCAACCTCTACTGCGGTGGATATGCCTCGGCCGCCTCTACCACATCTACCGCCGCGACCACCAGAAGACCCTTTCCCTCCCCTGCCGCCTCGGCCGGCAGTCGATACGCCCCTTCCGCCGTGTCCTCGACCGCCGGTGTCTCGAGCGGAGGTGTCATTAGCCGCCGCCGCCGCCGAGTCGCTTGGATCCGCGTCGGCGGGTGTCCAGTCCTTCGGTGCCGCACCTCGTCCGCCTGATCCACCGCGACCGCTGCTTCCCGCGCCAAGGTCGCCTCTGCCGCCGCCTCTGCCTCTGCGTTCAGCATCCTTTGAAGCTGAGCCCACCATGTCTTTCCGCTTCCCCGCCCACCCGCGGTGCCGGCCTTTGCGTTCCGGTTTCAACACAGTCCTTCTCCGAGGGTTGCCCTTTCGCACGCGGGGCTCGTCATCTCCGTCATCACCGCCGGCGAGGTTAAGCACGAAGCCCCTGTCGTCGTCGTCACCCATCACCGGCCGCAACGCGACACGCGCGTGTGGTGAGGAGTTGCGTAGGAAAGGGTCGAGGCCTGTCGTTCCACTAAGATTTCGACTCGCACGCTTTCCGTAAGCTCTCCAAAAAAGTAGAAATAAACGACACGTCATCACCACAACCACACCCACTCCCCCCTGCGCCGCATCTGCACATTTCAATAGATGTTCGCCGTGACCACCCAAGTCTCTATCCGCGCGCCGAGTGCTCGCAAGACGCGTACCGGACCCGTCGCGTCCGTTGCGAAGCCCCCGACCACGGTCTCCGCGGAAAAGCCATCGAAAACGAAAACGTCACAAATGGTCACTGCGTTCGCCGCTGTGGTGGCGACCGGTGTGCTGTCCATGACCGCCCCCGCGCTCGCGAACGACCACTACGCCAACGACTGTGACCCTATTTGCCACGTCCTGGATGACGGCGCGGCGAAATCGCAAAAGCAAGAGGAGGATATGAAGAAATCGGGGCCGGACATGGGTTCGCTGATGGAGCAACTCCAGGCGCAGAGAAAAGCGGAGGAAGCGGCGGCGAAGGGTGGGAAAAAGTAGCTTTAGACTAAAAGGACATACCCTTGTAATTAGGTAAGGACACTTTCTTACGGCGGACATGCACTGTTACGAGTATACTTTATCACACACCTACACACCTCTACGTAAACCCTAGGGCTTCTTGCAGGAACGATGAGATGCGTTGCTCAAGCGTTCTTCTCGCGTTGTGGCCCCGTAGAACGTGCCGCTCCTTTGGAAATACCAAAAGCTCGTAAGATTTATCTTTTAGATTGGGTGATGATGCCGTATCACCCCTTTCGTCTTGCGCTCCATCAGTCACCTCCATACCCCCATGTTTCTCACTCCCCAACCTCACCGCATCCAGGGCATCCAGCGCCCCCACCAACCGCTTGGTGTGTGAAAGGTGCACGTTCTCGTCGCTCGCGCCGTGCGCCAGGAGCAAGCGAGGGAAGTTAGTACTCGAGAAGGACATACTCGAGTTCTCAGTACTCTTAGTACTCCCGTTATTTTGTTCCCTGTACTCCCGCATCATCGCCTCCACCATGTTCACCAATGAACTGACCGAGTACCTCTGTGCATTCCCTTGTTCACCCCCCAGCACCCCCAAGTACCGCTCGCTGTAGTGCGTGACGTACTTGGCCCAGTCCGTGACTGGCGCCCCAGCGGCGGCGGCGCAAAAAACCTCCGGCTTCCGAAGCAAGCACGACACTGCCAAGAAACCCCCGTACGACCACCCAACCACTGCTACCCTCTTCGGATCCACCCACCCCTGTTTCACGAGCCACTCCACACCACAAATCTGGTCCGCAACCTCAACCTCCCCAAGTGCCTGTTCAGTTCTCAAAACGTTTTCAAACCCTTTACCCCGATTAGCGCTCCCCCTGTTATCCAGCTTCAGCGTCATCACGCCCTTTTCCCGCAACGTCTGCGCCCGCGCGTCGCTGGTGAGCCGCCACGAGTTCACCACGGTTTGCGTGTTGGGCCCGCCGTACACAGCCACGATTAGCGGATACGGAGGCTTGCCTGCGGTCTTCTCGTCAGGGACGTACACGGCGCCGTGAAGGGTCGTTTTATTATCACCCGCTAACAGCGAAATAAAACTCGGAGCCTTGTACGCGCTGCAGGTTTGCTTGTACAACGCCGTTGTCGCACACAACACGTCCGTCACGTTTTGACAACTTTGTTTCAAGTGCAGGGGTTTTCCGTGTTCGCTGCTCTTGGTTGTTCCGGGGGTATCATCCTCAGAGGTCGGGTTGTTCACGTTGTTGTTCGCGTCCGGTAGCACGACGGACATGCTTTTGACCAACACCAAGCTCGCCTCCGGGGGGGTTTTCAAGTTGTCGAACACATCTACAAACTTGGAGTAGTCGTGCGACAGCGCCACGGCGTGTACGCCGGGTTTTTGCGTAAGCCGGGTCAACTCAAACGCGGTGTTGTTATCGCTGCTGGAATCGTCGGTATCGCTGTTGTCGTTTTGCACCAAGTTTTCATGACCTCCGGATGTGTACAAACGACACCGGTACATGTGTCGCTCCAGCGGGCTCACTTCGTTCGCGGCGAAGTACACGAACCCGTTTTTCTCGTCAATGCCCATCACGCTGTTGACGCACCAGTTGCCGAACGTGAGCCGGCGGACGGGGCGAGTATTTTTGGTTTTGGTTTTTGCATCACCCACTTCTCCTTTCCTGGGCACTAAATACAGGTGATTGAACCCATGGCGCTCGGAGACGCACACCGCGTCGCCTTTGTGCCACTTGCCGCTTGGATCAGAACTTCGAAGAATCACAGGGGGGTCAGAGATGTTCACCCATGAATCTGTGGATGCCGTCTCGACGTTCACCGGCGAATCTACGCTTCGCTCGCCGGTGTTCGGGTCGAAGAGAATCGAAGAAATTTGCGTTTGTTGGCGGTTCTGCACTTGCGTTAAGAGTTCAAATGGGTACTTTGAGTTTGATTGAGTTGGAGCATCCGCACTATTAGCACTATTAGCACTCGTAACCCACGTCACGGAACACAGGTATTCCTCGTCATCGCCTGGAGAGTTAGGCGTTCCACGAGCAGAACTGCCGCAGTCCAAATCCAACCAAGTCACGGTGAACGTCTCCGGGTTTGACGAGTTGAAAATTTCAAATATTTTTGAGGATGACGAGTCGTCAGTTTTTGTGACGCGCGACACATCCACCACCCCCAATGTAACCCGCGCGTTTTCCTCACCCGCGAACGGGTACGAGTGCTTCTCTAGCCTGGGGTTATTCCGGTCCGGGTTTTCGTTAGGGTTTTCGTTAGGATTTCCAGATTGCACGTCCACGAGCGAAACAGTTCTGCTGTCCACCCTGGTGAAGGCTATTTTCCGAGAATCTGGAGACCACCAAAGACCCCGGTCTCGTCCCATCTCCTCCGCCGCGACGAACTCGGCGAGGCCGTGCGTGACAAAAGGTCGGCCACTCGCGCCGTGCGTTATGCGAATCGAGGAGGGGACTGAACTGTGGGAGGAGTTGTCGACGTCTGAAACCTGATTTGCAGTTTGTTGAGACATAGATGTGCCTTCACTCACCCGCGTAAGTGCGAGGTATATTTCACTATCCCGCACGAACGCGACCCAGTTCCCATCGGGTGAGATCGCCACGTCAAGCGCGGGGTGGGTTTTCGTGGAGCGCACGACACATCTTGGAGGCGAAACACGCGTTTCAGTGCGTTGGCGAGGAGAAGCACCAGACTGTTTGCCCACACGTTCCGTCGCGTTCTCGTTTCCAAAATCATCAAAATAAATGGTCTCGACGTCCACCACGTACGCGGCTTCCGGTTGCGGGACCAATATACGCTTTGGGTTTATCGCGTTCGCCGCCCACTCGTACCGTGTAACACCCATGCCTGCGTTAGTTAAATTTTTCACGGACGACTCGCCGCACAGCTGTGTGCTGCTTGGGTCGAAACACGCGTGCCGAGTGCCATTACTTACATCCATCACAAACAACATCCATGAGGTCCAGTTTTGGTCCCCGTCGCCGTTCGGAAGGTGCGCGTGTAAATATGCTATGTGCGTGTCATCTGGGGAGAACTCGAACCCGCCGGGGTCAAGCGCTCCAGGTGGAGGGCCCAACACGTCATCAAGGGTTAGGGATGAGAAAACGCCGTTAGCGGTGGTGTCGTTGTCATCAACTCGCGTCGAGATTCCATCGGAACGTTCATCACCTATTGCAACTAAGGTTGAGGGAGGAGTTGGGTTCCAAGCATGTCCCGCGGATCTAACTCCATCCTCCACGCCTGAGTCATCCTCTTCGTGTTGACCTCCTCCGGTCCCCATGTCAACGTCGGCGCGTGTACCACTGCCCCTGCTTCCGTGCTTCGCGTAGTGCGTGATTTTAGATGTCTCGGAACTGCCGAGACTGGAAAGTGCGAACCTGCCCGTGACGTGGCACTCAGGCAACAAGTGTGCGGTCCCTATCTACGGTGCGGCTTCACTCCACCCTCATTCGCACACGCGCGTATTGTGCACGATGGCGCACGCGATTGCTTCTTTCGCCTCCACTCGTTTCGCTCCCAAAGGTGTCACGATTCATCGAGTCGGACGAGTGACCGGTGCTCCCCGCCGACTGACGATCGTCCATGGCAAGAAAGGCGCCTGGGCCAAGGAGTTCGATCCCGAGTACGACGATGGAAAAACCCCCGTCGAGGTGGACGATGGAAGCGATTGGCCCGGTCTAGACAGTACGTGTAACTCTTACGCGTTCACTGTATACATATAGCTCTCTTGAAGTCTATGGCATCCTCCAGACATACCAACCGGACACTTCACCCACCGACACCCCTCTTATCCATGTCTAATGGCTAATTTTCTCCCCCACTCTGACCGCAGAGAACAAAGAGAAGGACCCCGCGACGTACAACATTCTTGTAAAGAAGACCGGCCCGCTGAACGTAACGTGGAATGGTGTCGGGATGTTACAGGTCCCCAAGGGCGCGACTGACAAGGAATCCAACAACGTGGCGAAGACGGTGTTGCTTCAGCGCAAGGAAGTTTTGGAAAAAGAGGTGAAACGACTTTACCCGAAGATGACGGGCAAAAAGGATTTCGTCATCCAGATGTTCGAAGATCCGTACGCAGACCCGGTGGATATGGAGCAAACCGTGCCGGACAGGATGGAAGCCGTCCCGGCGGAGATTGTGTGGATGAAAAAGGGGAAGAGGTACCCGTTTTAGGAGTGTAGGAGTGGATTGGATTTGGTGTGACGACAAAAAAGTATTTACTCGATTATGATTATGACTACTCATACTACTGTACTTCTATTACCTTTCAAGACAGGTATTCCGCTCTTTCGCGAATCGCGAGGTCTTTCTGTCGCTGCGCGTATTTGTTCTTCTCGCGCATGGCTATTTTTTCAAGGTGCGCGGAGGAGACGCCCGCGGCTCTGATTGAGATGCCGGTACCGGTTGTTTTACCAATGGAGACGTCGTCGATGGCTTCGTTTGCATTTTCGTCCCGCCCCCCTCTCGGCGGTTGCTTCGGCCTTCCATCACGCGCCCCTCTTGCGTACGGGTCGAACTCGATGTACTCGCCCCTGGACGCGGCGGCTTGTTCCCACGCCCGGCGGTCACGTTCCAATCGGGTGATGAAATCGGACTCGGCTTCTTTCAACTTTGCGCGAAGCTCTTTTGTTTCGCTCAAGTTTCGATCGTTTTCAAATTTCACCCTCTTGTTCTCATCCTCCAGGAACGAAAGTTGACTGGAAAGCTTGGCGTTCTCTTTTCGAGTCCTTTCAAGGTCATGTTCCAGTATTGCTACACTCTCGTGTACGGGCTTCTGTTCTGTTACCATCTTCTTGTAATCCTTCGCCGCGCGCTTTAGCGCGTCTTCTAAAGTTTGAATTCGCAGCTTTTGCTTTTCAACAATCGATTCGTGTTCCAACTCCAGTTTTTGCACCGTAGCTTCATACGTCGTTCGTTCGGACTCGTACAGCTTCCGGGCGTTGACCAAAGCGGTCTTGTACTTGTTCGTTTCATTCCGTTCGGTTTGTTGTCGCGTTAACAACTCCTCAACCTGCACCTTGTACGCCTGTTTTTTTACCCGTTTCTTCTCAAGCGCTTCAGCTAAATTGGATAAACTCGTGGCTTGCGCCGCCGCGATTGACGCTTCGCGTTCGTGTTCGTCAAAGTGTTCTTTTATCGCGTCCTGAACCTTTAAATCGCTCTCGCGTTGCACCTGCGCGATAACATTTTCGCAGTCACTAGCAGTAGCCTTCGCAATATCCACCGCCTGTTTCAGTTTAGCAGCTAATTCAAACGCTTGCGCCTTGTGCAGGCGTTTCTTTTCGCGTTTTTTGTCAAGTTGCTGTTTGAAGTAACTAACCTCAGCGGTGAGCTTCGCGTTTTTTGACTCAGCTTCGCTAGTGCTCGCCCTAATCTCAGCTCTGTGCTTCTCTTCGCTGCTCTCTTTCGCCGCGATCACTCGGTTCAAATCAACCTCAAGACTGGCTAATCGATTAATCGCGGCTCGGGACCGCGCGAGCTCCACCTCGGCATTGGCGTGCTTGGCTTCGGCTTCGGAGCGTCTCGTCTCGGCGTCCTCGCGCAACTGCCGCAGTTTTTCCTTATCGATTTCACCCAGCTGAACCTCCGCGACTAGGTTACTAATCCGCCGCTTCAACTCGAAAAGCTCCTCGTGGTTGGTCGATAAATGTTGAGAGTCACCTTGAGTGGAAGGCATCTGGTATTTGGACAGGGCCTGTTTTGCCAGCGAAGCGTTCGCGTCTGATTCATTCACGCTTTCAACCTTCTCCCGTTCATTTTTCATCACCAGTCTCCTTTTAAGCTCGTCGTTTTCGCGTTCAAACTCCCTTTCCCTTCTTCCCGCCAGGTCCAAATCGAGTTCATTAACGCGTCTCGATGCATCACTCGCATCTAAATGAGCCTTAGCCGCGGCGAGTTCGCGTAACAACTGAGACGGGTCGCGGGCGTCTTCGTCGATTGTTTCTTTTTCAGGTAAAGTTTCTGTTTTTTTCTCTGTTTTCGTTTTCGTTTTCGTCTTCGCCTCCGCCCCCTGCCTCTCCAGCTCCTCGAACCTCGCCTCCGCCGCCGCCGCCGCCGCCTCCGCCTCCGCATTCTTCATAAGGCGCATCTCATCCTGCGCCGCGCTGATGGAGGCGACCGCCTCCGCGTCTGCGGCTAAATCAGCCAGCGCGGCTTTCACCGCGGGGGACACTTCAAGAGACTTTGTGGATTTTTTATTCCTGCCCTCGGACGACGTGGTGGATGTGGGGGTGCCACGCGACCGTTCGGAACGCTCCCTTCGCTCACTTTTGTCCTCCGACGACGTTTTTGTTTTCGATTTCGAATAAAGTGGAACTCCGCGCTCGTTCGCTTCACCGCTGACGTCCTCATTTCGCGACACATTCGGCACCACAGATTTTGATTCTCGTCTCGATTCGCCCTCAGAAGTGTCCCTCCGCTCCTTAGTCTTGGAGGAGGTCTTGCTGGTCTTACTAGTTTTGGAAACCTTACTCGCTTTCGAGCCTTTCGACTCGCGACTCTGCACGCTCTTTTCGCTCATCGTGCCGACGCCGCGCGACGCAGAGTGGGGACAAGCGGAGCGGAAACATATTTCTCGGATGAGCCGTTGAAACCGTTGACCGCGCTTTTTCCGAGAGTGCCGTTTTATGACGAAAGATAATTATCATTTAGTGTACAACAATCGCGCTTTATACTGATACTACGGGCGCGATTCATCCAAAATTCTTCTCAACCGTCCCCTAGCCCCTTTCGTTCAAACTTCCAAGCCGAGAAAAGCTTGGCGACGATTCCTTCGATGTATTTGTAGAGCTCACGAACGAATCCTGACTCTTCAACTTTTCGCGCCGTAATTCCGCGCGCATCTTTTTTCGCACTGCTTTTTCCTCCGCCAAGTTCCGGTGAAACACCGCGGAGAAATTACTCCCAATAACAGTCACTGGCAGCGCAACCACGAGCACCCCAAAACACATCACGAACCCTCCGAAACACTTTCCGAGGACAGAGCCGGGGTTGGTGTCGCCGTACCCCACGGTGGTCATGGTCACAAACGTCCACCAGAAGCTCCGTGCGATTGAGTCGAACTGCGATTGGCGGTACAAAGTTACGCACGATGTCCACCGTTTGTACGGGTATTCGCACAGAAACACCACAGACGTGGCGTCGTGAGATACCGACTGCAACTCGCAAGGGTTGTCCTCGCCTGCCGCGTAGGTGATGGTCGTGTCCGTGTCGTTCAAAGCCTCTCCTGATGATAACCCAGGCTTACTCACTTCAGAAAACGCGTTGGGCTCGCCCCTCGAGGTATAGTCGACCGTCACGGAACAACTATACGCGTACGCGCTTTCCCAGTGCTGCGTAACTTCGTTCCACCGGCCTCTTTCGATGTAGTAAATAAGCGAGGAAAAAACCACAACGCCGATCGTGATGAGTAGCAGCAACATGTTCAGCGCCTTGACGCTTCGCACCATGGTTTCCGCAAACAGATCCATGGAATCTTTACTCGCGCGTAACAGTTTGAACAACCGTGCAAGCCTCAAAACCCGAATCACCGCCAACCCGGGAATTGCATCCGCGTCCCCGTTACTGAGCCACTCCGCGATTAAATCCACGTAAAATGGGAAAATCGCCAAGAAATCAACGACGTTCATAGGTTCCTTGGCGAATTTTTTTCGATCGGGCGACGCATAGAGACGCAGTCCCAACTCGACGGTGAAGCACAATATGCAAAATGCTTCTGAGACAAACCACACTGAGTTTTTCGAAAAAACTTCCCTGTATATCCCGTGCAGCGTCTGGGCGCAGTACATCGTGGTGCTGAACAGAATCAGCAGCAAAAACGAGGCGGCGATTACCGAGGCTAACAAGCTGGAAGATGGATCATCTAACGTGACCCAAATCTTTTCCCGCCGCGTCAGAAACGCCCATCGCGACGAGTCATAACTGTACCCCCCGCTCGCGGCTCGCTTTTCAGCCGCCATTCGTGACCGTAACGCCTGCGAATCTTTCAAGCTTTTGACCCTCTTCAAGAGATTGGCACCAATCACGCTCGGCATGGCTAACAGCGATGTGCTCTTTTCGCCTCGCAGCGCTCTAGGGGAACTCTCTACGGAACCACTCCCGATGGATTTATTGCTTCCGATTCGGCGCAGCGAGTTACCGCCCGTAGCAAGCGAGGATCTGTCCCCTTTCTCCCCTAGACTCGCCGTACCTCGTTTCCGCCGTTTGTTCTCCGCCTTCCGTTCGCTTACTTTCTCATCAAGCCGCATGAGCATCACATCGTACTGCTCGAAGTTTACTTGAATCGTGTCGCCCTCGCGCACGTCGTCGAGGGAAAAATTTTCATACGCCAACCGCAAGTGGGGGTCCCACAAACGGAACGCGCGTTTTGCGTCCTCCATGCACCCCATCGGGGCTTCCCTATCGAGAAGCTTAACACCTTCAATCTCTTCGTTCTGCGTGAACTCCTCCGTGAATGAACGGGTCAAGGAAGCATAGGTCCCGTCCCAATCAACAGGGACTCTTTCCGTCTTGCACGCAAGGTTGATCGACCGGAACCCGTGGTAGGACCCGGGGACGAACGGTCGTGAAACCTCGCTCTCATCGCGGAGCGACATCGCGTCACGACCGGTGGCGCACCACAGAACACCGCAGCCGCGCCCGGACACGCAAACCCGGCCGCGCGGTACTAGCCCGCGCGCCGATGGGACTGCCGTCAATCAAATTTACCCCGAGGGAACGCAACGAATAAAAAATGACTCACGGGCTTGCATCCAGATTTCATTAGACCGTCAAAATGACTCTTTGCCATTTAACTCAAGAAACTGCAGATTACTCGTCGTTTGGGTGATCGGTTTTCATGCTTTTTTCGCATTTTTCGTCTTGGCGATCCGGCGGCCGGCGAGGAGTGCCGTCGCCCCACCCTCTCGCGTCACTTCGAGTGACACTCGTGAACAGTGTCAGAGATCGTTCCTTGTCCTTGAAATACACGGCAGGCCGCGTGTACTTGAGGACGACTCTTCGGTACCGCAACCGAACCACGTCAACGTCGGCGCGGCGCTATCCATCTGCGACGTGGACGGCTTGACGTGAAAATATCATCGACGCTTCGTCGCCCGGCGTAGGTACCATGTCCGCGGCGATGCGCTGTGCGGATGGCAGCACGCACGCCAGCGTTTCTAACCACGGTGTGATGAGCGCCTCTGCGACGCGCGGCGCGAGAGGAAGAGGCGTACGCGGACCCGTTTCAAGAGCCGCCTCACCCGCGTCTACGTCGGCGACCTGCGGGCTGATTTCCGCGCATGCCCGCAACTGCGGGGTCCGCGGAGTCGGTTCTCGGGCCACACCCTCTTTAGCACCGTCTCTCGTCTCAGCACGACGAAATGCAATGTCGGGTCACCTGAACCAACGCGCCCGAACACACGCGATCGCGGAACCGGGCGAGTCCGTGGGGTCACACGATTCCGGAATTGATAGCCAAAACGTTGAGGACAAAGTCGGCGTGCTTCTTCTCAACCTCGGCGGCCCCGAGAAACTGGAGGACGTGCAACCTTTTTTGTACAACCTGTTCGCGGACCCTGACATTATTCGACTTCCGGCGGCGTTGGGTTGGTTACAGAGTCCGTTGGCGGCGTTGTTGAGTGCCAATCGCGCTCCAAAATCTAGAGAGGCTTACGCATCGATTGGTGGCGGCTCCCCGTTGCGCCGGATCACGGACGAGCAAGCCGACGCCATCGCACAAGCCATGTCACGAAAAGGTGAGCCAAACACAAAGGTGTACGTGGGTATGCGGTACTGGAAGCCGTTCACCGAGGATGCGGTGGAGGCGATCAAAGCTGACGGCATTACTAAATTAATAGTCCTGCCGCTGTACCCCCAGTTTTCAATCTCGACCTCGGGGTCGAGTTTGCGACTGCTGGAACAGATGTTCTCGGACGATGACTACCTTCAAGAGAAACTTCAGCACACCGTCATACCGAGCTGGTACCAGCGACCTGGGTACGTTAAGAGCATGGCGCAACTCATAAAAGGCGAGCTGAACAACAAGTCGCGAAATTTTCTATCAGACGACAAGCCTGTGATATTTTTCTCAGCGCACGGCGTCCCTGTTTCCTACGTCGAATCCGCCGGTGACCCGTACAAGGAAGAAATGGAGCGGTGCGTCGGGTTGATTGTGGATGAGCTGAAGGAAATCGGGGTGGATAACGAGCACGTGCTGGCGTATCAATCCAGAGTTGGGCCGGTGGAGTGGCTCAAGCCGTACACGGATGACGTGATCCGGGACATGGGCGAGAAGCAGGGCGTCAAGGCGATGGTCGCGGTGCCCGTGAGTTTCGTCAGCGAACACATCGAAACCCTGGAGGAGATCGACATGGAGTACCGTGAACTGGCGGAGGAGAGCGGTATTAAGCGGTGGGGGAGGGTGCCTGCCTTGGACACCGATCGGACGTTCATCGATGACCTAGCGGACGCGTGTTTGGAATCCCTCGCCGGCATGCGTGGCGAAAAAACAAACAACAATCCGGATGAAAAGTACGCCAGCGCGTACGACAAGGCGTCTGACAAAAAAACCTTCTCCGTATCTATGATCCCGCCGGTTCCGACGATGCCCGCGGGGTCCGGTGGCAGCGACGAAGTCCCTACAGTCGGGGATCTGCTCGGCGTGAAACCTGAGCCGTGGCGGTGGGGACCGTTGGAGTTTGCGTTCGTCGCGGTCTCCATTTTGCTGTCGACCATGCTGCTGATGGACACTGATACGGGCGCCGGGCTCAACGAAACCCTGTTCAAGTAATTTTGGTTTAATGAAACAGTATGAATTAAAGTACGCGACCGCATACATACACGACCTACCCCCCTTACTACCTAGAAATATTATTTTTCTGTTCCTCAACCTTCGCTCTGCGCAGATGTGGCTCCACGACTTGCGCTGCAAAGTCGACGCTTAGCCGGTTTGCGGTGAATTGAGCATCCTCACCAAGGGAGTGAAAACAAGTACACCACCTTGTATTGGCTTCGGCTTCAATATTTTGACCCTGACCTTCATCGCTGAAACATTTTAATAACTTAGCGCTCCACCCTTTCACTCCATTAAGCTTTTCATAGGAGGTTGTCTTATATTCCGCGAATGCGTCTTCAACCGTTTTCGAACCCACAGTGGTCAATATCTGCGGGCAGGTTTCAAGCACCAGCGCCACGCCGTTCTCGTCCAACAGCCACCCAACCTGATCAATAACAACATCAACATTCTGTGTGACGGTTTTTTTCAACGCCTCGATATCGCCTTTGAACGCGGTCAGTAACTCGGGGTGCTTACCAACCGCTCGGCTTACTTTTAGCCCGGGGACTTGGTCCAATCCTGACCTCAGCGCGACGACTCGGTTAGCAACAGAGTGCTTATCCGTGCACACGTCGAACAGGATTGAAGGTTGCTGGTGTAATATATGTGCCGCTTCACATCCAGGAATCAACTCTTTTAATGCTAGAATAGCGTACTGCACAGCTGTCGGATCCCGGTACAACTCGCCGTACGATGTTTTTTGCCACTTCGCCCCGAGAATTAACAACCGTTGCGTCATCACCTCCCCCGCGCCGTTTTGTTGCCAAACTTCGAACACCGAGTCTTCCCAGTCCTCTTCCATCGCCGCGAATGACGCACTTCTTTGCCGAATCCCATCAGCACCCCACACGCCGTACTGCCGCTCGTCGTCCTCCTTGGCTTGGATGTCGTATTTGGCGAAGTTGTCCATTTCCGAGAATTTAGGTACATGGGAACGGGCACGACCGAAGGAGTGGCTTGGCTTTTGTCGAAACAACAGGCGCGACGTGGACGACCGTGCGCGGCGCTTGGCGCAAAAGCCGGTGGTGGCCACCCCAGCGGGCGCCGCGAACGCCGCGGGCGTCGCCGTGACCATGGCGCCCGAGCGATTGCTTCGGCACTAAACAAACGACTCACTTTTTCTCAAGCTGAAAAAAGCTCTTCAAGTCATCTCCGGCAGCCGCCAGTCGGCCGCGCACGCCCACTGGGCAGGCACCCACTCCCAAGTATGGCGGCCCGAGTGGTGCGTGCTGCGCGCACGCTGACCGTTCACGTGCGCGCGCCGCGCACCAGGGTGTTCGGAGGCAGCGGCGTCGGCGTTTCGCGTTGGGTATCCGTCGCGCGGTGCTCGCCGCCGGCGCTCGCTTTTGTTTCGCCCCAGGCGTTCCGTCGAAAGGGCCTTGCCACCGAACAACCGTGCGTCACCCGAAGCGACCAAAGGGGCAGCGCACACATGCGTATGGCACGCGAGACCCCAAATTCTTGGCTCACCGGCGTGGCGTGTCGCGCGCTCTCGAACACACCTTCCGATGCGAATGATACAGACGACCAGGCGGCGTTTGATGACGAGGACTACGACTACAACGTAGAATCGTCCTACGACGAAGACGACGATGAGGATGACTTCGACGCCTCTAGCATCCCTTTCGCGTTCGCAAACGACTCTGGTGACAAAATCGGAGTTGATGTGTTGGTGGTGGACGAAAACGGCGGCCCCCCTGTGTCTGGGGATGAAATGCAGATTGAAACGCTGGCCAACGTCCTGGAACACGACGCGCGCTTCGTGATTCAAACGCTGTTGGAACTTTCAACTGGTACGAGTGATAGGAATGACACGAATGACATGGAGGATACGGAGGACACAAACCTTCTGAAGGAACTCGCCCTACGTGTATTCCCCGACGAACTGGACGTGACGTACGTAGAGCTGTCCGTCGCTTTGTGCACTGATTCCCACATCAAATCTCTCAACTCCGAATGGCGCGACAAAAACGCGGCGACGGATGTGCTGTCCTTCCCCGCAGAAACGTTCGGGGACGTCGTTGTGCTAGGGGACGTAGTCGTTTCGGTGGACACTGCGGTGAGGCAAGCCAGGGAGATGCGGCATGGGGTGTTACATGAACTAAGAGTGCTCCTGGTGCACGGCATCGTGCACCTTTTGGGGATGGACCACGAGCGGAGCGCAGCGGAAGCGGAACAAATGTCGCGAGTGGAAACGGCGCTGTTGAGGTTGTTGGTGCGACGTGAGATTGATGATTCTTCCAGTGACGCAACCATCCTGCACGGGCTGATCGCCTCCGCCGCGTCCGGCGAACGCGGCGAGACGTACTTCGGGGTTGGGGCGAGTGCAGATGACGGGGACTCCTCTTCCGGAATCGGAAGCGAAAACGAAAGCGAACCCGTCGCGTTTCCGTCTGTTATCGACTTCGACTGCCCCCAATACTCGACCCGGTCGTGCGATTTCCTGGCCATCGACTTGGACGGCACGCTTCTAAACCGCGAAGGTGTCGTGTCGGTTGAGGTCGCCAATGCCTTAAAAGAAGCAGCGATGAAAGGCGTTTTAATCTGCGTCGCCACCGGCAAGGCGCGGCCTGCGGCGAGACGAGCGCTGAGCACGGCAAATCTTGACGGCCCTGGATTAGTCACTGGTGATACTTCTCTGGGTATTTTTCTGAACGGCATGGACGTTCGAGGAACAGGAGGAATGTCACTCGTTAGTGCTACGCTGGATAACGATGTGGTGCGTGACGTGTTTGCGTTCCAAGGGGAAAAGGGTGGTAAAGCATCCCATGAGCAATTGCCCTCAAATGACTCCACGGCGTTGACTGCATTTTGCGGCGAGGAGTGTTTCACGGTCGGTACGGAGACGCACGTTTTGCTCCGCGAGCTCACCGCGAAGTTCCACGAACCCAGCTCAGTGGCGTGGAAGGACGTAGATGTGCTGTTGCGAGCTGCGAATGCGGCGAGGGGCGGGAATTTGGAGGACGAAAGCGGTAAAGGCAAACAGTCTGAAAACCTCTCCGGCGTTTCGAAACTTTTGCTCATGGCGGAGACCGCGGAGGTGATTGATTCGTTGCGTCATCAATTGGAAAAAGTCGTGGGTACACGAGCCACGGTGACACAAGCTGTGCCCACGATGTTGGAAGTGCTGCCGAAAGGGCATGACAAGACGACTGGATTTTTGACTTTATTAAAAAGTTTGAAGTCCAACGCCAAAGGCGACCAAAAAAATATAAAAATCCGAGTTGTCGCAATCGGCGACGGCGAGAACGACGCGGGGTTGCTTCGCGCGGTGACCGTGGGGGTGGCGATGGGGAACGCGTGTGCGGTGACGCGAGGGGCGGCGGACCACGTGCTGGACTTGACGAATGACGAGAATGGAGTCGCGGATGCGATTAGGAAGTTCGTGTTGTGACAGGAGCGGGGGTAGCGGTGTTATTTATCTGATGAATGTACTGTATGCGCTCCTCTCGTAAACGCCGAGCGCCCATCTTTCATTCCCGGGTGCGGCGGAGGCCATGGGGTCGGTGGAGGTGCTCGGCGTGGGTTCGGTTTGCACGGCAGTGTTTGCGACGTGCTCGCAATTCGGTAGGCTCGCGCCTTCGGCCTGTGCGCCGTCGTCATCGTCGTGCCGCCGATCACGGAGGAGCGGAGGCGCGTCGACCTCGTTGTCGGCGTTTCTTGGGATTGCACAGGAAGGCCACGTGCGGCACGTCCGGTGGAGCGCCCCTGCGTGGACGTGCGGACGTCACACCTTCGATTTGTCAACGCACTTTCCAACTCGCGCCATCGCGGACACGTCGACACGCGCCTCACTTTCCGACGCGGACGACGCGATGGTTAACCGAATCGCGGTGCTGGTATCCGCGGCGACTTCAATTCCGATAAAAGACGCGAAAGCCGCACTTTCCGCAAGGCCTGAGGTTGTTCGAACTCTCACCGCAGAGATGCAGGACGAACGTGATGTTGATACACAATACGATACACACGACAAAAACACACACGTCTATGACCAAAACGCAGAAGCCGTTGACCGATCGCGAAGAACCGCTAGGGCGGAACGTCGCGTCGTAACTGTTCTTCATTTCCTCATTGATGAAGTTGGTTTATCCGCCGCGGACGTTTCCGCAATTCTAACACGAAACCCCGAGACGCTTTGCGTGGACGTCTTGGAACGCGCGCGGCCAGTGTTCGCGTTCATCAGGCAACCCATAAGCCAAGGCGGTGCGGGTTTGTCGAAACAAACAGCGGCGAAGTGCGTGCGCGACGATATTAACATATTAACAAAACGAAGCGTGATTGACGTAAAAACCAGGTTCAAGTGGCTCGTCGACACCTCGGGATGCCGCGCCTCGGACGCATTCGCAAGCAGAGACGGACTCAAGGAGCTGCGGAATAGAGCGATTCTACGAGAACAAAATTTGGAGGAGTCTGACCTTGAGCATATGGATGACAAGACACAAACTAGTCGTATTGTTTCTCTGACACTCTCCGACGACTGTGAACAAAAACCAGAAACATTGTCTTGCGTTTTCGACTTTTTGGTTTCCGAAGTCGGGCTCGGCACCGACGAGACAAAGTCAATTGTGCGCAAATACCCCGCGGTGTTGACCAAGGATCTTTGTAACACCCTACGGCCCGCGTTTGGGGTGTTACAGGGTAACCTTCCACCTGAAACGACGAAACGGGTGATAAAAAAGTACCCAAACGTACTGACGTTGACTCCTGGAAATTTGCAAAAGAAGTTCCTGTTTTTCGAACAAACCTGTTTGCTGGAACGTTCCGATATCAACAGAGTCGTCTCAAACGCGCCATCAGTTTTGACGCTCTCTGTGGACGGTAATTTACAGCTTACCTGGGTATGGATGTGTGGTGAGTTGGGGCTTGGAGTGAATGGAGCGCGGTCAGTGTTAACCAAGGCACCTAACGTGTTTGGATTATCAAGAGACAATTTGGAGAGAAAAGTGGAGTTTTTGATTTCAGGCGCGGGGCGAGATGCAGCGATCGTTATCGTCATCAGAGCCCCAGGCGTGCTGGGCACAAGTTTAGAGCTGAACATTCAACCCACGATAGGGTGGATCCTGGAAACGTGCGCGACGCTGGGGTATGGGTCGGTGGAAGAGATGACGGAGCAGACTGAGTTGCATACATCTCAACCATCAAAAACCAAAGGCGGTACTTGGGACCAACGCGCGGTTGACGTGCTAAAGAAACAACCGAGTCTGTTAGGCATGAGCGTCGCCCGAAAACTAGCCCCCACGGTTACGTTCCTCACGAAACACTTCCCAAAAATAACCGCGAGCGCCGCGTTCCGAGCGTGTACATTTTCGTTTCAAGGGCTGGTCATGCCTCGGGTTTTCATTTTGGTTGAATTGGGGTTGCTGGAGAAGTGGGTACCGGGGACTTTTTTGGCCTGGTCGGTGGACGTGTTTTGTCAGAAAACGGGCGTGACACGCGATGAGTATGATGATAGGGTCACGGCTTGTGAAGGTTATTTGGACGCCATTATAAAGAATAGTGAGGGAACGGTTCTTGAGCGAGAAACGAGTCCGAAAACGCCCACGCTGTTGATTCGATCCGCAATTCGAAGAGAGTCCACGGAGGTTTCGGTGTCCACGGGGACGAGCAGGTCGACGCCTGCGGAGCGGGCGCGCGCGCGTCGCGCAGAGAAGCGACATTTACTCGAGCAGACATACGGAGAAGACGGGTAGATTAAGGGGTAGAGAGGAGTGTAGTATTTACTCGAGAATGTGCTATTATTACTATTATTATAAGTAGCCACTTAATCACCCAAACCCTGATAGACTCGAAACGCTTCAGCTCAGGGCTTCCATTTGCCTGCGAACTAGCGCGGCATACTTCCCCTGCGGTTTTCGCAGCAACTCTTCGTGCGTCCCAGTTTCTGCAACCCGCCCGTTCTCAATAAACACGATTCGCGACGCGCTTTGAATCGTACTTAAACGATGCGCAATGATTAGCGCGGTTCGTTTTTTGTGGTGAGGTTGGTTTTCTGAATCAACATTTCTGCTCTCATCGTCAAGTTCACCATCACCATTCACCACGCGCTCAAGCGCTTCTTGGACCACGAACTCTGATTCCGCGTCTAGGGCGCTGGTGGCTTCGTCGAGTAGTAGCACAGTCGGTTTCCTGACTAACGCTCGCGCAATAGCTACTCGCTGTTTCTGCCCGCCTGATATCGTGCTTCCGCGTTCACCAACCGTGGTCTCATACTTCTCGGGTAGTCTAGAAATAAATTCGTGCGCATTAGCGGCGATTGCTGATTGAATGATTGCATTTAAGTCAGGCTCGTCCTCGTCCTCTTCGAGTAATGCTTGTATGCAGTCGAACACAGATTCAACATTGCTTGGATTATGGGTTGACTTTTTGATGTTATACCTTTCCTTCTCTAGCCCGAAGATAATGTTCCGCCGAACGCTCCGGTCAAAAAGGCACGGCTCTTGCGCGACGATTGATACTTGCTTTTTGAACCACCGCGGGTCTAGGTTGCCGATTGGAATGCCATCTAAACTAATGGTTCCACTCTGCGGCTCGTAGAATCGTTCCAATAAGTTGACTATACTGCTCTTACCTCCTCCAGATGGGCCGACGAAAGCCACGGTTTCCCCTGGATTAATCGTCAAGGTAATTTCGTTTAGAACGACTTTATCAATACGGCTGGGGTAGGCGAAGGTAACGTTCGTTAAAGTTATTAGGCCGTCGCATTTAGCCGGGCGTATCACTGGAGAGTAATCGGAATTTAACTCCGAGTTTAATCCATCTCTTACTAGCAATAGTTCGTATTGCGTATGTTCATCACCCTGAATACCTTCCCTCATCCTCGATACCTTCGCGTCGCGTCTCTCGTAACTACTCGGCCAAGTCACAAACTCCGGTTTCTTGTCGATAAGCTCGAGCACTTTCTCTGCTGCACCTAAAGCAGTGGTGATCGCGGTGAACACATCTGCCACCGCGGAGAAGCACGACGTCAGTTGCTGTTGATAAAGCATAAAACTAACCAGCGCGCCCGGGTTAAGCGACCCTCGCAACACCAACATCCCGCCATACCAAAGAACTAGCACCGTAACTAGCATCGGAGTAGTCGTTAAACAAAACGTGTACGTCACGACGTAACTGGCTTCCTTTTTGTTCTGTCGTTTGAACTCTTCTATTTTTTCGCAAAAGTCGAAACTACAAAAAGGCTCCCCCGCGAACGCCTTGATTGTGAATATCTGGGATAATGTTTCTTCGGCAACGGTCGTGGCGTCCGCAAGCGCTTTCTGCGTCTTCTTTGATATTGTCTTGAAGTACTTGCCGTAGATTTTACTAACCAACAAAGTGGGGGGCAGCGAGAACAGCGTGACCAAGGTTAGCGGCCAGGATAACAGCAACATGAACCCCAACACGCCTAACGCGTTAACTAAGTTCCTCAAAGCGACGTTGATATTCAGCGATAACAAGTTAGATACAGTGGAGCAGTCGTTGTTCAACCGCGAACTTAAATCGCCGGTTTTGTGCGTGTCGAAAAACCCGCCGTTTTGGGTTAACAGGGAGTCGAAGAGTTTTTCTCGAACCCGGGCGTTTAAACGGGCCATTTGAACTGTGAATATCGAGCCTCGCGCGCCTGCGAAGAACCCAGATGCAACTGCTGCAAATAGTAAATATTTCGAGTATAACGAAAAAGCTTCCTTGTCCCGGTCGATCGCCACGGCGTCTATTAACAGCCCGGTGAAGTGAGGGACGCTCGCGGCGCTCACAGCGTACAGCACGAGGAACACGAGCGCAACCGCGAGCAGTGGGGCGTCGGGGAGAGACAGCTTGAGCAGCGAAAGCAGGGCGCCTTTGGACTTTTGAGTAGAAATGTCATCCAAACCGCTGTCGCCGTCCTTGACATCCACGAGCAAAGGATCGGTGGATTCTTCTGTTTCACCGCTCACGTTCCTCAAACCTCGGTTTCTTGATTTTAAATTCCTTTCATCCGCGTGCGCCAGCGCGTGTCCTACAAATCGCCACTCCAGAACAACGCATACGAACGATAAAAACCACCCTGTCCAGAATATCAAATGCGCGGCGGCTCCATCGTCCAAGTCTGGAAGGTGACCCACCGCCTTTGCCGTGAGGAAAAGACACTCTAAGAAACACAAAACACCCGTAGCGCTGGTTATTTTGGTTCGACGCGTCTCTGAGGTAGACGCGACAAATAGCACGACACTTAAACACAAGCACCGAATGAGTTGAACAACCGCCACGTCCGCTAACCCGGTCGTGAACGTGTATTCGTTCCAAAGGACGTTCCAAAGTTTTTTTGGACTCAAAGGGGGATGCCATCGTATCACGAAAGGTTCCGTGGTGTTGCCGTGTGTGTTTGTGTGGTTCGGGTTATCCGTCACGGTCGACACCGCGAAGGTACCCGATCGATGTTCCGCTGTTCGAAACGATTTCACGCTCCCAGTACCGCTTGAAACGTCGTCGCTGTCCTCGTACCCGCGGTCGATGGCGCTCAGCCACAGGATAAAGAAACTCAATACCCCGAAAGCCAAAACATTTCGCCGCAGTCTCCGACCAGCACCTTGACGAGCTTTGAGCCTCAGTTCGCGTGTAACACGAGCCTGCTCCTCGTCATCATCGGAGTCAACCATGGTTTGACGACCTACAAATGCATCGAAGTGCCGCCAGGTGTGTCGAGCGAAACGCGAAGAGGTTTGTTTCCGAGAAATCATTAAAAAATTATTTCCCATGACGAGACGCGAGAACACTGCACCACTCCCGCCAAAACAAAAGTTACTTTGATTCGCACCTGCACGCGTTCACTCCAAGCTCCTCCCACCATGGGCGTCGTCGGCTGGCTCGCGCACCTTTCCATGAAGCAAGCCGTTTTGATGGGTCTCATCGCGAGCCTTCCTGGGCTGTTCATCTCGTACACGGTAAGGCTTCGGATGGGCATCTAACATCCGACTTCCAAATTCGAGCGAACGCGATCGCAAGCGTTCAACACATCACCTGTTTGTCCGAGTCTAATTGCCTATACGTCCACTCACCTCCTTTATCCCTCCAACACACGTCCCAGGGCTTCACCGAGGACGACTTCGCGAACCCCGAGAGGCTCGGGTCCGCGCACTTGCTGATATCAGCTGGGGTGTGTCTGTTCGTGGCTGCGATGGCGTACCGCGCATTGCCGATGGATTTCATCCCAGATTGGATTCCGATCCTGGGGAAAATAGATGACTTGTTCGCCGGATTGTTCGCAGGCATAGGTTTATGTCTCATCTACGCGGGCTGGCACTTCGGCACCGGCCCGAAGCCGGCAGAGATCCTAATCGCCGCGGATTTGGTTCAGAAAGCAAAAGTCGCGCTGTATCCGTTTCAAGTCGTCGCCGTGACGTCAATCAAAGCGGGAATCAAAGCCGCGCGGCCGGTTGTTAATATTGTCCTGCCGATTATTGAGAAAAGCATCGCCAACACAGTCATGCCTGTGTTACTGTCTGTGAAAGACGCACTGTTGGGTGCTGCTTTTGATTCGTACATCACGGATTTAGAGCAGAAAAACCCCGCGTTCTCCTTGGTCAAGAACGTGGTCAAGGCAAAGAAGAAGTAGATTGTTATGTTACCCTTTGACAAGTTTTTATTTTTGAGTAGATGTTGGACAAGATGACGCTGAACTCTGTTGTACGTATTAATTTATATTCTTTGTAACACCTTTTATTACCTGCTACCTACTGTATCCCTCCCGCGCATACTTTCGTCAACGACTGCGCGGCTTGGAACTCGCAGTACTGGTCGTTGAATTGGTCCAAATTTGAGGCGTCGACGAACGACGCGGCGACGGAAACGCAGGCTTGGTTGCATTTTGGCTTTTTGTTATTTTCACTGTTTGCATCCTTACTATCTTCTATATTTGTTTCTGTTTCCACTCCATCCACCTTCACCGCAATCGCGCAGTGCCACCAGTTCGCGGGCACGATTATGGTTTCACCTGGACATACGTCACACACGACACGCCCTGATACGTTTCCAAGCAACGGGTATTCCGTTAACGTTTCGAGCGGAACGGCGGGCTCGAACAGCGACCGGACGAATTCTTTTTTTATCGAGCTGCGTGACCCCGACACGCCGACTGGGTACAAATTGCCTTTCTCGCCCTCTTCCGGGGGAAATAAAACCCACCTTTTTACGCCAGAAACTTGCGTCGCCGCTGCGTGTACGCTACAGCTATCTCGGTGAAGGAACGGGAAGCCGGGGCAATCGGGGTGCGATACGAAGAGCTCGAACCAGGTTCGCCAGTTTTTTGGACAGCGCGGTACTTTTTCTTCGTCGCTTAGTAAATTTGACGGTAACGATTGCGGAAGGCGTAACACTTCTGTTGGGAACCACTCGGATATTTGAAGGTTGCGGAGGTACTTGGTTCGTAGGTTTGATGGTGATATTTTGCTGGGGGATAGATCGCTTGGGTTGGCTTTCTTGAATCGTGACTCAGACGTTTCATCACCTTCTTCATCCACTTCTCCATCAATAACTTCTTCATGCACCTCCTCCACCGCATCGAGAAAATCCGCCAACCGAACCTTTACCATTTTGTTTCGGTCCGTCACGTCCAGGGGTACGACCAAATCGCCGTATTTGTCCCTTAAACGTTCGCTGGTTAAGTTGGCGTGGCCGGTGTGTGCACCATTGGATTTGTCGACCAGAATACACGGGCGGGAAGCGCTCAGATATTCTCTTTGGAAAGTTTCAGGGGATATCTCATCGGTTGCAACGACGGAGATGCCGCCGCGCCGCAGTTTCGACGAAAACCTTCCGGATGCTTCCTCCCCAGGTGCTTCTTCCAACAGCTGCGAAAAGTCATCCGCGTCGATGTCCATCAGCGCATCGAAAGGGTCGGTTTCGGAGTCTGAGGGTGACATCCTTGACAAGCCGCCGCCGCAGAAAGTGATGGCGTTTCGGGAATATTCTCGGACCTGTCAGCGATGACGCATTGCAACTGCAACTACATCAATGGGTCAGTGGCGGGTGCGCTCTGGTCCGATGGCCACATCGTGGCCGCCCATGGTTGGTGCGCGCGTGCGCCCCATGGAAACGGCGCCGGAAACAGTTTCTCCTGAAGGTGAGCCAACGCCGCTCCCCGGCCATGGCCCGGCGTGGTCGCGTCTTCGATATCCCCCGAAAAGCAATGGGAACGACCGAAACGAAGCGATGGTCGCGGTGGTCGAGGAAGGCACTGGGAGAACAAAACACCCAAACGCGAGTGTGGTCTGGAACGACGGCACCGAACAAGACGGGGTGCTGCTCGCAAATCTAGGGCCTTGTGTTGGGGACAAAACGGAGTTGAAGGTGCCGACGGACGAGGGTGGGTTGAAACATATAAGTATGAAAACTTCAGCACTGGAAACCGCAGCTGCGTCGAGTGATCGAGGCGCGTTTCGTTTCCGCTTGGGCGATTTCGCCGCTGCGGCTGCGGAGTACACCGAGGCTTGCGCCGCGCTTCTAGAGGATTTGCCGAACAGAAACAGATTGCTTCCAGGCGATGCGAACGTGTGGACGCTTCCCGGGGTGAAAGACAAAACGCTTGCCG
>TARA_B110000977_G_scaffold169100_1_pt1 | contig 34077 bp, 31 predicted proteins | sample TARA_B110000977 | Tara Oceans TARA_B110000977 (sample SAMEA4397798) | marine metagenome | biome: Polar Biome; feature: [SRF] surface water layer (ENVO:00010504); material: water (ENVO:00002006), including particulate matter (ENVO:01000060) such as... | depth 5 m | reverse complement strand
CTAATAGCTCAATTGGCTTGATTTATGCACTGAAAAAAATTTTTAAGGTTTTACAAAAAGTATGTATTTCTTTTTTTGATATAATATTTATTAATTAAAAATCTTCAAACAACAAATATCTTATAGAAAATCTTTTTCTTTTTTTGTTAAATAAGTAAGGTTAATCTACAAAAAACCTTATTCATAAAATTTTTTTGTTTTCTTTAATATTTATGGCGGTGTTTTGTAAGTATAATATATGTCATATATAATTAATATAATTAACGTTAGAAATGAAAAGATCTATAAATTTAGTTAATTTAAAAATTAACAAAGACACAATAAAAAGAATCTCTAATTTAAAACTTAGTACTAAAAATTTATATTCAATAGGTGATTGGTGTGAACTTAGTAATAATTTTTACAAAGGTAAAAAAAGGATAAAAAGTTTTAATTTTTATAACTGGGATAATTTGAGAAAAAAAACTGAAGATACAAAAGTTATTCTTGAAACATATGAATTTTTTATATCATTTTTATCAAAAAGACTAAATAAATTTCACAATAAAAATTACGAAGAAAGATTTTGGGAAATTATTTTGAGTAGATGGTTGATGGGCTATATAGTTAATTTATATTCTAGATGGGAAATAGTAAGAAAGATAAAGCTTAATTACAAAATTAACAATTTAATTACAAATACCACAAAAGATAACGATTTTGTTCCAGAAAATACACAACACTCTCATTGGATGATGCAAACCCCAGAGAATGATATTTGGAATACTTGGATTTTTAATAAAATTTTACAATTTCAACATAAAAATAGAATTAAAAAAAAATATATAAAAAAGATTAAGTTAAATAAAACTATATTTAAAGATCAAAAATTTTTTTTTAAATCAAATGTTATTTATTTAAATAAAAGAAAAAAAATTTTCTTCTATAACCTGGCATTAGATAAAAAATTTAAGTTTTTACTGATGAAACAAAATATGTTTTTAAACATATTTTTAAAGAAAGAAAAAGTTAATTTGAATGATAAAATAGATTTTAATAAAAGAGACATTTTGTTAAAGAATAAAGAAACTCTAAAAAATCAATTTTATAAGTTTATACTTTCAGATCTAAGATACAGTATTCCAAAAATCTATGTTGAAAATTACTCATCATTAGAGAAAGTATATGAAAACTTAAATTGGCCTAAAAAGCCTGACTATATTTTAACATCTTATGGTCAATATTATGATGAGTCTTTTAAGATTTATTGTGCAAAAAATATCAGTAAATCAAAACTCTACATTCTTCAACATGGTTATGGAAACTTTTTTGCAGATAAAGATTTTTATGCACAGCAATTAGATAAAAAAATTTCAGACAAGTTTTTAACGTGGGGAGAAAACTATAAAGATAATAGTGTGCCTTTTATTTATCCATTCAATGATTTTTTTTTAAACAAAAGAAAAAGTAAAACTAAAAAAATTTTAATAATTTTATATGCTTTTAATGAAAAACCAATTCATCCAATAAATGGATTTGTAAATGGTGAAGAGAAAAATTTAATAACAGTTAAATCTGTCGAAAGTCTTATTAAAAATTCAAAACATATTATTAAAGAGAGCTTTAGTGCAAAATTACTTTCTCATAGCATGGTTAAAAGTGTTGAAAATTCTATTAATTATAAATTTCCAAAAATGAATTTTGTTAATTCTAAAAAACCTTTTACTAAAATTATTCATAACTATAATTTATCTATTCATACTTTTTTAGGCACACCTTTTTTTGAAGCGATGCATTATGGTTTTCCATGTATTTTAATCCTCAATAAAAAAATGCACATCAATTTTGATAGAGATTTTAATGATATTTTAAAAAAACTAAAAAATAATAATATTTGTTTTGATAATCCTAAAAAAGCAGCAGAATTTTTAAATCTAAATAATAAGAAGATTGATTATTGGTGGAATAGTTTAAGTGTTAAAAAAATAAGACTAAAATTTTGTAATATTTATTGTCGCAATATTAATACCAAAAAAAATATTCTTAAAAGTATTTTTGATTAATTTGTGAAAAATCTAAATCTAAAAGAATTTTTTTTATCTTATTTTGCAATTTTTCATGGTAAAGTTCTAGTTATTACATATACAAATTTATTAAGAGATAAGAGTAGTGTCGGAAAAAAATTTTATCTTGTAACTTAATTTAATTAAGTTTGTTTGATTTTCTCTTTAATGGTATTTACTTTATTCAAAACTCAAGCTATCAAGAGTTTGAACAAATATTAAAAAAATTATGACGATTTCAAATGATGGATATTTTAAAGAGATATAAAAAGATAGAAAATATATAATGGAATTTAATGGTGAGTATGAAGCATTAAACTTCATAAAAAATGAATTAGATGCAATATTGATAAATAATAAGTATATATAGACACATTATAAAATGTCATTTACATGTGTTTATATTAAAAATAGACAAGTAGGAGATGGACACTTTGTTAGAGTATCAAATATTGTTAAAAAACTAAATCATAAATCTAAAATTCAATTTTTAAATATTGCACTAGCAAGTGACAAAAAAAAATTATTAAAAATTATCAACAAAACAGAAGAAATTTTTTTTGATATATCAAATAAAAATTTCTTAAAAATTAATAAAAATTTTCTAAAAAACATTTTTTTTTTAATAAACAAATTAAAAGTAAATGTTAGTCTGATTGACTCCACTGGACAGAATTCGATACTTAACTACTTTAAAAATACAAAGATTAATACATACATTAATCCAGATTTAAAAATTATGAAAAAAAATAAATTTATTAATAAAAGTTTTTTAGGACCATCATATATAATTGGTTTAAATGAATTTAAAATTAGATATAAAATAAAAAATAAAAATAAAAAAAATATTTTTATTTTTTTAACAGCTTCTAAAAATAAAATTAATACAGATTTTGCAGAGTATATTAGAAAAGAAAAATTTTTTTTCTCTAAGTATAAAATAAATTTTATTTCAAATGATTATATGAAGTTAAAGAATAAATTTAATGATTTTAAGTTTATAAATTATGATAAAATTTTATCACAAATAAAATTGAACAAATATCTCAAAAAGACAAGCCTTGTAATTTCTGGACAGGGAAATTTTAAATATGAAATTTTAAAAGTTGGAATACCTCTTATAATTATTGTTGATAAATTTTATTATAGTTCCTTTAAAAAAAGATTTTTAGATACACCAATTATACACTCTGAAAACTTTTTGAATTTAAAAAAAACTATTCAAAAAACAATTAACAAAAAACCAAAATTATATTTTAAAAAAACTGGCTCATTGAAAATCTTTAATTAAGACAAAGATATCTATTTATCTCTTATTTTTGGTGATTTTATTCGATCTTAATTTCATCATTTGGAAAATTAGTTCTGCCTTATTCCAATCTCCTTTTTCATCAATATCAATTCCATTCCACCATTTAGTAACAATTCCATTCTTTTTTCTAAATGTTTTACTCCAGGTATTTTTGCTTGCTAGGTAATATTTGCCAGCATCATAATATTTTTTTTTATAGTCTTGTGTTTTTTCTTTTTTTTCTTCTTTAGATATTCTTTTTATTGTAAATTTACTTATGTATTCAAACGCTCTTTCTATAGGATGTGAATATTCTACAATTGGAAATACAAAAGAGTTTTTATCTTTTTTTAATCTTGAGAAAGCTTTTTTCAATTCCGGTATATTTAAGAAGGGGTTACATGGGTAGACACAGCATATATTTAGATGTTTATCCTGTATATCAATTTTTTTCATTGCGTGTTTTATCACTTGGTCTGTTCCAATGCTGTCGTTTGACAGAGACGGTCCTCTTAATATAATTTCGCAAAATTTAAATTTTTTTAATATATTAATAATTTTAGTGCTATCTGTACTTACATATATTTTATCAAAGATTTTAGACTCATACAGCTTTTCAATTGTCCAATAAATTATTGGTTTTCCAAAAAATTTTTTTATATTCTTTTCCTTGATTCTTTTACTTCCAATCCTTGCAGGAATAATTGCAATATTTTTAACTTTTTTCACTTTAATTCAATTACAATTATTTTCTCAAAGATTTGAGGTAAATTAATGATATCAATTTTTTTTGATATTTTTTGTTTAATAAATTTTTTTAAAATATCATAGCGAGGATAAAAATTTTTTTCATTTTTCCAATCTGGTTTGTCTGTTAAAAAATTTATAATCATTAACCCTTTTGTTTTTTTTTTTATAGTTTTCAAAATTTCAAATATATATAAATACATTTCATTATCTTTAAGATTGGCTTTTATTGTAAAAATTCCATTTAAAATAACAATGTCGAATTTACCAATATTTTTATCATTTTTAAGAATATCAAAGTTGTAATATTTATTATGTTTAAATTTTTTTTTGCAGTATTTGATGATTTTAAGTGATGTATCGATTCCTGAATATTTAAAAGTAATTCTTTTTTTCTCTAGGTGTAAAAAAAATCCCGATAAACCACAGCCAAAGTCTAATAAATGAAATTCTTTTTTATATTTTGATTTTTGTATAATTTCAGTAATAGTTTTATACCTTAAATTTTTAGCTTTTGGTGAAGACCAACCTATACCTTTATTTGTTGTTCCAAAATAATTTATATTTTCTTTATAAAAGTTTACTATATTCTTGTATTTATATAAAATTTTCATTTGTTGAATATTTTTTTATAACGATACATATTTAGCAATTCGGGTGGTATTCCTTTTTTTATATTATTGGATTTATATATTTCTTGAACCTCAGATTTAATTATTTTTCGATAAGTCTCATCACTTTCAGTTGTAGGGATTTTAAGGTTGTGTTGATAGGCTGCTGAAATTCTATGTTTTATAGTTTTTTCAATACCTTGGCTAACTGTAAGGGTAGAAATAATTTTTCTTTCTGGAGTAAAGATTTTAGGAAAATTATATTTATTATTTAATTTTAATATTGAATTTGCTATGCATTTTGCAATGTAAACAGATAAAGTTAATCCATCTCTCTTTGTCCCGGTGGTTATATACAAACCCTTAACACTCGTTTCTCCCAAAAGAGGAAATGTATCAGCTGTCGTCGGTCTATGCCCAACACATATTTTTTTAATTTTAAGTTTACCATAATCTTGATTAATTTCTCTCATCAAAGAGTTCATGATTGATGTTGATGATGAAATAAGGGGGTTATTATTTGGTATATCGGAAATTCTATTTGTTGCACCAATATATATGTTATTTTTATTTAATGGCACTACGTGTAAACCGCATGCCATACCTCTATTTGGCGTTCTTAAAACACTATTAGGTAAGATTGTTTTATCTGTTTCAGCTATTATTGCATTTCCTGTCCCAAAAAAAATTTTTGGTACTTTGTTTTTGATTTGTTTGATTTGCTTAACTAAAAAATTTGAGTAAGATCCAGCAGCAATAATTAAAAACTTACATGAATATCTAGTTCCATTTTCATCTACTACTTCTTTACCATTACTTTTAATAGTAATTTTTTTTACATGAGACTCTACTGTATGAATATTTTTAGTATTACTTAAGATTATATCATACGAATCTAAAAGATCTTTGGCTGAGCTTATGAAGTTTTCATCAGGTAAATACAAATTTTTAAGAGATCTTGATCTTGGTTGAGGATTATATCCTCTTATATCTTTGTTATTAACGTATGTATATTTTTCCTTAAATTTTTTTAGAGCTTTTTCAATTGAATTAAAATTTTCATCATCAAGTTCATCTGCAGTTGAATTATTTAATATATATGTTCCTTTATTAAGTTTGATTTTAGATGATATTTGATTTTTTATTTCATTTATATGTTCTTTCCATAGATCTTTAGCATCTAACAACATTTTAAATTTTGTTAGACCTTCTTTGGAAGAAAGACTGTCATATTCAACCTCCCCAAAAACATTAAGCATTGCACCAGCTGCCAAGGAAGCTGAACCCTCTCTTGATTTTTTTCCAAAAATTGCGATTTTAAATTTTTTATCTACATTATTTTGTAGTTCATATGCTGTGGCTAAACCTATTGAGCCATTACCAACAACAATACAATCATAGTGATTCATAATTTAACTTTTAATACAATAAATGCTTTGTATAAACTACATTATAATATAAATTATTTTTGTGTATAAAAATATAGCTCAACTATTAGCATCTAATAGAACTTTAATAGTTGCTGAAATGTCCTCTAATCATTGTCAATCAATTAAAAAAGCAATTAAATTAGTTGATGAAGCAAAAAAAGCTGGCGCTGATGCTTTAAAAATACAAACTTTTAAGCCTGAAAGTTTAGCTTTAAAGCAAATAGGAAACAACAATGCATTCAAAAAAGTTGTTAAATGGAAAAATTTTAAAAATAGATATGAGTTATTTGAAAAAGCATATTTACCCTGGGAATGGCATAAAAAAATTTTTCAAAGGGCAAAAAAAATAAATTTACCAATTTTTTCTTCTCCATTCGATCTTGATGCAGTTGATTTTTTAAAAAAATTAAAATGTCCGGCATATAAAATTGCATCACCTGAGATTACCGATATTCCATTAATTGAAAAAGTTGCGAAAACTGGTAAACCTATTATAATTTCATTAGGATTAGCACAAGAAAAAGATATTAATTTAGCAGTTAAAACTCTAAAAAAAAATAAATGTAAAAAATTTATTTTATTAAAATGTTTAGCCCATTATCCTGCAGACCCAAACCTGCTTAATTTAAAAGCAATTCCCTTGATTAAAAAAAAATATAAATGTGATGTAGGATTTTCAGATCATACTATTGACTCAGCATCTGCCATTACTGCAGTTAGTCTTGGCGCATCTATGATAGAAAAACATTTTAAACTTAAAAATGATAATAAATCTCTTGATCATTTTTTTTCAATGGATACCGCAGAGTTTAAAAAAATGGTAAAGGATATTAGAATTGCAGAAAAAGCTATGGGAAAAATGACATTAAAGCTAGATAAACAAACAAAAAAAAATTTGTCTGGCAGAAAATCAATTTATATTTCTAAAGAAATAACAAAAGGTTCGATCATAAATAAGGATAATATCAAAATTGTAAGACCTTTTGATGGCCTTCATCCAAAATATTATAATTTAGTTTTAGGGAAAAAAGTTAATAGAAAACTAAAATATGGAACACCACTAAAACTTACATACTTGAATTGAAAAAAAATAAAATAATAATAACTCAACCAACTTTTCTTCCCTATAGTGGTTATTTTTCTGCAATGTATTTTGTAGATAATATAATCTTGTTAGATGATGTTCAATTTGAAAAAAGATCTTGGCAACAACGAAATAGAATTTACACTAATCATGGTGGCACATTTATTATAGTGCCAACACACACTAAAGGAAAATTTAATCAAAAAATAAATGAAGTTCTCATTAATTATAATACTAAGTGGTCTGATAAAATTTTAAAGTCAATTTACTATAATTACAAAAATACTCCTTTTTTTGATAAATATTTTAATGAATTTGAAAAAATTTTTTTACAGAGATATAATAAATTAATAGATTTGAATATTAATATCATAAAAAAAGTTAATAATTTTTTAGGTATAGATAATAATAAAATTTTATTATCATCAAAAATTAATTCTAAAGAAAAAAAATTTGATTTAATTTATGATATTTATAAAAAATTAAATGCAGACGAACTTTTGACTAATATTGGAACAAAAAAATATTTTCCAAAAAAACTACCTTCTGATATGAGGGCAAGTATATTTGAATATAATGAGAAAAATGAGTTAAACAAATCTGAAACTAAAAATAGTGACAAGCTATCTATTATTGATAACCTGTTTAATTTTGGTCCTAAAACAGAAGATTTAATTAAAAATAATTTAAATATTTCAAAGTATTAGCTTTTCTTTTTTACAAATTTGAAAAATTTTGTTCACTTCTTTCTTTTGTAATTTTATGAATTTACCAATTTGATCTAAATTATTAGAACCATCTGCATATTGTAAAAAATCTAACAACTTTTTTCTAAAATTTGCTTTTGTACTTTTTACTTTATATGCACTTAGTGTATCGACTAAATTTCTTTTTGTTAAAAAGGGTTCACATAAATATTTAGACATAGGATTATTTATCTTTTTATCTCTTTTTTCATTTATTATCTGGGTATTCATCAAATTTATGATGGATTGTTTTGCAATTTTGAACCCATCCCCTAAACCTTTTTGAGTGACTATATTGAAATTATCTTTTGATGTATGATATTCTTTATATTCTCCATATTTACTTTTCATTATTGATGAAATCTCCAAATCAACTCCTGGCGAATTAAACTGTCTTTCATCTGAACCTCTTTCTAAAAAACTATATTTTTTAAATTTTATCCCAAATTTTTTAAATGCATTAATAGCTGCTATATCAGAAATTGAGTTTTTATATTTTGAAAATAAAAGAGAAAAATTTTTTTCATCACCTATACATGTAAGAACATATCCACCTATAATTTTTCTTAAATTTTTATAGTTTTTATTTATATAGGCTATTGCACCTATAGTTTCAGGAACAAATATAATTCTTAATGTTTTTTTATTTTTTTTTTTAAAAAAAAAGTTAGCAACTGCTAAAGTTACTAGGGGGCCTGATAGTTCATTATTTGCCATTGAAGGATGACAAATATAAGTTGAAACTAAAATTTCTCTTTTACTTTTACCAGGAATTATTATTTCACCATAATACATCATCCCTTTTTCCTTAAATTTACTATCAATAACTACATGAAATAAATCATCATCTTTGTATTTGATTTTAATTTTATCTTTTTCCATTTTAGCAAGGCAAAACCCCCAGTATTTTTTATAATAACTAGTTATGTAAGGTATTGCTTTTGTGTCATTTGGAAATGTGTGGATTCTATCCAAAAGATCATTTTTATTTATGAATTTGTTAACATTTGTGGAATATCCCACTAAGTGTAAATTATTCTTTTTAAAATCAATAATTTTTCTTCCAAACTTATCCTCAATGTATGCATTAGAAACATTATATTCAGAGGGAATTTTCCAGTCATAAACTTTTTTATTGGTTTTAAAGTATTTTATCTTTAACTTTGGTAGATGCTTTTTCAATATTTTTAAAGTTTTTAAGTTTCCACTACCTGTTAAACTCCTATTAATCGGAAAAAGAGTTTTTCCAAGTTTTACAAGGCTAATCATAGTTATTTTTAATAAATGAGGATAATGTTTTACAAATAAATAATATTTGTTTTTCCTTTAAAGAAACAAAATTTGGTAAACTTAAACTATTTTTATAATATTTCTCTGCTCCAGAAAAATCACCTTTACAAATTTTTTTATAGTAATTAAATTTATAGATGGGTATGTAGTGGACTTGTGATATAATCCCTCTTTTGTATAAAAATTTGATAGCTTTGTTTCTTAAATCTTTTTTATTAAATTTGAAATTGATCACATATAAATGATGTCCAGATACTTGATCTTTATCAATGATTGGACAATTGATATATTTTTTTAAATTAAGTAAATTTTTATTGTAAATATTTGATATTTTTTTTCTTTGCTTAATAAAATTATTTAATTTTTTGAGCTGTGAAATACCAAGTGCACTTTGAATATCATTTAGTCTATAATTGAAGCCTGCTTTTACTACTTGATAATCCCAAAAATATTTATTATCAGAACTGGCTTTTCTGACTATTCCATGATTTTTATAAAGTTTAATTAAATTATTTATACTACTGTTATTTGTAGTGATCATTCCTCCTTCACACGTAGTAATATTCTTAATAGCATGAAAGGAAAAAGTTGATATATCACTATATTTACATGAGCCTACATATAATTTTTTTTTAATTGAATATTTTGCCCCCAAAGCATGACAGGCATCCTCAATTAAATAAAAACTATATTTTTTTTTTAGTTTGTAGAACTCTAATGCGTTATTAGGTTTGCCTCCATTATACATAGTAACAACAGCTTTAATTTTTTTTAACTTATTTTTTTTTATACATTCTTCTAAATTATCTGGTGTCATTTGAGCAGTAAATGGATCGACATCAGCAAAGAAAATTTTTGCCCCAAGATTATTAGCCATATTTGCTGCAGCAATAAAATTTATTACAGGCATTATAACTATATCATTTTTTTTAAGGTTTATTCCTAGGAGAGATAAATGTAATGCAGCAGTACCATTCACACAGGTTACTGCAAATTTTGAGCCAACTTTCTTTTTAAATAAATTTTCAAATTTATCTACTTTTGGACCTGATGTTATAAGTTCACTATTAAGTGCACTTACAACTGAATTTATATCAAGTTTATCTATTAACTGTTTACCGTAAGGTATTTTTTTTTTCATATTTTTTTAAATATACTTAACTTATCATACTAATTTTTATACATCTTTTTTGTATAGCACACCTTCTGCTTTGTTAGATTTAATTATTTTCAATACTTCATTTTTTAAAAGTTTGACTCTAATTGATCTACAATCATAAATTGATTTAGTATTTTTGGTTTTATAAAGTTTTTTAGACCAAAGTATTTTTTCCATTTCATTTACATCTGTTTTCACTCCTAAATTTATTTTTCTCACAAAAATTTTTGCATTAATGGTCTTTTTTACCTTTGAAAAATTAATATAGTCTCCTACAAAATTTTTTTGAAAACGCCAGTTTACATTCATAATCTCCTCAACGTGATGATAATAGGTCATTGATTTTTGATCTGGTAAATTAATTATTGCAATTTTACCGTCAGACTCTGTTATCCAGTTAAAAATACTTTTTTTTCCATATGCGCTATAATTTTGTCTTTTAATTTCCTCTAGTGGGATATTTCCAAAAAAAACAAATGAATAAACAGGATGCCATGTTCTATTTAGGTCTGCTTTTTTTCGTGCAAGCTCTGAAAATGTACCCATCTGAGATGGGGTATCCTTAGCTGAAAACATTCGACCTTCGCAAAAATCAAAGTTAAAAGTAGGAAAAATAAGCGTTCCTTTGTGACCTACATATTCTATAAAAATATCTAAAATATCTTGAAGATGGAATTTATGTTTTTTTTTGAGATTTTTATATAACTTTGTAATATTAGAATGTAGTAGCACAATATCACCTTTCTCAATATCTCCAGATTTAAGAAACTCTGATACATCGTTTTTAAGTGTCATTATTAAAATGATAAATTATAAATCCAATTCCAAAACTTTTTCTCTTGTTCTGACTGATTGTATGATTCTCTTTTACAGGTAATGGCTCCATTATGAAATGTTAAAAAGTTCATGGGATATTTATTTTTAATTAGGTTTGCAATTTTATAAAATTTTGTGAAAATAATAAGTTGCGGTAAAAATAATTTTGGTATTTTGTCTGAATTTAAAATTTTTTTATTTTTAAAATCAATTACAATTTTATGATTTTTTTTCCCATCAATATTAATATGAAACATTACATGAAATTTAAATTTTTTAATTTGATTAAAGTTTTTTTTCAATGATATAATAAACTTATTAATTATTTCTGTCTTATCAAGCTTTTCAAGCTTTTTTTCATTGGTCATATAAGATTTAAATTTCAAAGATGTTTTTTTCTTAAATTTTAAAAACTCTTTTTTATTAAATTTATATTTAGAAATTTTTTTATCAACAATCTTTCCATTTGAAAATTCCATATAATTTCCAGGATTTAAAATAATTGACTGTGTTTTTAATTTTTTGTTTTTTAAGTATTTAATGAAATCTTTTTTATTATTGTCGTGAATAAAATTAGCATAAAAGTTTTTTCCTAAAGTTCCAAGGTCAACTGCATAAGGTATAACTAAATTTGGTTTTAAACTTTCAACTATATTTGAACAATAATTTATAGATTTTTCTTTCTTTATTTTGCCTAGCTTTGACATTTCTTGTTTATTCCATTTATAAAATGCTGGAAACATTCCTGTTAAATAGGGCATCATAAAAGCAATATCAATTTTCCCAAGTTTACCTATTCTGATTGCTTCTTTTATAGACATCAAATTATCTGATTGAAGAAAGCAGGTTGTTTTATCATGTACAATTTTAAGAGAACTATCAACACTACCACCGTCGTTCATAAATACCTGGATTTTTAAACTTTTATCAATTTTAAGTATTTTGTTATGTTTGAGATAAGTGATTTTTTTAAATTTTGACTCTAGACTTTCTTTCCACCATTTTTCTTTGTAATTTGGGGCAAGAATTTTTGCCTTGAACCAACTTTTTGGAAAAGTTTTAATAGTATCTTCATGAAAATGATCATCATGACCATGCGAAAAAAATATAAAATCAGGAACTGGTAATTTTTTTGGTGTGAAATTGTGCATTGGAAAATGCCATAAAGTACCACCCCAAGAAGGGCCAACTAACCATGGGTCTGTAATAATTTTAATTTTTCCAACTTCTATTAAAAGGCAGGCGTGTGTTATGTAGGTAATTTTCATAAATTAAATTTCTTTATAAAATTTTTTAAAAAGTTTTTGATTTGAATCTGAAATTTGACTTTCATTTTGTTCAAACCACTTTTTATTAAATATTTTTAATAATAATTTTTCGTTTGTATTGAGATTTTGTTTGATATTTTTTTTAACTATTCTGTTTTGTTTTAAAGTTATCTTAAAATCATCTAAATACAATATGTCAATATTACCTTCTAGCAAATGCTCTATTGCTTGTCTTGGAGAGGCTATTGTTGATATTCCATGTCTATTAAAGCTGGTATTTAATACCATCGGTATTGAAGTAAGTTTATTAAACTCATAAATTATCTTCCAAAAAAATGGAAAAATTTTTTTATCTACATACTGGACCCTACAGGTATTATTACAGTGAATAGCTGAAGGAATAACACTATTAAATTTTTTACTTATCTCTTCGGCTAATTGCATATACATGGAGGGATTATTGCTTTTAAAATAATTCTGGTATTTAGTATCAAGAACTGCAGGGGCGAATGGCATAAACCAATCTCTTCTTTTAATTTTTTGATTAATTTTATTCTTTGAATTTTTATTTCTTGGATCGGCAAGGATAGATCTACTACCTAGTGATCGTTGTCCAAATTCTGCTCTACCATTAAATGTACCTATGATATTTTGATTTTTTATTTCTTTGGCAATATCTTTACTTAAATTTAATGGTTTATTATATGATAAATTAAAAGCGTTCATTATTTTTATAATTTCTTGTTTTTTAAATGAAGGACCAATTAATGGGGTAAGACCATTTTTAGAAAAATACTTTTTATTAACTTTAATTCTTTGAGAAAATAATCCACCTAAAGATAGCCCAGAGTCTGAGGGTGCCATAGGAAAAAAACAATTTTTAAAGATTAATGATTTTTCTATATCATTATTTATTTTTACATTAAGAAATAAACCACCTGAAAATACAATATCTTCAAGATTAGTAAAATGATCTTTTTTTACCCTTTTTAAAAAACTAATTAAATATTCTGAAATAATTTTTTCAGCTGTAAAAGCTATATCTTGTGGTAAGTACCCTTCACAAATTTGTGAAATATTTGTCTTCGAAATATCACACCTAAATATTTTAACTCTATCGTATGAATCGATTTCAAAGTTACCAGGTTTTACTTTTGACTTATTAAATCTCTTTCTAGCAAATGAAATACCATTTTTATTTACTTTTAAAACCTTTTTCAATTTTTTACTTAATTCTATTTGATTTTTTCCATAAGCAGAAAGTCCAGAAGTTTTTCCATTTTCACTTCTAAAGCCACAATATTCTGTAATGAAAGCATGAAAATTAGCTAATCCATTAAGACCTCTTAAATTTCCATATTCTTTTAGATTTATTCTTTTATTAAAAGTTCCCCACGTCGTATTTCTGTTGTCACCATTGTCTCCACCACCATCTATACTTAAATAAATCCCTTTATTTTTATTTGATGAACCAATCGAGTGGTAAACGTGAAGATCATGATGTTTTATAAACTTTACACTTTTTTTTATCCATTTTTTAAAATCATTTTTTTTTCCATTGTAAGCTTTTAAAAAACTAAAAAATAGATACATAGAATCTTGGTTATACTTTTTTGGTTTTGGTAATATCCAAGTTTTAATGTCTTTTGGTCTAATTTTAAGTTCCTTGAGACCTAATAATAAAGATCTTTCTGGAAATTGAGATACACCATCATTTTTTATAGTTGAAATTTTAGCTTCTTCATAAGCATATAAGTCACCATTATGATAAATGGCAGAGTTTAGTTCGTGCCTAATCTGTTGATCAAAAGGACAAGGGTATATAGAGGCTATAGTTTTGTTCATTTAAAAAATTATATTATTAGTTGAAAATATGTAAATACACATATTTGAACAATATTTATATATAATACTAAAATCATAAATATATAAAAAAGTGAAAAATTCAAAAAAATTAGTGTAATGTCTTTTAGTGAGTAAACTAATGTAAAGAATAATCATTTAATGCTTAATTAAAAAAAAATGAAAAAATTAAGAAAGAATTTTACAACATATACTTTAAAAATTTTAACTTAAATAAAGATGTATTTAAAAATTTGTTTAATTAAAAGCACCTAAAAATAAAATTTGATTTTTGCTTAAATTCAAATAATCAGTTTTTTGAAAGTTATTTAAATTAATGAATTCGATTATTAAAAAAATACTAAGTTTGCTTAAGTTAAAGTTTACTTTTAGTTTACCAGAAAAAAAAGATTTACTTATTTTTGATGATGAAGCTTTAATCGATCTAAGGTATGTTGTTGAAGAATTTAATTACACAGTGCTACGTACTCGAGTTGAAAATTTTAATGAGCTAAATCTTAACCCAAAAATATTATTTAAAACTTTATTTAATTTTAAAGGAAACATTGTTAATGCTTATTTAATTTCATTAATTAAAGAAATTTCACCTAAAATAATACTTACAAATATAGATAATTCTTGGAAATTCTCTGAAATAGCAAGAGTTTTAAACAATAAATATAAATTTTTTGCAATTCAAAATGGTTCTCGGTATGATTTTAAAAGATACGAGCATCAATTTAAACAAGGGATTTACAAAAAAAATATGAATAAAATTTTTTTTATTCCCAATCTATTTTGTTTTGGTGATTTTGAGATTGATGATTATAAAAAATTTCAAATACCAGTAAAAAATTTCTATCCAGTTGGAAGCCTAAGGTTAGCTAATTTTATTCATCTAAACAAAATTGATATTACTAAAAAAAAAGACTACCAATATGATATTTGTTTAATTTCTGACTCTATGGTTCTTCACTTTGATAAAAGATTTGGAACACAAAACGATATCGAAAGATTTGGAAAATATTTAAGATTTACAATCAAATATGTTAGAGAAAATGATAAGAAATTTATTTGTGCTTTTGCAAAAATTAATAGTTCAAAAAAAATTTTAGAAGGTGAATTATTATTTTACAAAACTTTTTTAGAACATGATGACTATGAATATTTAATCAAAAATTCAACTTTGAATCTTAAAAAAACTAATTATTTAACTTATGATGCGATGCTTAAAAGTAACGTATCATTTTGCGCATTTTCAACATTGATTAGAGAGCACATGTCAATTGGCAGAAAAGCAATCTCTATAAATTTTATGAAAAATGATCTTTTTAAATTTCCAATAAATGGAGACTGCAAACTTGGGGAATGTGAATATGATAATTTTAAATATCATATTGATAAAGTTCTAGCTTCAAATGAGGTTGATTATTTAAATAGTTTTGATAAACCTGTTAGTTATTTAATGCAATATGATAAGTATCATTCAACGTTTATAAAAATAAAAGAAATACTTAAAAAACATTTAAGATAAAATATATGAATTATTTAACCGCAGTCATACCTGTACGTAAAAATTCACAAAGAGTAAAAAGAAAAAACTTTAAAAAATTTAATAATGAAAATCTTTTAATTCATAAAATAAAAAAACTAAAAAAAGTTGGATTATTTGATGAAATAATTGTTAACACTGACTCTCCAGAAGCAATTAAAATTGCTAATTACTTTGGGGTATCTCACTATAAAAGAGAAAAATATTATGCTAGCTCAAAATGTCCAAACAATGAATTTTGGCAAAATGTTGGTCAAAATACTGACAGCAAATATATCTGTTTTACCAATTGTACTTCTCCATTAATAAAAGTTTCAACCTACAAAAAAGCTATTGAAACATTTGAAAAGGTAAAAGAAAATTATAACAGTCTTAATACTGTAAACTTAGTAAAAGATTTTTTATTTTTAAATCAAAAATCAATTAATTTTAATTCAATGAAAACACCGAACTCACAAAATTTACCAGACATTTTTAGATTAAATTTTGGAATAAATATTGTTTCGAGAAATACAATGATTAAAAGAATGAGTGTATTTGGAAAAAAACCTTATTTGTTTCAATTAGATGAAATTGAAGGTTTTGATATAGATACGAAATTTCAATTTGATTATGCAAATTTTTTACATAAAAGTTTATTTAAAAATTAATATATGAAAAACATACTTGAGTGCTTGATAGAACTTAAAAAGCTTGGTGTTACAGCAGTAAAACAATCTACCGAAGATGAAGGATCATCCTTTGAAGATATATTAATGATGAGAAAAATTACCAACAAAGTTGGAATTAAATTAAATGTAAAAGTTGGAGGTTGTGAGGCTAAAAATGATATATTTTATTGCAAGAGAATTAAGGCTGATGCAATTGTTGCTCCAATGGTTGAAAGTGACTATGCGTTAAAAAAATTTATTCAATGTGCTGGAGTTTCTAAAAACTGCTCATTATATGTAAATCTTGAAACTAGATTAGCCATAAAAAATTTAAATAAAATCGTATCATCAAATAGTTTTAGTAAAATAGATGGAGTTGTAATTGGTAGATCTGATTTGGCTGGTTCAATGAATAAAAGTAAGGATTTTGTAAATTCTAAAAAAATTTTTAGAATTGCTGAAAAAACTTATCGTTATATTTTACAAAAAAAAAATAAAAAAATAATTTTTAAAATGGGTGGATCAATTACCCCATTATCAAAAAATTTTATTGAAGATTTATATAATAAAAAATTATTAAATTATATTGAAACAAGAAATATTGAGATTAAACTTTCAAGAAAAACACTTAACAATCTTGATAATATAATAATTAAAGGTTTTCATTTTGAAAAAGAATGGCTTAAAAAAAGAGCTCAATTTATAAAAAAAATTGATCCATTTTTAGCAAACGAATACCAAAAAAGGATTAAGGCTATTATTAAAAGAGAAAATTAATATTAAGATCAAATATATGATACATGAAGTAAATTTTAAAACTAAAAATGTTTAATACAGTCAAACAAAAAATTCTAAAAACAAAAGTTGTAAACGAACCTTACCCTCATATAATTGTAAAAAATCTTTTTCCCCAGAAAATTTATAATGATTTAATCAAAACATTACCCGACTTTAATTCATTGGATGACCCTACTGGTAAAGAATTATTAATTCAAAGTAAGCATGTAACCAAAAAAACTTTAATGCCTGATACAAAAATTTTTAAAGAATTAAAAAAAAATAATATATTTAAAAGTTGTGATGATGTTTTAAAAAAAATTCAACCATATATAATTCAAAAATTTAAAGATCATATAGATGAAAATATTCACTCAAAATATTTGAATAATAAAATAAAATATCATATGTCTTTATCATTTATGAGAAAGGGGTATTTAAAAAGTCCTCATATAGATAGGAGAGATCATTTAATTCACGGATTGTATTACCCTGTTTCTAAAAATTTTGAAGGTGGTGATTTATTGCTTTACAATACCAAAAAAAAACCAAAAATTTATGATATTTTTCCCAGATTAATTGATTTAAAAATTAAAAAAAAAATTAAAATAAATCCAAATTTTTGTATATTTTCACTTAATGTTCCTTGGGCTTATCATGGTGTTAATAAATATAATGGTAATAAAGACAGAAAGTATTTTTATATTGCTTATGATTTTAAGATCAAAAACCCTGGATCTAAATTAAAAAATAGAAAAAAAGGTTTTAATGATAATAGTTTTTGGATTATGCCAGCAAAAGTAAAGTCACAATCTAGAAGAAAAAAATTTCTTAATGAGTGAAATATTAATCTATGAAATTAGAGATTTAGGTAAAAATTAAATGAAAATTTTAGTTACTGGTGGCGCAGGTTTTATTGGAGCCCATCTAGTTAAAAGATTAATAGATTTAAAACATGATGTTTTATCTGTAGACTCAATGCAAACAATTGGAGGAATTCCTTATATTCACCCTAAATCAAAATTTATAAAAGGTAATATTTTAGAAAGCAAAACTTTAAAAAAAATAAAAAACTGGAAGCCTGAAATAATTTATCATATTGCCGCTCAATCTGGAGGAGAAAGCGCCTATGATGATCCAAAGAATGATTATTTAAGTAATGGATATGGAACATATCTTCTTTGTTTGTTGGCTCAAGAAATTAAGATTAAAAAGTTTATATATACCAGCTCAGTAGCTGTTTACGGCTCAAATATGCAAAAAAAAATATATGAAAATACAAAAATCAATCCTGATTCCATATATGGTGTATCAAAATATGTTGGTGAAATGTTTATTAGACAAATCTTAAAAAAAACTAAAATTCAAACTTTAATATTTAGAGTATTTAATACTTATGGTCCTGGTGAGGATTTGAATTTTTTAAAGAAAGGAATGGTGAGTATTTATTCAAGTTATCTATGGAGAAATAAGCCAATATTAGTTAAAGGTTCCCTAAATAGGTTTAGAAACTATCAATACATAGATGACATTATTAACATCTTAGTTTTAAGTCTAAAAAATAAAAGTTTAAAAAAAAATGAGATTATTAATCTATCTACAGCCAAAGCTGTGACAGTAAAAAATTTATTAAAAATAATATTTAAAATAAATAATAAAAAAAATCATAAAATTAAAGAAACTACGGGAACACCTGGTGATTCTTTTGGGTATGATGCTTCTAACAAATATTTAAAATCAAAATTTATGAATTATAAATTTATCTCACTTGAAAAAGGATTAAAATTATATTTTAAATGGATAAAAAAAGTTCCAGTAGTGAAAGATTTGAGAAAATATCATCCTTTTAAAATAAATAAATAATTTGAAAACTTATTTAAATATTAATATTTTATATAATTCAACTCTATGAAAAATTGGGAGAACACCCGAAAAAGTTATGTAAATTGGTTATCCAAAAGTGATTTGCGTAAAGAATTTTCAGAAAAAATAAAATTTGAAGAACTATCTTTCTGGTGGTTAACTAGTTTACTTAATAAAGATAATATAAATCAAGTTCATTGGTATGAAAATCTTAATCAAAAACTTAATTTTCAAAATAAAAAAAATTTTCATAAAAAATTAAATTATTTTTTATTAATTTTTAAATTAATAAAAGGTTTAATCTTAAAGATTTTATCAAATTTAATTATTAGATTTTTAGTTTTTGAGACAATTAAAAAAAAAGACTTTGATAAAAAAATGAATTGTTTTTTTGCCTTATATACAAATTGTATTGATTATAAAGGAAGCTTTATAGATAGACAATATGGACTTGCAAGTTATAAAGAAACCGAAAACAAATATTATATAATTGAAATACCTGAAAATTTTTTTTTAATAAAAAATTTTTTTAAAATTAAAAAAAATTTAAAAAATATTCCATTAAAATTTATTATATCTAATAAAAATTTAAAATTAACTGATATTATTAAAGTTTATTTTTCAACCATAGTATCTTTTTTTAGAATGACAAAAATCCTTAAAAAAAATAACCACTTTATAATAAATGGTATAAACTGTTCAGATATTCTTGAGACAAAATTAATAGAATCATTTTTTGGATCTATTCAAGATCAATTATTAAAAGGTAAGGCTTTGCACAATAGTCTGATTAAGAAGTCTACTAAAAACTTTATAAATTGTTTTGATTTTCATCCACAAGCAAGAAGTTTTTATCATTATGCAAAAAAAGCTAATATTGATAATGTTATTAACATCAATCATGCAAATTATTCTGAAAATAATATTTTTTTTAATTTTAATAAAGAAGATTTTTCAAAAGTGTACTCAAGCTATTATTCTCCACAGCCAGATATTTTTTTTACACAAGGTGAAAAATATTATAAAAGATTAAAAGAAGTATTTGATGAAAATAAAATATTTTGCTTAGGATCGCTAAAACCTGAATTAAATAAATTTCCGATCCCAAAAAAAACAAAAAAATTATCACCAAAACAATCAAAAAAAATTTTAACTTTTTTATGTAGTATCAATGATTATAAATCTTTCATAAAAATACTTAACGAATGTAGTCAAAGTGATTTTGAAATTTATGTAATGCCACATCCCTTAAAAAAATTTGAAACTATTAAATATTTTAAAAAAGAGCTTAAATCAGATTTTATTGATGCTACAAATTTAGATAAAAAAGAAATTTTTAGAATAAGTGATAATATAATTTTTGGAGATACTTCTTTAGGTTTAGAATTATCATTGCTTAACTATAATGTTTTAAGATTATACTGCTCAGATTTTATACCTACTTTTGATATCAATGATGAAATTCCAACTGCCACAAATAAAGATGAATTTTTAGACTTAGTAAACAATGATCATGTTATGCAAAAAGCTGAAGAAATTGAAAAGAATTATTTTTATAAATATGATATGAAAGCTAGTGAAAGATTAGAAGAAATATTATGCAAATTAACGTAATAAAATTTTTTTCTTTTAAAATTTAGTTAGATTGTTTATATGACCTATTAATAATAAGTTAAAACTTTTTACATTGTCAAAACCTACTAAAAATTTCTGGAAAAATAAAAAAATCCTTATAACTGGTCATACAGGTTTTAAAGGTGGTTGGCTTAGCGTACTATTAAATTATATGGGAAGTAAAGTGTACGGATATGCTTTGAACCCTCAAGGAAAAAATAATTTTTTTAATGCAGCTAAAGTTAAAAATATATTAATTAAAGATTACAGAAAAGATATTACTGATTTAAAAAATTTAAGAAAAGTTATTAAACAAAATAAACCAGAGATAATTTTTCATTTAGCAGCACAATCTAGTGTAATAGAAAGTTTTAAAAATTCTCAGAATACAGTATCTACCAATATCATGGGTACTGCTAATATATTAGAGGCAGTCAAGGGTTCTAATTTTGTAAAATCTGTTGTTATTATTACTACAGATAAGGTTTATCAAAATTATAAAGAGCAAAAATATTTTGATGAGAATTCCCAATTAGGTGGAGATGATGTCTATAGTGGCAGTAAGGCATGTTGTGAACTATTGGTTCACAGTTATAGAAAATCTTTTTTTAAGAATTCTAAATGTAATATTGCTACAGTAAGAGCTGGAAATTGTTTTGGTGGTGGTGATTGGACCCCAGACAGAATTGTTAAAGATATTTTAGAAAATTTTTATAAAAATAAAAATTTAGTTTTGAGAAACCCCAATGCGACTCGACCATGGCAACACGTTTTGGAACCATTGATGGGTTATTTAAACCTTGCAGAAAAATTATACTCTAAAGATGGAAATCAGTTTTGTGAACCATGGAATTTTGGACCAAGTCTGAAACAAAATATGAAAGTTAAAAGTTTGGTTGAAATATTTAAGAATAAAATGAAATCAAAATCAAAAATTATAATTAACAAAAATGATAAAAGATTTCACAATAAAAAAATAAATATTTTTGAGTCAAAAAATTTAAATATTAATAGTAAAAAAATATCAAAAAGATTAAACTGGAAGCCTAAGCTTTCTATAGATAATTCCATAGATCTTACAGTAAGTTGGTATAGGAGTTTTAAGACAAAAAAAAATGTTTTTGATTTGACTAATAAGCAAATTAAGTATTATTTAGATCTATAGATTTAAGTAATACTTAATAATCATTAAATATTTGCTGATCATAAATATGATAATTTTTCTAACAGGTGGCACAGGCTTTATAGGAAAAAGATTCTTAAAATTAGCCTCTGATAAAGGACACTTTGTTTATGCGGTAAGTAGAAAAAAAAAAAATAAAAATAAGAATAATATTAAATGGTTAAAAGGAGAATTGGATGATGATTGGAAAAAGTTTATTAAAAAATCAGACGTTATAGTTCATTTAGCTGCCAAAGGAGTAAGATCTAACAGTAATAAAGATTCTTATGAAGTTATAGATTTTAATGTAAAAAAATCGTTCAGGTTAATACTGCAGGCACTTAAAAATAATTGTAGAAATTTTGTTATTGCAAGCACTTCTTCAGAATATTCCAATAATGGCATGTGTAATGATAAAAAATTGAGCATAAGTAGCAAAAGAGGATTTAGTAACCTTTATTCTTTGAGTAAAATAGTTTTTACAGACATTATTAAAAAAATATCTAGCAGAACAAATTCTAATTTTAGAATAATGAGAATTTTCCCATCTTATGGTATCGGAGAAAATAAAAATAGACTTTTTCCAAAAATAAAAAGATTAGCAAAAAAAGGAAAAAATATGATTATCGAAAACCCGTATGAATACAGAGATTTCACAGATGTCGATTATGTTGCAAAAGTTTTGCTCGATGCATGCAAGTTTAATAAAAAAAGAAAATTTGAAATTTTTCATGTATCATCGACCAAACCTATAAGTATTAAAGAATTTTCAGAAAAAATATGGAAAAAATATAAAGCAACTGGAAAATTAATATTTAAAAATCAAAATAAAAAATATAGAAGACATGTATCCAGCACACAATCAATATGGAGATTAACAAATGAACAATAAATGTGCAGTAGTCTTATGTGGAGGAAAAGGTTCTAGATTAGGGTTGCTGGGAAAAAAGATTCCTAAAACATTAGTAAAGGTTCAAGGTAAAGAAATATTATGGTATATAATTAAATATTTAAAATTTTCAGGATTTAATCATATAATTTTACCCGTAGGATATAAGGGAAATCAAATCAAAGACTTTTTAAAAAAAAATAACTCATTTGGTGTTAAAATTGAAGCAATCCAGACTGGCATTAACTCTAATATTGGATCAAGAATAAGTAAAATTATAGATAGAATAAATCAAAAAAATTTTTTACTTTTAAATGGAGATGCAATTTTTGATATTGATTTAATTTCTATTTATAAAAAGCATTGTAAAAAAAACTATGCAGCAACATTTTTATCTGGTGAGGTAACTTATCCTTATGGTTCAATTGGAGTTGTAAAAAATAAGGTAATAGATTTTCGTAGAAATTTAATATTTGATCAACTCAAAGTAAGAAATAATAGCAATTATATTGGTTATAATTTTACAGGAATTTGTTTAATAAAAACTGAAATTTTAAAAAAATATAATTATATATTTAAAAATTCTAAAAACTTTGAGCAAACATTTTATCCGAAAATAATTAAAAAATATTTAACAAATTTAATAAAAATAGATGGTTTTTGGCACTCAATTGACAATATTAAAGACCTCGCAGCTGTAGATCAAAAAGAGAGAAAAAATTATAAATATACTACACTCAAAAAAATCAAAAATTTTTTAATGTAAAATATGACAATAAATTAAATACACATGTTGGTAATTTTTAATCATTTAATAACAAGTTTTTTTACAGCTAAAAATCTATCAAAAGGAAAAGGTTTTTTTAAGTTTTTTCAAATATTTAATATTAGATTTTTTTATGCTTTTATTTTTATAAGAAAGAAGTTTAATAAAAAAACATTTATTATTGAGGGTTCTGATGCGAATATATTTTTTAAAGACAATAAAGAAACAAGCCTTTCAATTGTGAATGATTTAAATACAAAAGGTTATCATGATAAACTGCAGCTAGACGAATTTAATTTAAAACGAATATATAACGAAATTTCTCTAAAAAATTCATCAATATCATTTAAGGGTCAAAAAAGAATAGATGAAAAAACTTTATCCCTCAACAATAGCAGCAATTTAGATGATATAGTAAAAAATAGTAAAAATTATAATCTTTCGCATGTATCTTTAGATATTGATCTTAAAAAAACAAATTATTTAAAGGATATTGCGTTATCAAAATTATTTTTAAGTATCGCCAAAAATTATATAGGAAAAAATGAAATATCAATTTCTAGTCTTTGCTATATATCAAATCCAGCTAATATTTATGAAGAAGAAAAAAAAGATAATGCTCAATATTTTCACTATGATAATGATTTTAAAAAATTTTTAAAAGTATTTATTTATCTTAATGATGTTGATTTAAATTCCGGTCCTCACTCATTTGTTCAATTTTCACATAATAGAAGATTGTTCAAACACTTAGTATCAAAAAGAATAGATGATGAAGAAATTATTAGCCATTATGGAAAAGAAAATATTAAAACATTTAATTTATCAAAAGGAAGCCTAATTTTTGAAGACACTTTTGGATTGCACAAGGGTAATTCTCCAATAAAAAATACCAGAACAGTATTAATATTGGTTTATGGAGATAATGAAGGGATTGGAATTTATAAAAATTCCTTAATTATTTAAAATGATTTCTAAAATAAAACAAATTTCTAAAAATGTTTTTATAGCAACACTTGATTCTTTAAGCTCAAATTATAGCTGTAAATTTAATAATTTAAGACAAAGATTAATGAATAGGAATTTCTTTTTTTATTATGATTCAATAAAAAAACTTTATTATGTCTTTGATGATAACAAGAGGATGTATTTTCCAGATAAATTAAGAGGAATACAAACTTATTCTTATGGGATTAAGCATAGAGCCGAGCAACTAATTAATACTTATGGTATAGAAAAAATTAAGTTTAGTGAAAAAGATATTATTATAGACTGTGGAGCAAATTATGGTGATTTGTATGCTTGGACAAAGCTTAATAATTTAAATATTAATTATATTTCATTTGAACCTTCACCAAGTGAGTTTAAATGTATTGAGTTAAATTGTATAAATCAAAATAATAATAATTGTGCGCTTTCTGATACTGAGGGTTATTTTGACTTTTTTCTAAAATCTGATAGCGGTGACTCATCCATCATTGAGCCTTCAACTGGATTTACAAAAAAAATAAAGGTGAAAACTACCACTTTATCCAATTATATTTCTCAAAATAAGATCGAAAAAGTTAAATTGTTTAAAGTTGAAGGTGAGGGTTTTGAGCCGGAAATATTAAGAGGAGCTAACAATGTTTTACAAAAAATAGAATATATAGGTGTAGATGGTAGTCCAGAGAGAGGAAAAAATAATGAAACTACAATAGAATATGCTACAGAATTTTTAATATCAAAAGATTTTGAAATCGTGTTCTCAAATATAAATCAAAAATATGCCAAAGTCTTGTTTAGAAATAAGAATTTTTAAACTATGTATAATAAGATAATAATATAGATAAATATTTTCTTGTATCAAGCTATCATTGATTTATATAAAATATTATTATTTTAAATATTACATGAATTTATTAAAAAATCAAAGTGTACTAATTACTGGTGGCACAGGGACATTTGGTCATGAGATTACAACTTTTTTATTAAAAAAAACAAAACTAAAAAAACTTATTGTTTTTTCTAGAGATGAAAACAAGCAATTTGAAATGGCTAAAAAATTTGGCTCAGATAAAAGAGTTAGGTTTTTTATAGGAGATGTTAGAGATGTTAATAGATTGTTAACAGCATTTCATGAAGTTGATTACGTAATACATGCCGCAGCAATGAAGCATGTTCCAGCATCAGAATATAACCCTGTTGAATGTATAAAAACGAATATTGATGGATCAGAATCTGTTATTACTGCAGCTATAGAAAGAAAAGTTAAAAAAGTCATAGCTTTATCAACAGATAAGGCGTGTAACCCAGTTAATTTATATGGTGCAACAAAACTATGTTCAGAAAAACTATTTATAAATGCAAATCAATATTCTAATTTTACAAAATTTTCAGTAGTTAGATATGGGAATGTAATAGGCTCAAGAGGTTCTGTAATCCCATATTTTAAAGATCTTTTAAATCAAAATAAATTCTTACCACTTACCTCAAAAGACATGACAAGATTTTTTATTCCAATTAAAGATGCAATAAAATTTGTTTTATCATGCTTGACTAGAACAAAGGGAGGGGAAATTTTTATACCAAAAATGAATTCAATAAAAATTTTTGATTTAATTAAATTGCTAGACATAAAAGCTAAAATAAAAATAGCTGGAATTAGGCCTGGTGAAAAAATGCATGAGTCTCTTTTTTCCATTGATGAGTCTAGATCAGTTAATCAAGATAAAGACTCATTTATAATTTATAGTGAGAATTTATCTTTTACTAGCAAATATGGTAAAAAATTAAAAAATGATATAGAGTATAGTTCATCAAATAAAGATGTTTTAAATATAAAAAAAATAAAATATTTTTTAAATGATTATTTTAAAGATCCAAAAAACTAAATTATAAAAATATCCAATATGGAATGTCCAATTTGCAATAATTCTGAAAATGTTAAATTAAGGTGTGACTATAAGTATGAAATAAAAGAAGATGCTAAATACTTTGGGAAGCTTAAAATATGTAAATGTAAAAATTGTGATTTTAGTTTTGCAAATCCAATGCCTGAAATGAAAAATTTAGATTTTTTTTATGAAAATGTTTATCGTCAAATCAATAGACCACCTTATTGGGTCACAGAGAATGACGAAGAGTCAGAAAAAAGAGTATTAGAGGATAAAAATTTAAACTATTTATTATATCTATCAACTTTACTAGACTTGAAGAAAATTAAAAATATTTATGATTTTGGAGCCGGTTTTGGAGATCTAGGTTACGCAATTAAAAAAAAATTTCCTGATGTGAATTTGTACTGTACAGAATATGATAAGCAATGCAGTGAAATACTTAAGAAAAGAGGTTACAAGAATGAACCACTTGAAAATATTAATGAAAAATTTGATTTAATAATAACTTTGCATTCATTAGAGCACTTAACTGATGTTAATGTTTTTAATAATTTTAATGAAATATTAAAACCTGGTGGAAAAGTTTTTTTTGAAGTTCCAAATTGTCCTGAAGAATATTTCTCTGGTCGACCATATGATGGTCCACATCTGCTATTTTATACAAAGAAAAGTATAGAATCTATTTGTGATAAATTTAATTTTAAAGTTGATAGAATTGATATTAGCTCATATTCGTTTGATGAAGATCATAAGTATCAAAGAGAATCTCAAGACAGATATTACAGGATTAAATCAGGGAAAACCTTTGATAGTTTTAAGCAATTTATAAAAAAATTTATTCCATATAATTTACTTAAATTAAGACAACTAATTCAAAATTCTAAAAATATTAATGAAATGCACAAGTTGGGCCTTTTCACGAGCAACAGTGATGATAATTGTTATTTAAGAGGAATTTTAGAAAAAAAATAATTTTTTTTTAAAAAATTTAAATGTAAATAAAAATAAATTTTAATTTATGAAATGTAAAAATTGTAAACATAATTCTTTAGAAAAAATAGTAAAAATAGGAAAACAGCCTCTCAGTGGTTTTTTTTACTCTAATAAAAAAAAAAAACTTGAAAAATATTCTTTAGATTTACACAAATGTCCTAAGTGCAATTTGGTACAACTTAGCAATCTAGCTAATACTAAAAAAATGTATGGTAGTCACTATGGGTACAAAACATCTGTTAGTAAAATGATGTTATTGCATCTAAAAGAAAAAATTCAGAGATTAAAAAAATTTAAATTTATTAAAAAAGGAAATAATATTTTAGATATTGGAAGTAATGATGCGTCATTCTTAAAATTACTTGGAAATAAATATAATCTATATGGAATCGATCCATCTGCAAACAAATTTAAAAATAATTATAAGAATATGAAATTGATTACTGATTTTTTTTCAAAAAAAAATGTTCTTAAAAATTTTAAAAATAAAGATATTAAATTTGATTTAATTTCAAGCTTTGCAATTTTTTATGATGTTGAGGATCCTAATTCTTTTTGTAAAGATATTGAAATGATATTAAATGAAAATGGTATTTGGATTTGTGAATTCTCATACTTGCCATTAATGCTTAAAAATCTAACATTTGATCAAATATGCCATGAACATATTATGTATTATACATTTAGTGTTTTTGAAAAAATATTAATTAATAACAATTTAAAAGTACTAGATGTAAAGATTAATGAAATTAATGGTGGTAGTATTGAGGTTTTAATAGCAAAAATTAATAGCAAGAGAATTTCAAATTATTCACTAATTAATAAACTAAAATTAGATGAAAAAAAAATTACAAAGAATTCTTACCGAAATTTTTCAAAAAGAATTAAGAAAGTTGGCTCAGATCTAAATTTATTTGTAAGTAAAAATTCTCTAATTGCTGGCTATGGTGCCTCTACTAAAGGTAATATTGTTTTAAATTATGCTAATTTAGACTCTAAAAAAATTGAGTATATTTGTGACGCAAATATAAAAAAGTATAATCATTATACACCTGGTACTAATATTAAAATTATTTCAAAAGAAAAAATGCGAATTCTAAATCCAAAATATTTATTAGTATTAATTTGGTCTTTTAGATCAGAAATTATAAAACAGGAACTAAATTACTTAAAAAAAGGTGGTAATTTAATTTTTCATTTACCGAAATTTCACATTATTAATAAAAATAATTATAAAAAATATATTAATAAAGATTTTAAAGAATTGTCTTACAAATATTAATTGATGTTACTATCTATCTGCATTCCATCATATAATAGATTAGATTGCCTTGATAATTGCTTAAATTCAATTTTAATATCTTCTAAAAATGTAAATGATTTTGAATTTGAAGTTTGTGTTTCAGATAATTTTTCAGACAAAGATCCAATTGAGATTATCAATAAATATAATAAACAATTTAAGATAATATATAATAGAAATAAAAAAAATTTAGGATTTGCGTTAAATGCAATTAAGTCTGTTAAAATATCAACAGGTAAATATGCATGGCTAATTGGTAATGACGATCTAATTTTACCCAATACCTTAATAGATTTAAAAAATATTTTTAAAAATAATTCAGATACAGAATATTTTTTTATTAACTCTTATTATCTAAATTCAAAATATTTAGAAAATTTTTCTCATCCTTTTGACACCGACCAGTTAAAAAATATAAAAATGACTAGACTTTCAAAATCTAATAAAAATAAAGTTGTAAATTTTTGGGAAATAATTGATCCAAAAGTTTCGTGGGAATTTTTAATAGGAATTTTTTTAAGTATCTTTAATAGAGAAATGTGGTTAGATGGCTTGAAATGTATAGATCAAAAAGATATTGAAGACACGAATATTTGGTCAAATTTTGATAACACTTGTCTTAATGCAAAAGTAATTTCTAATGTCTTTAAGAATAAAAAAAGCTATATATGTTCTGATCCTCTAAGTGTTAATTTAATTGGTGAGAGAGAATGGGTTAGTTTATACGATTTTATTGAAATTGTTAGAATACCAGAATTACTTGATCATTATAGATCTCAGGGGATGAGTTTAACAAAATATATTTATTGTAAAAATTTTGCTTTAAGAAATTTTTTCAATTTTTTTACAAAAATAGCTATTCATGGCAATAAGGCTGGAAGAAATTACGTCAATTTTTATAAACATTTTTTAAAAAATTTATTTTTTCCATATGCGTGGCTATCTATTATTTTTTTTGGTATTAGAACTATTAAAAAAATATTCAAATAAAAAAAGATGAAACAAAATATAGAAGGTATCAAAATAACTCCTCTTAAGATTATTTCAGATAATAGAGGCTCTGTAATGCACATGTTAAGATCTGATAGTGATGTTTTTCAAAAATTTGGTGAAATATATTTTTCTACAATTTTTAAAGATAGTATTAAAGCTTGGCACCTTCACAAAGAAGCTACATTAAATTATGCTTGTATTTTTGGAAAAGTAAAACTTGTTTTATTTGATGATAGAACCGAAAGTACCACCTATGGCCTTTATCAAGAATTATATTTATCTTTAGATAGCTATTCACTTATTACTATTCCACCAAACATTTGGAATGGATTTAAAGGACTAAATGACAATCATTCAATAATTGCAAACTGTTTAACTTTGCCTCATAATGAAAAAGAGATGGTTAGACTGGATTTAAATGATCCAAAATTCAAATATAATTGGTAATTAATTTTAAACAAATAATACATTATAAGATCTTGAAAAAGAATTGAGTAAAATTATGAAAGTAGTAATATTAGCTGGCGGTTTGGGAACTAGAATTTCCGAATATACACAGAGCATTCCAAAACCAATGATAGAAGTAAATAAAGTACCGATCTTAATTCATATTATGGAACATTTTGCTAGATTTGGTTTCAATGATTTTTATATAGCAACTGGATATAAGGGAGAAATAATTAAGAAATATTTTAAAAATAAGAATTTTAATAAATGGAAGATAAATGTTATTTCAACAGGAAAAAATGTGATGACAGGTGGAAGATTAAAAAGATTAGAAAAAAAATTAGGTGATACAAATGATTTTTTTTTAACTTATGGTGATGGATTATCAAATATAAATTTAGAAAATCTACTAAAATTTCATAGAAGACATAATAAAATAGCCACAATTTCTGCCGTAAGACCTCCAGCAAGGTTTGGCTTTATTAAATTAAAAAAAAATAAGGTTGACTGTTTTAGAGAAAAATCAAGTTTAGATGAAGGGTGGATCAATGGAGGCTTCATGGTTTTAAATAAAAAAATATTTAAATATTTAAAAGGAGATCAAACTTATTTAGAAAGATATCCTTTAGAAAAATTATCTAATAATGGACAGCTATACGCTTTTAAACATGAAGGGTTTTGGCAATGCATGGATACCTTAAGAGATAAAGAGATTTTAGAAAAAAGTATTAAGCAAAAAAAACATCTTGCAAAATAAAAAGAAAATATTGATCCCTGGGGGAACAGGCTTTATTGGCTATCATTTATGTTTATTTTTTAAGAAAAAAAGCTGGATTGTACACTCTATATCTAAAACAAAACCAAAAGTAAATCGGAGAGTAAAAGGTGTTAAATATATTTACTGCAACGTAACTGATAAAAAAAATTTAAAAAAGAAACTAGATAATTATTATGATTATATTGTAAATTTATCTGGATATGTTGATCATGGAAAGAGTAAATTAATCAAAAAAGTACATTTTGAAGGATGTAAAAATTTAGTTTATAATTTTAAAGAAAAAAGACCTAAAAAATTTATTCAAATTGGATCAAGTATAGAATATGGGAGGTTAAATTCTCCTCAAAAAGAAAGTTTAGTTAAAAAGAAAATAGATACTTTTTCTTTTTATGGTAATGCTAAACTTGACAGTACTTTTTTTTTACTAGATTTATATAATAGGTATAGATTTCCTGTAACTGTGTTACGTTTATATTTAGTATATGGTCCAAATCAGGATAACAATAGAGTGATACCTTTTGTTATTAATAATTCAATTAAAAATAAAGAATTTAAATGTTCTCCTGGATATCAATATAGAGATTTCACTTATATTGATGATGTTATCAGTGCTATTAATAAATCATTAAAATCAAGCAAAGCATCTGGAAAAATCATAAATATTGGCTATGGAAAACCTACAAAAATTAAAAATTTAATTTTGCTATTGGTAAAGTTAGTTGGATATGGAAAACCTATATTTAGTAAAATTAAACTAAGAAATGATGAAATAATCAAACTTTATCCCAATATATCTCAAGCTAAGAAGTTAATTAACTGGATACCTAAAATTAGTTTAAAAAAAGGTTTATCAAAAACTATCAAATTTTATAAAGATAATGAAAAAAGTTAGTGTAATAATAAATTGCCATAATGGAGAAAAATACTTAAAAAAATGCATCTCAAGTGTTGAAAATCAAAAATATCAAAAATAGGTTTATTAAAAGAAAAACTTAATTCTAATTATAAATTTCAGCATCAAGAAATAGGACTAAGAAAAAATGAAAAGTTACATGAGATACTTTTTGATAGAAAAGAAACAAAACATAAGATAAATAAAAATTTATTTTATGTTACTAGAAAGAAAATAAATAATGAAATATTTATTAAATATTTTAAAAATTTAGAAAATATTTATAAAAAGGGAAATGATCAAGAAACTACTAAAGTTTTAAAAAAAATATGTCAAATTTAATAGTTTATAATTATCAAATATGAAAAATCAGAAAAGTTTTTTTCTAAATTATTTTAAGTTTTAAAATGAAAGATTTATTTAACATGTGGAAATTTTTAGACCAAAAAGACAAAAATAATTTTATCTTAATAGTCTTTCTTTCTATATTACAGGGTATTTTTGAAATGTTGGGGATTGCAGTAATAATTCCTTTTATGACAATGTTATTGAACCCTGAGGAATTGGTAAACCTTCCTATAATCGGAAATTTGTTTAATTTTAATGGTTTTGTAATTACCCAAAAAATAATCATTACATCATGCATAATTTTATTTCTAATTTTTTTATTAAAAAACGTATTAATTTTATTAACAAATAAGTTTACTTATAAATTTATATTTAATTTGCGAACAAAAATTTTTTGTAGATTAACTGATAGAATTATGCATCAGGAATATCTTTTTTTTGTCACTAAAAGTGTGTCAGAAATTTACAATGTTACTATAAATGAACTAAATAATTTTATTTCAAATGTTGTTAAACCCACAATTATATTACTGGTTGAGAGTATAGTCTTTTTGGGGATAGTAATTTTAGTAATTGTAACAGGATACTTTGATACTTTGTTAATGATATTTCCAATCATTATTTTTATAGCTTATGTTTTAAAAAAAATAAGTAAATCTATTAAGCAGTGGTCAACAAAAAGAATGGCAAGTTATGAAAATTTATTAGATTTAAATCAAAACTACGTAAATGGTATAAAAGAAATTTTTATATATGGAACTGTTCAAAAAATTTTATCAAATTTTAGAAAAATACTTGATACTCTTGCTTCGATTGATGTTAAAAATAGTATAGTTACACATTATCCTAAAATTTTATTAGAACAATCTATAATCTTAATTTTTAGTATTATTGTTATATTTTTTTATTATATGAGCACGGATACTAGCAACATAATTGTTGTTTTAAGTTTTTATTTAGCTGTAGCATATAGGCTGGTACCTTCATTAAATAAAATTTTTATATCTTATCAACAAATAAAATATGGAAAACCGTCCTCAAAAAAAATTAGTGAATATTATAATCTTATTAAGCAAAATGACTATTCAGAAAATAAAAATAATGAAAACAACACCTTAGATTTTAAAAAACGAATTGAATTAAAAATTGATAATTTTAAGTACAATCAAAGTAAAATTATAATAAAAAATATAGATTTAAAAGTTAACAAAAATGAAATTATTGGGTTTTTTGGAGAGAGTGGTTCAGGAAAATCAACCCTCATAAATATCATTATAAATTTAATTAAAACATCCAACGGTGAAATATTAATTGATAATAAAAAAATAAATAATTCAAGGCTAATTCGAAAGTATCAAAATTTATTTTCAGTTTGTTCTCAGGATACTTTTATTATTGATGGCACTATAGGGGATAATATTATATTTGGTTCAACAAAAGAATTTTCACAATCTAAAATAAATAATGCTGTTAAATTTGCGCAACTTGAAAATTTCATAAATGAGTTGCCAGATGGTATAGATACTGAGATTGGTTTAGCTATAAAACAATTATCTTCAGGTCAAAAACAAAGAATTGCAATAGCAAGAACAATTTATAATGATCGTGAAATAATGATTTTTGATGAAGCAACAAATGCTTTAGATGAAGAAAATGAAAGAGTGATTATAGAAAATATTAAAAATTTAAAAATTAATAAAACAATTATTATTATATCACATAATAAAAACAATTTAGAAATATGTGATAAAAAATATTTAATTGAAAATAAAGTTTTAAAATTAATTTAGGACTAAAAAAAACTATTAATTATTACAAAAAAAATGGATAAAAAAGTTAGTGTAA
>TARA_B110000977_G_scaffold143332_2_pt1 | contig 34131 bp, 18 predicted proteins | sample TARA_B110000977 | Tara Oceans TARA_B110000977 (sample SAMEA4397798) | marine metagenome | biome: Polar Biome; feature: [SRF] surface water layer (ENVO:00010504); material: water (ENVO:00002006), including particulate matter (ENVO:01000060) such as... | depth 5 m | reverse complement strand
CGGCGCGGTGGGCGACTTTTTTGGCTCCGACGTCGAGTTCGAGTGCGCGCGGGCGTGCCAAGCCCCGCGGATCACCCCGCCCACACCCGGAAGGAACGTTGTTCCAGAGTGCCATCAAGTCCGGAAGAAAGCTGTTGACTTCTCAGTACCTCAAGAAGCACTCCGAGTACCTTCCTATACGCAAACAGTCAGAGCTAACCCTGCCGTCACGACTTCGCGCGGACGGTCAATCGCTCCCCCCGCTTTTACGGAGGCCCATTTCGTTCCGAAAGAACGCCGAGCGCTGTGGACCGGTCACTCGGGAGTGCTCCCGTCCGCCCGGGAGGTGATGCGGGTGGTGGAGCAAATGGCGGAGGTACACACGAAAATAGGAGTCCCCGTGTTTTAAACTCTTGCTCTCAAAAGCGAAGGAGCGGCGCGGGGTGACTCTGACATCTAGACGCACACACACTGCACGTTGTCTTGCAGCGAACACCCTTTTTCTTGCGACGTTCTCGTCGACGGTCGACCTCGACGGATCTCTTAGGTTGTGAATACTCAAGAATGGCGGTTTAAAATTCGTTCCGACACCTCGTCGCGCAAAATATCTAAAAATCTCGATGCTGATCTAAAATCTCGATGCTGATTTGGCAACTAACAACAAAGCCAAGGTGCCGGTTGGTGGTCATCCATCTCTCGCCCATCTGTCTCGCACACTTCGTGGCTCCACTCCACGTGACCTGCGATGTTCACTCTTGCTGTTTCCACACCTGTGGTGGCCAGAGCCGCTCCCGCCCCCAACTCCAACCCCGCGCGAAGAGGCCGCGTCGCCGCGCGCGCTTCGAAATCGAACTCAGAAGCCGAGTCACAAACTGATGTTTCCGCGATGTCCCGCCGCGGCGCTTTGTTCGGCGCTTTGGGCGCAGCTTCGCTGGCACTCACCACCCCTTCCTCCGCGTTCGCCAAGCGCGCGAACAAGCTCGCGGATTTGAGTTGCCTGTCACCCACGGAACAGGAGTACGCGGACCAGACGTTGAGGTTAATCGCGCAAACATCCGCGCTTGTGCAGGGCGACGGAAGCACTGATGTGGATCAATGGCTCGCGTCCTCAGCGGCTTGGCAAGGGTTCGCCAAGAACACATACTCCCCGAAATCGCAAGGCAAGAGTTTTCTGATGACCACCAAGCTCGTGGCGTACCTGAAAAACTCGTTCGCCACGCTGCCGGAAGGTCAGGGGTACGACCACACCAATCCGCCGTTCGACGTGGCGAAAACCACAGAGTGGGTGACTTATGCTGAAGGATTTACGACCGGAGCGCTAATCGGCGACGACGCGCGCGCGGCGTTCGCCAGAGCCACCTGGGGCAACTACGACAAGTCAGCGCCCTTGAACAGGTTCGGGCTGTGCGCGTTCGGCGAGACGGGGGGGACCAAGGCGCTGGGCGTGGACTGCGATGGATACTAATGAGTTTTAAAGGTGATGAGTGTTAAGTGAAAGTCTAATTCTTTGCAAGCTCGCGCGTCTAACCTGTCTACAGTAACAACTCTATCGCTTCTGTTCTCCAAACATCATTGACAGAAAGCTCCCGGGGTTGAGTTGCGTCCCGACGTCACCCCCCACTCCGCTCCCAGGGAACTTCCCTAAGTCCTCCCTGGTTCTTTCCACGACTCGTTTCGAAAACTGAGTGGCGAACTCGCCTGACATGCGTCGCACGCCCGGGGCAACCGCCGGCCCCAGTTCCGTGACCAAAGCCGCGATTCGCCGCACCTCATCACCAGTGATTTGATTGGTAGGGCTACCGTCAAAAGCAGTGGACGTGTTACCTCCGGTCAAACCCGAAGTGTTTGACCCGCCATTGACCCTAGTGCCTTCCCGTAACCTGGCCGCAAAGTCAGGCGCCACTAACTCAGCCACGGACCGCAACAGCGCCAGGTTCCGTTTATCATCCAGAGTGAGTGAGATCACGCCGTTGTTTTGCGACGCTAGGAGTGATAGTAGAATGGGCACATTCACACCAGGGGTGAACGCCACGGGCGGGGCCAGCACTCCTAGTGCCAACGCAGCAGGCGCACCGGCCCCTAGCACACGCCACGTCTGGGACGCCGCATTCCTCGAAAGCGCATCCGCCGCCCTTACCGCTTCTTCCACTAAAATCTCCTGCAGGTAGTTGCCCTCGGCGCTGAAGACCAACGCGAGCGCATCGCGCGTAGCGGCGTCAACTTCAGCGGTGCTGTTGCCACTACCAGAAGCACCCTGCGCACCACTCACAGCCCCCACCTCCACCGCGACAGCTTCATCCATGTTGTTGGTGAAGTCGCTGAACCCCGCGGCGACAGACTTGACGCGCGATACTTTCAACCTGTCGGAGCCTCCGTAGACGAAGGATCGCAACGCGCTTCGCATCCGCGGCGAGTCGTCGGCTAACATTCTTCTAGCAACATAAGGGAAGCACTCATCCACAATCGCGTAGTTCTCATCCACGGAAAGCCCGAGACCCTCCAGGGTTCCAAACGCCCTCAAAATCAACACGAAATAAGGAGGTAACTGTAACGGATACTCCTTACTCAGCGCTTCTAACTTATCTGATAGCTCGGAAACTCGGCTGTTCCCTTGGTCCGCTAACTTGTCTAACTTTTTAGCCGCGGAACCACCTGACCCGTAAAGCGTCTCAAGCGTCTCCGCCAAAACAGGCACCACCACGTCTCTGTTTTTCGGGTCATTTGCCAGCTCAGGCGGCACGAACCCCAGGTTGACTAAATCCGTTAAAGTTTTGTCGTAGTCTCGGGCGCTTAAATGCGCGATGTACTCGATAAACGCGATTCTTTGATCCTCAGAAATTTCAGTCATCATCCCGTAGTCCAAAATGCACAACCTGCCATCCGGCATTAACAGGAAATTCCCAGGGTGCGGGTCCGCGTGAAGGAACCCAGTTTCAAGGAACTGGACCATGTACGAGTTTAGCAACGTTTGGACGAGTTTCGCACGTAACGGACCGGTGGTGGGGTCGGACGTGATGTCCGTGAGCTTGCGTCCCTCGACCCACTCTTGGGTTAAAACGCACCTGCCGCTGAGTCCTCGAAACACGTGAGGAACCTTCACTGCGCCGCGCACCACCTCTACAGATTTCATATCGGTTTCGAACCTTGACGCGTTGTTCGCTTCCAACCCGTAATCCAACTCCTCTAAAAAACGCTCCGCCGCGACGTCCAACACCGGAATAAAACCCTCGGCGCCTTGCTTGATCTGTTCCAAGAAATCCAACCCGTTTGCGTTGACCGAAGCGGCGGCGGAGAGCACGGATCGAATGACTAACAAGTCCAGGGTCACGGTTTCCAGAATCCCAGGGCGTTGTACCTTGACAGCGACTTCTCGTCCCCACTCAGAGGACTCGTCATCCATCGCCCCATAGCCTCCTTTCTTCAACGTCGCTTTGTACACTTGTCCGATTGACGCGGCGGCGACGGGTGTGTCGAAGCATTTAACGTCCTCGAAAACATCTTCAAGGTCGACATCACCCCCGAGCGCAAGTTGCTGCCGGATCAGCGCCCTTGCTTCGTCCGAACCGAATGGGGCGACTTGGTCGAGTAACGTTTGCAATTCCTCTAAATACGCGGGGGGCAGTAGGTCGGGTCTAATGGCAACCGCCTGACCCACCTTGACGAACGCCGGCCCCTGTTCGGCGATCAAATCCTTCAAATCCTTGGCTCGTTTTTTTGAGTTTTTCTCGACAGTTTCGGGACCCGATGCAATGTCGCTCAACAATCCAATTCCCCAGGCGAGAAGTTTGATGACTAAACTGCCTGTTCGCTTTAGGGACGCTAATGGCCTCGCGCTCCAATAACCCCGGATGCCTTCGATGTCGTACAGGGAGGGTAAGCCTTCGGGTACCGCGACGGGCGCCACGACTCGCATTTCGCCGTTCACCACGACTGTCTGCTTTTTGCCATCCGAACCGCCTTGTGCTAGGCTCGCCATGAGCACTGATACGGATGCGGTGGCGACTGCGGCGGCGACCCCTGCGGCGGCAGGGTTCTTCTCCGCTAGCGTGATGAGTGAGGCCTCGAGTTGCCACGCGGTTAGAGGGTCCACGAGAACGTCGAGTGACGCGAGGCTGCTGGTGAGTTGCTCCAGCGAAGCGCGAGCGGCGTCGATTGCTTGTTGGCCAGCGGCCAACGCATCGGCGCCTATCGGGCCTGCATCCGCGGCGAGGCGCTCCGCCGCGGCCGTAGCTCTGTCAGCGGCTTCGTTCACAATGGAAACGAGCTCATCAGGCGTGGACACCGCCTGGGTTCGCAACGAGCGCGTGGGGGCAGCGCGGTGGACGCGTCGATCGCGCAACTGCCGCAACTGTTGCGAACCGCCGGCTCCCGCGACTGAGACGCGCGCGGCGATGGAAGATGCCATCGCGACGCTCACGACTCACGCGTGGACTGCGGAGACCACGTGTGCGGTGTGTTCAAGAGTCGGAGTGCGAGTCTTAAGGTCACAAGTTGGCGTCGAAAGGATGGGCGCGTGTTGTTGTGGTCGTTTTGAAGCGGAGATGTCTGGCACTGTCGCTGGCTGTGAGCCACGAGAAACGCCGTCGACGTGTCCAAACTCGACCTGACATGAGCACTCGTGAACATGACTAACGCTCATACGGAAATGCAGTTGAGTGGGAATTGTCATGCCCCACTTATTGACGCTTTTCCCATGTTCATCGGAATTCGACACTTTCGAGATTCGACATCCTTTGCCCAAACTCCGCGACACCGAGCTGTGACCCCCGAACTCGACGCACGCGACGCGCGGTTCCCGGAGGCACGTGCGGGAGTGTGTGCATTGCGATTGGTCGAGCTCTGGGGGATACCCATGGTGGGTCACTCACGCGTTGCGACGTCGGAAAATTAGGGAACGTCGTGTGTCGTTCCGATATTAATCCCCGTGACGTGACACGATATCTGGTGTCGGGCGAGGCACTCGTGTCCTATCCTCACAATGGGCGCGTGTGTTTCCTCCTCGCGCACGTCTGAGGGCGGCACGAGCTCGTCTCGCCGAGATGGACAACGTGCCGGGTCTCGAAAAACCAAAGGGTCCAATCCTGCGGCTGTGTTGAATCTCGGGACGCGGTGCGAATCGTACTTCGCGGATTGCGGAGGCCGGGAGTTTTACGCGCAACCGCCCGTCACGAAGCAGGATTCGTCACCGGATTCCTCACCGGAAACCCTGACCGAAACAGACGTGACGTTTGAGTCTAACGATGGCACTTTGTTAGCGGGGGTGCTGCACCGAATGAAACTCGACAAGTTTGCTAACGGCGAAGGGAAATATTTATATTCCAATAGCCGCGAAATCGGTTCATTCGTCTCTGCGGCGTCGCCGTACACGTTCCGAACGCGATCAAGACGAAACACTGAGACTGATCGAGATACTAGCAACAATCCAAACGCACCCGCAAAAGGGTGTGGGGTGGTTCTGTGCCACCCGCATCCGTTTCTTGGCGGGAGTAAAGACTCGCCGTTGCTCGTGAGTTTAGCTCGAAGATTAGCACAAGACGGAGTTACTGTTTTGCGGTTCGACAGTAGAGGCGTGGGTGATAGTGACGGCAAGCGCACGTGGATGCGTGACGCGGAGCGAGAGGATACGCAAGCCGCAGTTAAAAGAGTGGCGAAAATCAAGGGTGTGGACGTTGGCAGGGTGTACGTCGTGGGGTACGGGTTGGGTGCCGCAATTGCGTTAGAAACGGTCAAGCGAGAACCGTCCGCGGCCGGGTTCGTAGGGATCAGCTATCCCTTCGGCGCAAAGAGCATGTTAGTCCCGGGGGCGGCTTCGGTGACCCGCGATCCTAGAGAACGCAATAAAAGGAAAACCCCAAAGCTGTTCATTGTTGCCAGTAACGACGTCGTGGGCAACGCGGGTGACGCCGATTTCGTTGCGAGTTACGCGAAGAAGCTCCCGGCGCCACGAGCCGTGGTGGTGGTGGACGATGCGCAACACGCCTGGGACGGGTTCTACGGCACTCTGCACGAGCACGTCCTGGAGTGGCTGTTGGAGCAGTCTACGAAGGAAAATAACCAAGAGCTGGCGATTGGACATAGTGTCCTTGCTATGGATCCCGGTGTCGAGCTCGACGAGCGTTCGCCTTTCCAAAACCCAGAAGCCTCGCGAAAGTACAAACCGAACAACGAGTGGGACGGTAACAACTCCGGTAACTCCGAGAACGACCACCCGATGGACTCCGCTTCAACTGACGACGGGTTCGACACGGATTTCGACCGCGAGATGGACAGGGAATTTCACTTACACATGGGGAAAGCAGCGGGTTTGTTGGACGGGAATGAAGACACCTCTAATCGCGGGTCCCAGCACTCTGGTTCGATCAGCGACGACACCCTCCACACAACAAATCTCAACAAGGAACACACGCCCGCGGAGGTGCTTGGGTGGGAACGGGAAGTGCGCTCGAGGGCGCGGGCTGTGGGGTCTGGGTCGGTTGGGGGACGTCCGTTAGGGCCGCTGAGGGCTATACAGCGAAGAGATGAGCGACAGGACGAGCGCAGGGACTCGGAGTACTATAGCGGCGACGAAAGCGTTTACTCAGAAAGCGCGTACAGCGAAAGCGCGTACTCTGACGTGCCGACGTCCCCCACTGGCGCGCAGGGCGAGGGCGGTTTCGAAACGTGGGAAGCGTGGGAAAGGGAGAAGAAACGACGGGAGAAGCTTGGGTCGCCGGGACACACACCGGCGGCTTCGTTGGGGTCGACGCCGTGGCAAACTCCGGGGCACTCGCCGGGGCACACGCCTACAGCGTCGCGAAGCGTGGTGTCCGGTAGTGGCGACGACGAGGATAACGCAAGGAGAAACGGTTCTCAACGGGTTGCTCGAGACACCTCAACGCGAACGCACACGTCTGTTGACCCTTGGTCAATAAATTGCGCGCTTCCTTTGATTCAGCGGGACGGGAGTTTCGGTGACGTTCCCACGAAAGCCGCGGAGGCACTGGCGGCGTTTTCTGATAAGAAAGGACCGGGGAGCAAAACCGGGTCGGACGTCAGTGTCGCGGCTCTGTCGCGGGCGTCGAACCGACCTCGAACCGTACCGATGCACCTCGCGCAGAGCACCTCGCACAGCAACACAGATAGCAAAGCCAGCACACAGAGCACATCCCGAGGGAGTAACGGCAACGTCGACTCGCCGAGCAACTCGAGGCCGGGCAGTGTAGTGGGTATTGGAAGAGTATCAGGAGACACCAACTCCACCATCGCCACCAACGCGCTGAAAAAACCCATCCTGAAGAAGACCAGTTCGTACGGCAACCTCGGTGGTGTGAAGAACAGTGTGTCGAACAGCTCGTTGAGTGACATGACCCCTCCCGACCCGGAAGCACCTTCGCTGATCAAAGCCTTCACCAACGCGAGCACCAAGCTGCACGGACGGCCTAACTTATTCAGAAGCGGGATCAGGGCGGTGCTCGCGGCGAACCGCTTCGTCGCCGCAGGTAAAAAAAGAGTGCAGTGGGAAGAAACCACGGCTGAAGGAAGGCCTATTTTGGACGCGGTGTTGAAAAAACCAACGCGAGTTGGCGGCAGGTCAAGGATGCGAAGCGCCGCGAAAGCCGTAATGGCGGGTAACCGGTTACGGTCGTTCACCAAGTGCAGCAGCAGTGATAAGGTGGGCGACACGTCCAAAAACAAGTCCCCGTTGCGCGGGCAGTTTTTGCAAAAGACGCCCGAGGAGGAGCGCCAGTTCGCCGCCGCGCGACACCGTTTGGAGAAAGAGAAAGCTTCAGCGCGACGAGAGTCTGTGACTTTCAGTAACGGGTCAAGGCGCTCTGATCGGTCCTCTAATTCCTCGCCGTCGCGGTCACCGGGGTCATCGCAGGTCAGCGCCAGGGGCGAGAGTGCCGAAGGTCGCGGAAGGGAGAAGCAGCGGTTCACCGCCGCAGCGCGCGCTGTCGTCGCCGGGGCGAGGGTGCGGGACCGGAATGCCTCCGGGGCGGGGGCGGGGGCGATGGGGTACCCACAATTGACCTCTCAAGGGTCGAGAAGCCCTTCCTTGCGGTCCAGGTCACCCGAACGGGGAACGAGGTTGGGCTCGCTGGCGCGGTACAGCGGGTCTCAGGATATGGACAGTCGGTCCCCGAGTTCTCGAGAACTTTTTTCGCGCGAATCCGATCGCGAGTCGTTTCAGTCCACACGGTCGTTAGGCCCTCGCGGCTCCCCGTCTTCGTCGTTGAGGTCGACACGAGATACCCTTTCCGGGTCACGGACAAGAAGCAGGTCGGGGTTCTAGGAGAGGTAGTAAGGTTAGGTATAGAGATTTAGAGTCATTGAATAAGTTTGGTGACAGTTTGCGAAGAAGTAGACTACAAAAATAGAGACAGCTATACCCCACTACTACAGCAGATCACTTTCCACGTCTAGTCCCGGCGCCACAGGCGCCGTAACCCTTCCCCCCTCCGCAACGACCGACCAGTTCGGGGAGTGTTGCTTTTTGATCCACCCGAAGTCGTCCACGTTTTGCCACGCGTTTGTCTCTTCGTGAAGACCGGCGGTTTTTAGATTATCAATTTGCCCGTCGTACGCAAACGTAAACGGCGCGAAGTGCACGTCACTCGAATGCTCAATAATCGGCCTCGATAACGTCCTAATATAGAACTCTGTGTCGTACGCATCGTGAACCCTGACCTGCCTTGCGGAAATCTCCACATGGCACTTTTGTAGCTTTTGAAAAAACGCCGACCCAGAAACGGGGCCGCCGAATATTTTGCACCGCTCCAAATCGTGACACCGCATTGCGCGGACGGATCCCAAAATGAATATCGTACAGTCAGTCAAGCGCTCAAGGACTAGGTCTGGAAGGGTATGCGTGTTATTGGCACCTTCATATTCCATGTCATTCCTGAATACGAACGTCTTGCCCACCGCGTCCGTATACCCTGAGGCGTCCGCCGCGGATTGAAGCGCGGCGACTTTCGCGAGAAGGTCAGCGGGGACGGTAGATGTATTGTCATCGTTGTTTCCTGAACTTGTCGCATCCCCAGACACACTGTTAGTATCTCCAGCAGCACCCTTCACGTCACCATCTCCCTCCTGCTTCGTTTTCCTTTTGCTTTTGAAGGAAAACTTTTTCCGCGGCGCAAGGAGCGCTAAAACCTCGGCGACGTCGCTTTTTAACTTCTCGACTGCCGCAGTACACGCGCGCGCGTCGTACGGAGGCAGAAAATACGAAGCCTCCGCGACAGTTTTCTCTACAGTTAAAATCTCCAATCGCATGCGTTCCAGTGCGGCTTTTTGGTTATCGGATGAGTTGGAAAGATTACTGTTTTCAGAACCTTCCGCGTGCTTCTCCCGCTCGTCTTTCAATTGGCTCTCCAAACGCAACCGACCTTGTTCGAAGTTTGCTAAAAATGACCGGACGTTTTCCCGCGGGTCCTGATGTGCCGTCGCCTCGGCTCTTCGCGCGTCAGCCTCAGCGCGCCGGCCGGACTCGATGGCGTCTAGTTTGTCCTGTGGTGGGGGTGGTGAGAGGTATGGGTGGTGTCAGTGAGTGGACACACGGTCGAGATGAGAACCGATGAGAAACTATGAGAGGTGCATTTCGGTCAGCGAGACGTTGAGATCGATGGGCGCGTGTGGTGACTTTTCGAGGGGACGTGGGGACATCCGCCACAAAACGCACCATCATATGCGCGCGCTTCGCCTCCACCTCCGCGCCATCGGCGCCAGCCTCGACGACCACCTCCTCGTGGCCCATCGTCGAGCTGCGCGAGTCGTTGTGCGACGTTTCTTTTAGGAGAGCTGGAGTTGACTGGACTGCAAAATGGCAAAATCAGATTTCTGGGAGCGAACGACGTCACCTCAAAGCTATGACACCTTTGCTCTTCGTGTTGTACGACCGCACATCGTGACGCACGCGTGACGAGGCGTGTGTTTGTGGGTGAGATCAAGAAGATGCGGCTGCCCGTGAGTGATGGGACGAAAGTGATGCTCGCACGACAAGGAGAAACGCATCTGCGTGGTGTGCAACCCTTGCCCCCACGGGAAGCTGAAAAGCCGTTGCGTGGTGTGCAGCCCCTGCCCTCACTGCAAGCGGAAAGACGGCTGCACGGCGTGCAAGGGCTGCCCCCACGGCAGGCGGAAAGACGCCTGCGCAGAGTGCACCCCTTGCCCTCACGGCAAGCGGAAAAGCCACTGCGCGTCGTGCACCCCCTGGTCTCACGGCAAGCTGAAACAGGACTGCGTGGTGTGCAAGCCCTGCCCCCACGGCAAGGTGAAACTCCACTGCTCGGCGTGCAAGTCATGCCCTCACGGCAGGTTGAAACACACGTACTTGAAGTGCAACCCCTACCCTCACGGCAAGCCGAAATACCAGTGCACGGTGTGCAACCCTTGCCCTCACGGTAAGCGGAAAGACAGCTGCACGGTGTGCACCAACTGTCCTCACGGCAAGCCGAAGTACAGATGTGCGGCGTGCAAAGCGGCACGCGCGGATCCGCCCAGTTCGAAGCGGATCAAGCGCGAGCCGGATATCAAGCTCGAGCCCGAGATCAAACAAGATCCATAAATAAAGCAAGAGCCCGAGCCGTTCACCATCCGCGGCTACTTCGGAATAGGGGATTAGAAAGAGTTGCTGTTTAGGTAGTCTCTCAAGAAACGCATAATGCCTAATAATAACAAAGACCACTAATCAATCATTCGTGTGCTGCCTGCACTTCCCCGCCCCTGTACCGTAGTGCGCCCTGGTGTCCGCCCCCCGGCGCACGACTACCCTACAAGTATGACAGTAGTGCTGCCCACAAGACCAGCATCCTATGTGGTTGTTCCCGCCTAGTTTGAAGTTGGGCTGGCGACACGCCGGGCACCGCGTTTCGTGAACTGCTAACCCCGCGACGTGAGCGTCCCGTTCTCTGGCCTCCGCAATAACGAGCCCCACGTTCATCTCCCGCTCCCACGCCGCGATTGCTTCCACGTCGAATAGCGAGCATTTGCCCGCTTCTTGAAAGTGCTCGTACCCCAGCACGGCCTCGCCGCACTTGTAGCAGAAATGCTTCTCGCAGTTCCCGCAAAGCATCTTGTTGCACCCTTCACTTTTCACCACCCCTGTTCCGCACGTGGGACACCGCTTGCCTTCGCGTTCCACGTACCGCAGCGCCATGGCGTCGGATACCTGTTCCATGTGTTTTCGACGCGCTTCGTCGCTCTGCGCGGTACCACGGGTCCCGCCTCGCGCCCTGGCTTCAAGAACCTCCACCCTAGCGGCGGGGGAGAGACACACCGTACCGGGGTGGTAACCTTCCCGGCACAGCGTACAAAACGCGTATTGGCACTGTACGCACTGCCCTACGTGGTCGTCTTCATCTTCCAACACGTGCGCTTCGCACCTTGGGCAGTAGGTTGAATCCACCATAGCATTTAAGCCTCGTTCTAAAATTAGTTTCTCCCACTTCTGGAACAAAATTAATCCCGAAGATGAGTCGCCAAAACACAAAACGTCCTTAAGCGCGTGCGGCGAAAACCCCTCGCCGCACTTCGGCTCTGGACATTTCAACAACCCGACAGCGCCTTCGGAGACGTGTATTTTCGCCATCGTGGATAGGCACTCTACGCAGAACGCGTGCGTGCACATTTGATGGGACGTAGATGTAGAAGTCGAAGCGTCTGTATCACTTTGCGTTTCCTGACTCCGCGAAGGGACCTCGAAACTGCACATACGCCCGTCGCACCTGCGCATATTCGTGCCTAAAACGTCATCCGCGAAGCACACGCCGCACACGTGTTGCGCGGCGGCGTACCTCGCCGTGCGCACCACTAAATCGTTGCGAAGCACTACGACCAACGCATCACCCGGTGACCGTGAGTTCGGGACGCCGCGAGTGACTGATAATTTATTACCAGTTGCGTTTCTGGAGAGCGCAAAACCACCGCGCCACCCGTCCTGTTCCCTCAACCGCACGTGTCGCTCCCCATCAACCTCCGCTGTGAACAGCTCATTCGGCGCAATATCGCGTAAGTACTCTACCCATGAGAACACCACTGCGTCGCCAGGGCATTTTATCCATATTTCGGCCAGCGCGGACGCGGCGGCGTCCAGCGTCGCCCTCGGAACCCACGAAGCGCTCAGCGCAAACACGGGCGGCGCGCTACTCGGGTACGTCTTCGGGAAGATAACGCTGAGGCGGATGGGAGGCAAACTGACCACAGTGCCGACAGGGAGTAACTCACCTTGTTCACCTAAGTCAGTTCCTTGTTCTAGAACTACTCGCGTCGGCGTGCCTATGTTTTCTGAGTAATTACCAAGTGAGTCGTTGTCCAAATTGATGTCGAGGTCGAACCTCAACAAACCTCCTTCGCGAGTGTTTTCATCCTCGTCATCGTCCTCAATACGTTCTAGTACTCCCTCTAGTGCCCTCGCCGCTCGTTTTGCGTCCGCAGCCGCGGGTCCGGAAAGATCGTCTCCGAATATGGACGCGAGCGCGGTGAGTTCGTCGAGCTGCGCCGCGCGATCCTCTTCGTCATTTTTTTCTTCATCGTCAATGCATTTATCGTCAACGTCATCTCCTTTGGCCAACTGCGACACGAGTGCCAGTTCCAACTCAAGCTCCCACGGCGTGTCCATGTTACTTGCTTTTGTTCTCAGCAGTTACCTTCCGTGGCTTCGCCCGCAGCATCACCCCGCCGAGCAGAGCGAGGACCAGTGCGACTAAACACGCGCCTGCGTACGCAGGTATCAGAATGGCGTACACGCGATCTGGGAACCAACTCAGGACGACGTGGCCTGGCTCGATGAACGGCGTGACCAAAACCCAGACGGTGTAGTACGTGAAAAGCGCGGTGGCGCAGACGAAGATGGCCAAACCCGCGGAGCGATCGTCCATTAGGACCAAGCCGGGGCGACGAGCGCGAAGACGAGTGTGTGAAAGAGTGGAGTGCTTTGGCAAAATTATATTTTCTCGGTCCGTTCGAAAAGAAAACGTCACCTCAAAGCTCAAAGCTACGACACCGACCACGACGTTTCCGGTGGGCGCAGAAGCGCGTGCGCGGGGGAAGTCGAGGCGCGCGAACAATGGGAGTGAAGCGATGCTCGCATGGAAGGCAGAAAAGCAAGTGCAAGGAGTGTAACCCGTGTCCGCACGGCAAGGTTAAGGAACAGTGCGTTAAGTGCAACCCTTGCCCTCACGGCCAGCTGAAAAAGAACTGCGCGAATTGCACTCCTTGCTCTCACGGCAAGCAGAAAGACAGCTGCGTGGCGTGCAAGCCCTGCCCTCACGGCAGACTGAAAGGCAGCTGCACGGTGTGCACCGGTTGCCCTCACGGCAAGCATGAACAGCACTGCGCGGAGTGCACCCCCTGCCCGCACGGCAAGCTGAAACACAGCTGCGTGGCGTGTTACTCCTGCCCTCACGGCAAGCGGAAAGACCGCTGCGCGGAGTGCAAAGCGGCACGTGAGGATCCGCCGAGCTCGGAGCGGGTCAATCGCGAGAAGGAGAGTTCACCGGAAATCAAGCTCGAGCCCGAGATCAAGCAAGAACCAGAAACAAAACAAGAGCCTGAGCCGTTCACCATCCATGGCTACTTCGGCATCGGCGAGTAGAACGACACGCTGCATAGTTTGACTAATAATAAATCCTACAAGATTCGTACTATACCCCAGTGTCTTCACGTTTCCAGGAACTCCAGCCCCTCCGAGACCGGCGCGAGGCCGTGTTTCTCTAAGTACTCGTTGCTCCAGAACTTGGATAAGTGCCTTCCCCCTCCGTCGCACGCGATCGTCACGACTCTGTGTCCCGGTCCCAAACTCAGTGCCAGTTTCGTCGCCCCCACGATGTTCACACAGGAAGAGCTCCCGAGAAACAAACCATCCGTTCGCGCTAAATATCTTGACATCTCAACCGCCTCCCGGTCGCTAGCTCGAAACGCACCGGAGATGTAAGATTTATCTATGTGCGCTACTTGAGGTTTTAATTTATTTCCAACTTTTTCGTCGAAAAGCTTTTCATCTCCGAGCGCGACTGAAAAGTTCCGCGTCAGCCGATTGATCCCAACCCCTTCCGTAATTGTGTCGAACGGATTCCTGAGGCGTTTTCCCTCCGCTTCGTGGTGTGTGTACAGCACGCCTCGCGTAACTTTGTTGTATAGACTACTGCCTTGCGGGTCCACGAGGAAACACTTTATTCGGGAATCCATTTTTTTAAGAAATAAAGCCACGCCGGCCAGCGTGCCGCCAGTGCCGCATGCGCAAATGAAAGCGTCGACGTAACGAGGGTGTTTACCCATAGAAGAGGAAGAGGTTGCATTTGGATTTGACCGCGTATTAGCAGTCTTCTTCCGCATATCCATCCCCTCCACAGTAATCCCCCCTACCACCCCCAACCCTTTGACTTGTTCCCATATTTCAGGCCCCGTGCCTTCGAAGTGCGCCCTGGCGTTCGCGAGGTTTTCAAACTGGTCAGCAAACACACCGCCTCCGTCGCCGTTTGTTTCCACCGCTTCCTTTGCTCGTCGTCTGGCTACGTTCACGAAGTGGTCACTGTGCGTGATGCTGACCGGCCGCACGGGCTCTACCGTCGCGCCAAACGCACGCATGAGTTGCGTCTTCTCCGCGGCGGCGTCGTCTGGTAGCGATAGTTTACTTGTAACGCCGATCGCGTTCGCAACCATCGCGATTGACACGCCGGTGCTCCCTGCGGTCCCCTCCGTGACTATACCCCCTGGTTTCAACTCACCACTCTCAAGCGCTTCGGTGATGATTTTCAAAGCCACCCTGTCTTTTACGGATCCACCGGGGTTGGCGAACTCGCACTTGATTAGAATGTCGCATCGCGTGTGTTCTGATAAAGAAGCGATGCGAATCATCGGGGTGTTGCCGATGGTGTCCAAAACGGAAAGGGAAACGGGGGGAGGGCGGGTTTTATTGGATTTGACAGACCTCGAAGTGTCACTCCAGTACCACTGCGCCGCGATAAAAGCGCCTCCCGCGAGCGCGCCGAGAAGCGCAGAGCCTGTGGGTCAGATGGGGGGCGTGGTGAGAATGCGAATTTACGGAAGATTAAGATTTCGTTCGTCGGCGGCGGGCGGCGGTACAGAGGGGCACTCTCGATGGGAATTAGGCATTTTCAATCTTCACATGTACGTACCCGCGATCACGACCGATGTCGCTCGAGAGGGGCTCTCCATGACGCCTTAGGGCAGTCGGATCCTGCTGCCCTAAGGAGTGAAGGAGGGTGGGTAGGTCGGCACTTGAAGGAATTCGCGAAAATATGACCACCTTGTTGATTTTCAATCTCATACATTTTCACGATCGTCCTCTCCTGCGCGTCACACTCGCGCGCACACCACCGCTTCCCCGGCCAGAGTGCGCTTCATCCAGCGTAGACCTCGTACAGGTCTCCGTGTGCACGCGTCGGTCCAACAGCGTTCGTCTCGACAGACACCTTTTTGACTTGTTCGACTTCTCGGAAAGTGTTTCTGAAATTTCGAGATGGCGTACGCGTCCCCTCAAGTCTCCTTGGAGTGGGAGCACTTCCTGGCGACTGACGTTGACAGGAACGGCGAGGTTTCTGCCAGCGAAATGCAGCAAATGCTCGCCGCGGCTGGGTTGGTGTTCTCGTTACAAACCGTGATGAAGCTCATCACGCTACACAGCCCACGTGAACGGGGAAGCCTAGATTTCCAAGAGTTCCAAAACGTCCAGAGCTTTCTGCGAAACATCCAAGCCAGTTTTCAATACTTCGACGCGACGAGGACAGGTAGACTGAATAAATCAGAAGTCCTCCGAGCGTTGCACCACGCCGGGTTCGGCCACGTGGATGAAGGTGCTGTGAAATCCGCGTGCCAGGCTTTCGACCCTGACCGAACAAACGCGCTTTCCCTGGATCAATACATCGCGATGACGCTGTTTCTTCTGTCAGCAAAAAGAGCGTTCGACGCCTTCGACGCCACGCAGCCCGGCAGTGGAAGAATCACCCTGGACTTCAACCAGTTCGTGTACGCGGCGAGCAAAACAAGATAGTTCTATTACTTGTAGTATGTATGCGTGTGGATGGCAATATTATTGAGACCCATAATACTCATATAGCATTACTAAATGGAACTCACAAAAATTAACGCGCGCTAGTGTCCAGTGTTCTCATCCTCGATTCATTTGCTATTCCTCCTTCCCGCTGACCTCGACGTGCGGCGGGTTCCCTCCCCTGATCAGGTTCACGACGTAGAACAGCACCATGCACGCCGCGCCAATGGCGATGACCCCGGAGGGGACCATAGAAGCGCCGGCTAAATACTTCTTTCCCATCATCGCGCCTAATGATGCCGTGATTCCCATGCTCACCAAAGTTTCAATCCCGCTCCCCTTGCCCGCTTTCCATTTCTTCAACGAGAGCGCGCCTAAAATCATAAGCAATGTCCCAAACCCTCCTCCGATCAACAGCGACTTGGTGCTCCCCGCGATGACGAACCCGGCCAAACCACAAAGCGCCACGAACAACCCCCAGGGAAGGGTGAAGCAAAAATCGTGTTGCGGGATGAACATTAGATTTTTTCCGTCTTCAATCTTGATTCTTCTCGGGTCTTCCAATGGGTCGTCGTCGCCGCCTGCGAGGTCAGAAGCGGCTCCCCACGCACGTACGCCAATCCGGTGAATCCCAGGTCTCACCAAAGCCGGCGCGCTACGTCGAAACCGCGTTTCCGGGTACGTAAAGTCGCCTGTACCGCGGCTCCTCAGCGGCGGCTCGGAAAATCGTGGCTTTCCCGCGTGTGTTTCAGATGGGGAAACGCGCGCGCTCGCTCTCGCCTGGGTACAGGGCACGCGCGCCCGAGCGCCAACGCTGGTTTGAGCAGACGGGCAGGGGACACGCAGTCCAGAGGTAGATGGCACTGTGCAAAACTCCATGCACACCCACGGAGCGCGTGTCCGTGCACTGTGAGCGCCTGCTGTCGAGCGGAAAGCGTTTATGTTTCTGTTTTCTGGACGCAAAAATGACAAATTCCACACACCTTCATTGGACGATGCGATTGAGATTTTGCAGTGGCCAATCAGTCTGCAAGTGAATTTCGCGGGAGCGATTTTCAGAATCAAAGAGCGGCAGTGAAGCGTCGGTTTTCTGCAGTTCCGAAATTTTTGTGCAGTCATCTTTTTTACTTGTATGACTCAACTCGCGGGGCTATTTACCTTTGAAAAAATCAAACAATCGTGAGCTTCGCCTTGGCTTCCTCCTCCGCCACCATAGCGTTCCTCTGGTCCTCCTCCTGTAACGAGTTGAAGTACTTGTCGTAGTACTCGGCGGCTTGTTCCAGCTCGTCCAGGTCGGCGTAGATGTCGGCGATGACGCCGAGCGCGTCGGTTTCCGAAGCGTGGTCCGCGTATTGCGTGCTTAAGGACAGCACAATCTGCATCGATTTGAGGGCTTCTTTGAACCGTCCTAAACGCTCCAACGCCGCGCCCATCCCTCGGTGCGCTTTCCGCTCCGCTTTCCACCCCTCGTTGAACGATGTCGGGTTGGCTTCGATATCTTTTAACGCGGTTTGGAAATCGTACAACGCTAAGTCGTTCTCGCCCTCTTTCAAATAACCCTTGCCCCGTTTCAAGCTAGAAATCACCCTCGATACCGTCTCGTCATCCGCCTCATCAGTAGAGTCAACGGACTTCTCGATGAACCTGTTGCCGGACAAGGGGGCGGTGTACGGCCCGATACCAGCTTCGCGCATTTCGCGTCTCAATTCCGCATTCACTTTCAACAATTTCTCATTCAAAAACTGAACCTGTTCGCCCTTTCGTCGTGCTTCGTTTCCGCCCACGGCGCTGCCCACGAACCCCACGGCTTGGCCTAGGACAAGCGAACCGACTAAGTACTTGTGGTCTACTTCAAAGCCCGCGAACCTCACCGCGAAATCCTCGCGGAAAATCTCATCCGGCTCGGTGAGTTCTGTGAGTTTTTTGTGTGGAGTTAGAGTCAGTAAGAGTGGTTGAAAGGGTTTAGGGGAATCTTTGGTTTCATTCCGCTTTGCTTGATCGAGTCCAGAAGTCGTTTCATCGGGATCTCTGTTGTGCGAATGTGCAGTTGCGCGGTCTCGTAGGCTCCGCCCCGCTTTCACGCGTTCTACGTACCTTTTGGCAGGCTCTTTAGCGGTCCGTTGGTGGGGGAGAGGTCCCCGTCGAACGCGTTTGCGAGTGCGGCGTTGGGGTGGCCGACGATGAGCGCGGCACTTGCGGCGGTCGCGATCGCGGCGCGTCGCAGGCGGTCGGCGACTGACACGTTTTCATCGGTGGCACATCGATCGGTGTGCGCGGCGCACGCGACGACGCGTTGCGTTTGGCGCGCGGTGTGACCCAACACAGAGGCGCGAACGCCCACCGAGCTCAAAGTGCACGTCGACATCGTGCAGGGGCAGCGGTGACGCGACGGCTGGAGTGGTGGGCAGAGGGGTGACGGAGCTATTGAAGAGATAAGAGTCTGGAGTGCTCGACATTTGGAGATCTAGAACCTCGAACTGCTCGGTGCGCGCCAATAGTTCAAAAAGCAACGACAGAACATCCTCGGCCCGTTCAGAGGGGCCTGCACGGCGCGCCGCACTCGCATCTGGCGACGAGACCGCACCCATGTCGTCTACAGGTTTCTCCCCGGGTGTTCCGTGCGTTTCATCCGGGATGTTTTCCCCCAACCACCGCTCGCGTTTCCAGAAGTGTCCGGTGTGTGACAAGGATGTGCACAAAGTTTTGTTACAGACCCACGTCGAGGTGTGCCTGGAGCGAGGTGCGGGAGCCGGGCCGTGTCCGAGCAGTGCTGGGAAGAGCAGTGAGACGAGTGATGACCACAAAAGCAACAGCAATTGGGGCCGAACGATCGAAAGTAACCACCCGGATTACGTTCGTCCCTTCCAGGCGCACGACCGTCCAACTTGGCACACCACTAACAATCAATCTGAGCATGCGGGTGCCAAAAACACAAACTCAAATGGATTCACAAACGCCGGCGCGTTCGCGAAACACCTGGGGATAGATGGGAATAAAAACGACGGTACAGGGACGATGGGTGCAGGGACGAAAGATACATGGACAACAAGGACACCCTTGGAAACCCTCAACGAGTCCACAAACGACGGACGGGGTGTGTTCGTCAAAGCGGGAAGAAATAATTCCGATGGAAAGAAAAGTGTCGGGCCGCTCAGCGGGTGGGCGAAACCAATTACTCATTTTGAATCCAGTAAACGTCACGGGAGCGACGACCTGGAACAGACACCTGCGTGCAAAAAGCCAGCGATACAAGAAGATGTCGACACATGTGGCATTAACACTGAAGAGAAATGCTCAAACGAAGACGACGCAAGTCACGAGGAGGACAAAGACGATGAGCTATGGAAAAATCAGAGGGAAGAAGATGCGCTCGCCGACGTGGGCGACGGTGGCGTTTTCAATTTCCCCGTCCGTGTCATGTCCGGCGACCACCGGGATTGCGGTATTTGTTTACAAAGGTTTTGCGACGAACAAGGGGTGAAGAGACACGTTTTGTGGCCGTGTCAGCACGCCCGCCAGTGCGGCGACTGCGCGATTCGAATCTGGCAAGTCCCGAAGCAAAAACGAAGGTGTCCATGGTGCAAGTCCAAAATCGACATTCGCCCGAGGCCGTTCATGCCGTTTTTGTAACTAGAGTAGGATGAATACCCGAAAAAAATAAGCTACTTCTGTTGTTGTACCACTACGTCTCGCTCCGGTATGTCGATATTCCCCGATCTCAAAAGCTCGGCAAGGCCGTCGTCGCCATCCGCCGTCGCGACGACCTCTTCGCTCCAGAAAAAACCGCCAGAATACTTTCTCTCGGAGTTTCCAACTGACGGGCCGCACGAGCTCACACAAGTCATCACCGCGACGGCTTGCCAGTCCCACTGATCTACTTGAGAATCGATGACGTCGTTTCCAGATTGACGATTGGAATCATCCCTCCATTCCAAAGCTTGCGAAACAAAGTGCAACAACGGCGGCGCGAGTTGCATTTCCGTTTTTCGCATGCTTCCGCATTTTTCACACTTTGCGCATTCTTTTTCCGGACCGACTCCATCCACAGGCCACACCAACGCGCCGCCTCCGAAGGCGTACCGCACGCACTGCTCCGGGGCGCGTTTTAATCGCTTTGAGAATTTTAAATACCTGCCGTCCACGCCGTCCACTTTCCCAGATTCGTACGCCTCGGCGGCGTATTCGTTTTGAGAATTTCCCGAGCCGTTTGGTTTTTCAATCGCCACCGCAATCGCGGCGGCAGCGTTTTCCCCATGGTTCACCTCAAGTCCTTCCTCCTGTGCATATTTCTGTAACAGCCGCTCCGTGTCAGCGAGCTCAGAGGAAGTCAACGCGGACGCAACAGAGGCGTCCGGTTCGTAATCAGCGAGGAGGTAAAACTCGGGAAGTCTGGGGCCGAGCCACTTGGAGCGCGACGACGTTGTATTATTCGTCGTCGTCTCCATCGTTGTTTCATTTGTATCTGTCTCATCTCGTTTTTGGTCTTTGTGTTTTTTAGCAGTCCCATCGTCCGTATCCCTCGTCGCGAGCGCATCTAGCGCGTTCGCAAGGTCATCTGCTCCGCCGGAGCCATCACCGGCGTCGCCCCAATCGTCCCTGCCGCCGCCGCCCCAGTCGTCCGCAACCTCGCCCACCACGGCACCCTCGACTTCTGTCTCTGGGACTATCGAAGGTCGGTACGTCTCTCCCTCGAATGTGTCATTCGCGAGCGTCGCAGTATGCACGAGCGGGGCCTGCGCGCGCAAACACCGCCATCGCCCGGCGTTGGTGTTCGCCCCAGGACACGTGTTGGAGAAGCACGTGAACAGGTACAGCACGCGGTCCGCTACGGCTGTGCCGTTTAGGAGCTCGCCGGAAACTAAAGGGGCGTGCGCCTGCGTTACAAGTGCCATCGTGCAGCCGCACCGGGCACACACAGTCATCTCAGGTGGAGGAGATGAGCAGGCATCGGACCCGCCGACTTTTTCACATTCTGCCGCCGCCGCCTGCGGCCAATCTGGGACGCCGCCGATCTTCGTCGTGCGGTGGTCCAAACGCTCACCGCCGCCCACCATACGCCCAGCGAATCCGAGCAGAACAGGCGCCGAGGAGGAAGACGGCACCATCTGAACGGCGTGGGCACAGCCCGTGGCGCGACCTCGGAGTGATGGGGAGGAAAAGATTCGTGGCTTTTGGCTCGCGAGCGTTTCGTTTCTTCAGGTCACGAAAATCATGATTACATCCGTAGGTAGGGTGCTCGCTGCGTCGCAAGCCGTTGACCTGCGCGGCAAGCATCTTCCCGCCTTGCTATTGCTATACCATCTCACGCTGTTTTTTCCTTTTGGAAGATGCTCCACGATTTGATCTCGCGCTCCACCTGCGCTAGCCCGTCGTCAAAGACGTCTTCGAACAAATCAGCCTTCAAACTCGTTCGAGTTTTTCGGGGACCGCGACGGGGACGTTCGGGGTCGGTGACGTTGGTGACATCCGCGAGAGCGCGACTCCTAGCTGGGGCGGGATCCGCGGCAGTATCAACACCACTAGAGCCGAGGCTCTTCCTGCGACGAACCGTTTTGGGCACGCGGTCTTGGGAGCGGTCCTTCGTTGGGATGACCGTCCCGACCGCGCCTCGCGCATTTCTGCGAATTCCCCTCGGCCGACCTCCAGCGCGTCCGTCTGTTTGGAACATTACGGAGTGTACTATGCGCACTTAATGCGTCTGCGTCTTGAAGATGGTGCGGATGAAGGTCACGGCGAGGACGAACATGGCGTAAATAGAGTGTGCGTCTTGGTGTGATGACCTGTGCGGCCGTCGTGACGTCAGCACGAGAAAAACGCTTTGAGACCCCTCTCTTTTTCGTTGAAGTTCCGAGTTTTCGCAAACGCCGACATCGCCGAAGGTGTGGAGGTCTCGGGTTCATCACGCTCGTCGGCACTCCGCCTGGCGGCGTTATCGACATCATCCATCGCGTCATGGCGATCGGCGCGGCGTGCGTCTACGCGTCTCGTCGCGTCCCCGTTTCTGGAGCTGCGCCGTGGCGCGGAGTCGCGCGCCGACCGGGCAAGATGTGCCACCGCGAAACCCCTTTCGTGAAATGTCGTGGTTCCACACGCTTCGTTCGGTGGTGCTCGATCCCGACGGGTAGTGATTCCAATTCAGGCAGATCATCGTCAATACGTGCTTCTTTAGACACACCAAATGTGAGCACGGACAACTCCACTGAAAACGACCCAAGCCCTTACCCCAAAGTCCTGGTAATCGCGGGCCCCACCGCTGTGGGCAAAACGAGCTTGAGTTTACGGATGGCGCAAAGACTGAACGGCGAAGTGGTGAGCGCTGATAGCGTTCAGGTGTTCAGGGGGTTGGATGTCGGCTCGTCAAAGCTCCCTGTTGAACAAAGAAAAGGAATAAAACACCACTTGCTAGACATAGCGGACCCTTCCCAAGATGTCGGCGCCGGGGAGTTTGTGGACAAAGCGTGGCGGTGCGTGAGCGACATCGCGGAACGCGGCAAGACACCAATCGTCGTCGGCGGCACCGGTATGTACCTCAGGTGGCTCATCGAAGGCAAGCCGAATGTTCCGCCTTCGGATCCGGAAACCGCGAAGAAAGCGAAGGAAATTCTACGAGCAGTGGTGGAGGAAGCGGAGGATGGTTTGAACGCGTCAGAATCAAACGCAAAACAAAATACGTATTCAAAAAAATCATCTCAATTAAAATCTCAATCTAACCCGGATTGGTCCGCCGCGATGCGGTATTTGCAAAACGCGGGCGATAAAACATGCGCCACTCGTTTGGCGCAAAACGACTGGTACCGAGCGGAACGCGCGTTAGCTGTGGTGCTGGCGACGGGTAAATCTGTAACGGAATTCGCGCCTGAGAAAATACCTCCGTTTCAATTTACATGCGTCGTGCTGTCCTCTTCCCGGATACCCCTGTACCGCCGGGTGGACGTGCGAGTCGAAGAGATGGTCAGGGACGGGATTCTTGGGGAAGCGTGTGACATGCTACTGTCGGGGTTGACACCAGGGTCCACACCAGCCACAAGATCCATAGGGTACCGACAAGCCATGGACTTTTTGCTGGAAAGAGTCGAGGTGGCAAACAGTGAGAATGACGAAGATACTATTTTGTGCTCCCATTCGAGTTTTATTGCGTTCATCGAAACGACGCAAAAAGCAACCCGCGCGTTTGCGAAGAGGCAATTCACGTGGTTCCGGGGGGAGAAAGAGGGGCGGTACGCGTGGCTTGATGTGTCGAGCGTGTCGCAGGAGGAGCTGGGGGGGGTGGTGGAGGGGCTGTTTTTGGATGATGGAGGATTGAATGACGAAGGAAATAACAATATCAATAATCCAGCGTTTGACCAAACGCGCGGCGAAGCGGACCACGCCACGTCGCAGGAGCTGAAGCGGTACGTGCCGAAACAGGTGATTTTCGTGGATGAACACGCGTCTTTTGAAACACGGAAAGCGGTGGATGCGCTCGTGCGGAAAATTCGGGATGCCAGAGAGGAGGATAGCGCGTCAAACACAGTGTAAGAAAAATGAAGTCAACTCTCTCCAAACTCGGCTCCGGCTCGACGATCCGTTTCCGGATTTGGAGTCTCGGTTTAACCGGGTTCTCAGACGAGGCATCGCGCAGGCGCGACGATGTCCTCGGACGATGAGGACGAGCGTTTGGTGGACGATGGTCCGCTGGGCGCGGAGGACAGACGTGTCCGTTGGCTCGCGGAGAAGGTATCCGCTAGCCTCGGGTGCGACGTGGATTTGTTCGCCTCGTGCGTGGCGACGGACGAGACAACTCGAGATCGCGTAGAGGCTTTCGTGCGAGGTGCGTTGTTGCGTCGAGTCGTTTTCCAAATTCCGCCCGCCAACGGCCCTACCCAATGCGTACCCATCACCCGCCCCGCCCGCTCTCTCCACCCTTTCGCTGACCCTCCTCTTCCACCAAACCCGCAGGTACCTCGGAGAGCGAAGCGCTTTTGGTGTACGTCGACGCGAACGCGTCGGGGGACGGCGCCACGGGGGCGCGGTCTACGCCATTCGAAACGAACACACGCGAAAAAGAAAATGAAACCACGGTTATGGTTGCGGACGGTGGAGAACCCACCGCTGAGAACGACACGGCGGAGGGTAATGTTATACTAGCGGACGAGCCCGTTGATATAGAGGGCACGAAGACGGATACGCCGGCTGGTGATCCGACCGACCCTGATCCTACACCGTTAGATGGAAACGAGACCAAGCAGGAATCTGCTCTGCCCGATGGGGTTGAACACAGCGCAGAGACGTGTGCTGAGAATATCTTGAGTGTTCCAACACCAGATATGAATGCATCCGTGCCTCCTGACGCAGTTCAAAGCACCCCACTCCTGAGTTGCGCGTTCGGTTCCCTCCCCCCTGGCGCTACCAACGCCCCCGCGGCGTACTTCATCAAAGACGCGCCGAGTGATTATTTGGGGAACGTACACGACATGCACAAGAACGTGCACTTCGGCGCGCTCGCTGCGTCCGGCCCGAGTTTAGGCGCGCTGGAGCAAATCATCAACCAGGTGTTCATGCCTCTGTTCGGCGCTGGCGAGCGAACAAATCGAACCGACGCGTCGACGAAGAAAGTAGGCCGAGTGAAAAGCCATTCAGATGAAAACGCCGCGCCTCGAAACACGGCGCTTCCCGACTCCATCGCCGCCGAGCTCGCCGCGAACACCGAAGTGTTCGGCGCACACGTCAGGGCCGCGGCGAAGCGGCTAGCAGGCGACGTCGCGCTTTCCTTCCCCAAGCTGGGCGATTACGTGGATCTGGAAAACGACGCGCCGCGTAAGCTGGCGGAGGATGAAGACACGGCGCGGAAACTGGAAACGGCGATTTTGGAGTGGACCAGGGTCGTGGCGAACGCCACGCGGAGAGAGGAATCGCGGCTAGTTACAGGCACAGGTCCTCTTGATGAAATCGAGTTCTGGAGAGATAGGGATGTCACGTTAAGCAGGACGCACGAACAGCTCATCTCGCGAAGAGCGCGGGCCGCGACGGCGGTCGTAGCGATCGCCTCACCGGCGGTGATGCCTGATTTCGAAGAGTTCGCCGCGAAACTGGCGCGGATGTGCGCGGAAGCCAGGGACAACAGGAAGTTTTTATCGACATTGGAACGACACTTCCGGAACATAACGTTGTGGAACGGCGGTGGGGATCATTACGAATCCAACGGTCAGCCTTCTTTACAAACCGCGATTGACACGGTGTCTCCCATGATGAGTGCGTTGCGCATGGTGTGGATAATTTCCCGGCACTACGGGGAAGATACGCGTATGGGCGGGTTGATGGGCAGGATCGCAGATGAAATCGGCAAGGTCGCGTCCGAGGCGGCTGATGTTAAGAACCCCACTTCTGGGGTTTTCGCGGTGGACCCGAAACAAGCGTTGCGAATCGTGGTTGAAGCGAGAACTTTGCTGGATACGTGGAAACAGGAGTACATGTCCATGCGGGAAAAAATCGAAAAAAGCGGCCGCGATAACCGGTGGGAGTTTGACCGCAAGCGTTTGTTTTCACGAACCGACTACGCCGCGCAGGTGTGTAGCGACCTTGGGGACATGTTGAGAGCAGTGGATGGCTTTCATCAATTTCTCGGGTCAGAGCTGAAAACCGTGACGGGCGAACCAGAAGCCATCGACGCCGTCATCGCGCAGGTCACGGAAATTGCGCACGCCGTGCGGGGCGTCGAGTTTGACCCGTTTGATTTGAAGCGCTTCGCGGATTGGCAAATCGTGGTGAGTGATTTCGAGCTGAAACGAGCGCAAATCGAAAAGGCCGCGAAATCTTTCGTGGATGCGAGTTTCAAGAAGCTGAGGTCCGCGGAGGATGCGTTTGATTTGTTGTGTTCGTTTGAACGGGTGGAAAGCGTGGGGGGACAAGGCGTGATGGGCCGGACGATGCAAAGCAAGTTTTACGACATCTTGGAGCAGTTCACACGTGAAATCGTGGTGGCGAAGCAAACGTTCGAGGCGCAGAGACACGAACCGCCTCTTCCGAAGCACCAGCCTCCTGTTGCGGGATCCATTGCATGGAGTAGGTCTCTGTTCGCCAGGGTCAGGAAAACCATGGTCCGCCTGCAAACCGACGCGGGCGACGCGATGCGGCGCGAACCGCTAGCGGAAACCTGTGTACGGACGTACACCGAGCTGGCGAAAACCGCGATGAGCTTCGAGAAGGATGTGTACACCGGATGGTTCCAAAACGCGGACCAAATTGCGCTGAAGCACTTGAAGTCAGGCGTGATGAGGGTGCTGGAAGAGGGTACTTCTGATGGCGAGTCAAATGCCACTGCGCAAACCTCTCAACAACCCACCGTGACTGTCAACTTCCACCCCGAGCTTGTCGCACTTCTGCGCGAGTCGCGTTACCTCGACCGCATGGGATTCACGGTTCCTGAAACCGCGCTTAAAGTCACGCTACGGGAGGAGGCGTTCGTGGAGAACAGAGAGGCGCTTTCGGATATGCTGAAGCGGTATCAGGGGATAGTCAACGAGCTGACCGATATCGAGAAAGGTTTGTTGTCGCTGAAAGTGAATGAACTGAAAAGAACGCTACAGCCCGGGTTCACCACGTTGAACTGGATGAGTTTAGGAATCAGCGAGTTTGTGTTGTCCTGCGACGCCCGCATAAACGAGTTCCATGCACTGGTTAACTTAGTTCGGAAAAATTCGCAGTTGATTGATGGAATCGTGAATGACGTTGGGGCAGCAATAGCCACCAACGAGCCCCCCGACGGCGAGCACACACCGGATTTCACCGAGTGCGTAGAGTTTCTGGAAAAAAGCAGACTAGGCGTGCTCGAAAAGTTATCCCGCAAGTACCAATCCATCGGCCCTCTGCTCGGCAAAATCGAAGAAGCCGTTGCGGGGACGAACACTGGAAGGAGTGCGCAATTGCATCAATACTACCAGTACTGGGAAACAAGGGTGTTCCAGGCCCTGAAGCAGTTAGTGCTGCATACGTTGTTCTCGCTGATCGAGTTGACGCAGAAGAGGGACGTGCAGACGTGGCACACCAAGAGCTCCTTCGGTCCGAAGACGGAAACATCGCCGACGAATCCCCCGCCGTCGCCGCTGTTCAACGTCCGGATACTTCTGAACCAGCCTGATATCGTCATTACACCGTCTGTCCGGGATATGACCAAACACCTGTGTCAGCTCTCGCAAAACACGGTAGAAAGCGCGGGGCACTTCACGCGGTGGGGCGACGGTTCGTGCATCGAAGCACCTGTTCAACTATTAGGCGACGACGAACCCTTCAAGTTTACGTTCGTCACCGAGATTTCCAAGTGTCCCGAAATCGTGGAGGCGGCGAGAAAGCTTGACGGCATTTGTGTTGAAGTCGCGGACGGGGTGAAACAGACCGTCAACTTGTGGGAGCGCCACGGGGATATCTGGCGTCAGGATAAAGAGAGCGTGATTTCCGAGTTTTGCAGTACAAGTCAGCAAGGCAAGCCTACGGTGGAGCAGTGGGAAAAGCTGTTAGCTAAATACGCGAAACGCGCCACCGACGTTATGGACGAGGCAAGTACCCCTTCCGATATAAAGTTCGCCAGAGTCCTCTTCACAAGCTTGGGCAAAACGCTCCAAGAGGAGTGCCAACACTGGGTCACCTCTATTGCCAAGGAGATGGACCGGGGCGATTCGGAAACGACACGTCAAATAAAACAGGACCTCCACGACAAAGACGAGGGATTGAAAATCGCGTGCAACACGCTTGAGGATCTGAAAGCGGTTCTGGCGATCATCGCGTCCGTCCGAGAAGGCCACGCTTCCATGGAACTTTCGTACCTCGATATCGAGGAGCGGTACCGGACTCGAGAACTTTTTGAGTTTCAAATGAACGAAAACGAAGTCAAGGACGCGTTCGGGTTGAGAACTCAATGGAGTGATTTGAAAATATTGGTCGAGGAGGTTGACGACGGGTTGGGCGAAACGCGGGAGCACTTCACCGAGGTTACTAAAACGCAAGTCCTGGCGTTTCAAGACGAGTGTGATGAGATGCTTGAAAGACTGAAATCAAGCGGGCCTGGCGTACCGACGGTCGTGCTACACGAAGGCTTGATCCTGCTTGAAAAGTTCAAAGCCGAGCTCGAACAAAAACGAACGCGGCGCGCCGACCTTTTGGAATCCGAACGGCTGTTCGACCTTCCACGAACGTCGTACCCCGACTTGTTAGTCACGGAAAGCGAGATGGACTCGTTAATAGCGATATACAGCGTGTTTTCCGCGCACAACGAAGCCGTGCATCAATTGTCCCCGACGTTGTGGCACGACCTTGATTTGAAAAAGCTGCATTTAATCGCGAAGGATTTCGAGCAGAGAATCGAAGACATGCGACTCACCCCGAATGCGAAAAAGCCGGTGTTTGAGCTGCTGGAACAACACGTCACGGCGTTTGCGGATTCCTTGCCTCTGTTTGAGGCGCTGAAATCCGACGCGTTGCGCCCGAGGCACTGGGAGCGACTGATGCACATCACCGGGCAGAGCGACTCGTCCGTGGACCCTGCTACGTTGACGTTAGGCTCGCTACTCGCGTTCGAGTGTCACAGGTTTTACGACGCAGTGTTGGAGATGTGCGTCGCCGCGGAGAAGGAGCTGAAAATCGAAGGCGACATCGCGAAGTTCGGGCAAGTCTGGCGGGAACAGAAGTTTACGTTGGCGAAGTACATAAAAGGTGATATTGATCGCGGTTATATATTACGAAGCACTGAGGAGACTACTGTTATTTTGGAGGATATGAACCTTACGTTGCAATCCATGATGGCGTCTCGATTTGTGAAACCGTTCGAGGATGAAGTCGAGGAGTGGGAGGGAAAGTTGAATCTCATCGGCGAAGTGTTAGAAGTTTGGATGGCGGTGCAGCGCAAGTGGATGTACTTGGAGTCCATATTTATCGGCTCCGACGACATCAGAGACCAGCTCCCTGAAGAAGCCAGGCGGTTCGACAAGATCGACAAAAGCTGGTTCGAAATCATGACTGACACTTCGAAGAACGTGAACATTTTAGAATGCTGCAGCGTGAAGTTCCGGCTACAGAATTTACAAGAAATCGCGGAAAACCTCGAACGGTGCCAGAAATCGCTGTCTGAGTATTTAGACTCGAAGCGAAACGCGTTTCCCCGGTTTTTTTTCATTTCGGATGACGAGCTTTTGAGCGTGTTAGGCACAAGCGACCCTACTTCAGTGCAGGAACATATGCTTAAATTGTACGACAACTGCGCGTCGTTGACCTTTGGCCGGGGTAATAAAACTGTGTTGGGCATGACCAGTGCTGAAGGGGAGAGCTTCGAGTTCAAAGACCCGTGCGTCGCGGAAGGCGCGGTGGAGGTGTGGATGCTCGGCGTTGAGGGTGAGATGCGGCGCACGTTGTTAGCCATCGCCAAGGAGGGTGTGTTTTACTACGCCAAGATGGCGCGAAGCCAGTGGATTTTGCAACAACTAGGGATGATGGCGCTGGTCGGGAGCCAAATCTGGTGGACTTGGGAAGTGACTGATGTGTTCGAGCGCGTGCGCGCTGGGAACAAACTCGCGATGAAGCAGTTCGGGGGGAAGCTCACGGAGCAGCTAATGGAGCTCACAACCATGGTACGAGGTGACCTGAACTCCCTGAACCGCAAAAAAATAAACCAGCTCATCATCATCGACGTGCACGCGCGCGATATCATCGACACGTTCGTGCGGGACTCGGTGCTGGACGCCAGGGAGTTTGCCTGGGAAAGCCAACTTCGCTTCAACTGGAGTAAAAAGGACGATGACATAAAAATTAACCAGTGCACCGGGACGTTCGACTTCGGGTACGAGTACATGGGCTTGAACGGCCGGCTGGTGATCACCGCTTTAACCGACAGGTGCTACATGACCATCACCACCGCCTTGACGTACACGTTGGGCGCAGCGCCTGCCGGCCCGGCAGGAACAGGCAAGACCGAAACCACCAAGGATTTAGCGAAATCAATGGCGTTGCTCTGCGTGGTGTTCAACTGCGGCGAGGGCCTGGATTACAAAGCCATGGGAAGTATTTTCAGCGGACTGGTGCAGTGCGGTGCGTGGGGATGTTTCGACGAGTTCAACCGGATCACAGTAGAGGTGCTATCTGTGGTGTCCTCGCAAGTCAAGTGTATCCAAGAAGCGTTGCGCAACCGCTTGGAAGATTTTCTCTTCGAAGGCAAGGAGATTAAAATTTTACCAACCACCGGGATTTTCATCACCATGAACCCCGGATACGCCGGACGCGCTGAGCTGCCTGATAACTTGAAAGCCCTGTTCCGCCCCGTCACGATGATCGTCCCTGACCTGCAGCAGATTTGCGAAATCATGTTGTTCTCGGAGGGGTTCAACACCGCAAAGCCGCTCGCCAAGAAGATGACCGTGCTTTACAAGCTCGCGAAGGAACAGCTCTCGAAGCAGTACCACTACGACTTTGGTTTAAGGGCGCTGAAGTCTGTTTTAGTCATGGCCGGTGCCTTGAAACGAGGCTCCCCCGATCTAAGCGAACAGATTGTCCTCATGCGCGCCTTGCGAGACATGAACCTCCCGAAGTTCGTGTTTGACGACGTACCGCTGTTTTTAGGTTTGATTTCCGATTTGTTTCCCGGGTTGGATTGCCCGAGAGTTCGGTACCCGCGCATGAACGACATCGTGGAGAACGACCTTTTAGAACACGGGTACAAAGTCATGACTGAACCCAGTCAGCAGGTTGACAAGGTGATTCAACTGTACGAAACCATGTTAACGAGGCACACCACCATGGTGGTCGGGAACACCGGGGGGGGCAAGTCAGTGATCATCAACACGTTGGCCCGATCACAAACAAAACTAGGCACGACCACGAAACTCCACATCGTAAACCCCAAGGCGCAGACTGTTTCCGAACTGTACGGAGAGCTGGACCCGGAGACGCGGGACTGGACGGATGGCCTATTATCGAACATTTTCCGAGAACTCACAAGGCCGCTGCCTATTGACAAAGTAACTCAAGAACAAACCCAGGAAGCGCGGTACATCGTGTTTGATGGCGACGTCGACGCGGTTTGGGTGGAGAATATGAACTCGGTTATGGATGACAATAAATTGCTCACGCTGCCTAACGGGGAGCGGATTCGACTTGTGGACCACGTTAAATTGCTGTTCGAAGTTGCGGATCTTCAGTTCGCGAGTCCTGCCACTGTCAGTCGCTGCGGCATGGTGTACGTCGACCCCAAGAACCTGAACTACGAGCCGTACTACTGGACCTGGTGCAACAAGCGCCAGAACCAAACTCAAGCGGATATTTTACGCAAACTCATCACGAAGTACGTGGATAAGTGCATTGATTTCTGCATCGAGGGCATTGAAGGCGAGTTTATCGGCAAAGCCCCGAACCAGACGATTCCGCAGACAAACTTGAACCTAGTGACGCAGCTGTGTAACATGCTGGAGTGCCTTTTGGTGGAGACGAAGGTGGACCCAGAGAAGGACGCAGGAGGTGAGGAAGAATCCCCCGACGAAGACAACTTGACCGTTTTGGACCCCACCGTGCTGGAGGCGACGTTCATTTTCTGCCTCGTGTGGAGTCTAGGTGCGTCCGTGATTCAAAAGCACGGATTCAACGACCGGGACCGGCTGGACACGTTCATAAAGAAGATCGCGGGCATGTCCTGCAAGGAGGGCGAGGGGCTGGCGCCAACGAACCTCCCGAAAGCGTCGCTGTACGAGTACCGGTTCGACGTCGAAAAGAAAAAGTGGTTCACGTGGCGGTCGAGTGTAACACCCCTCGAAATCGACCCTAGTTCGAAATTCGCGACGATTCTCGTCCCGACAGTGGACACGGTGCGAAGCACGTGGCTGCTTGACTGCTTCGTCGCCGCGGGCAAGCCCGTTTTGTTCGTCGGCGACAGCGGCACGGCGAAAACGGTGACGATTGCGAAGTACCTATCGCAGCTCGACATCACGAAGCACGTGCTACTGGGGATGAACTTTTCGTCACGCACCACGTCGATGGACGTGCAAAGAGGTGTAGAAGATGTCGTGGAGAAACGGACGAAAGACACCTTCGGCCCTGCTGCTGGTAAAAGGCTAGTGCTGTTTTTCGACGACCTGAACATGCCCAAGGTCGACCTGTACGGCACCCAGCAACCCATCGCGTTGTTAAAAACGCTCATCGAACGCGAAGGTTTGTACAACAGAGGCAAGGAACTGAACTGGAAGAAAATGCGCGACTTCAACTACGTCGCGGCGATGGGCCCGCCTGGAGGGGCGCGTAACCCAGTCGATCCGCGGTTCATTTCCTTGTTCAACACGTTCGAAATCCAGTTCCCTGATGTGGACAACCTGCGGACGATTTACTCGAGTATTCTTCAGAGCCACGTCTCGACGTTGAAACCCACGATTCAAAGTGCGGCGGATGAGCTCACGGATGTTACGTTGGCGCTTTACGATTTCATTTTAGAGAAGCTGCCGCCAACCCCATCGAGGTTCCACTACATCTTCAACCTCCGGGATTTAAGCAGAATATACGAAGGCTTGTTGTGCTCCACAAAAGACGCGTTCACCACCGGCGCGACTTTCATCCGACTGTGGAGAAACGAAGCGCTGCGGATTCTTCACGACCGGCTCATATCAAAAAAAGACAAAGAGATCGTGATCGGCAAGATTGAGGAGCTGGTCAGGGAAAAATACGAACTCGACGCGAAGGAAGTTCTTCAAGACCCTATTCTGTTCGGTGACTATAAACACGCGTCTCAAGAAGTTGGCCTCACGGAGGAAGGATCCGAAAAAGAAAAAGTTGACCGCCCGTACGTCGACTTGGTTTCGTACGTCGACGTCAAGCCTCTTTTCGAGGAGATTCTGGGGTTGTACAACGCCGAAAACAAAGCCATGAACCTGGTGTTTTTCGAAGACGCGCTTGAGCACCTTACAAGGATCCACAGGATTCTCCGTTTGGACCAAGGCAACGCGCTTCTAGTGGGCGTCGGCGGGTCAGGCAAGCAATCGCTGTCGAAACTCGCCGCCTTCACCAGCGGGTGCGGCGTGTTCGAAATCACGTTAACCAGGGGGTACGACGAACAAGCTTTCCGGGAGGATCTCAAAACGTTATACACACGAATCGGAGTTAAGAACGAGAAGGTCATGTTCCTGTTCACGGACACGCACGTCGCGGACGAGGGCTTCCTGGAGCTGGTGAACAACATGCTCACGAGCGGGATGGTCCCCGCGCTTTACGCGGACGACGAGAAAGAAGTCGTGATCAACGGCGTGCGCGATGAAGTCAGGCTCGCCGGGTTCGGGGAAACCAAAGAAGCGTGCTGGCGGTACTACGTGGACCGGTGTCGGAACAACCTGCACGTCGTGCTCGCGATGTCGCCGGTAGGGGATGTTTTGAGAACCAGGTGCAGGAACTTCCCGGGGTTGGTCAACAACACCGTGATCGACTGGTTCACGCCGTGGCCGGAAGACGCGCTGAGGAGCGTGAGTCAGGTTTTCCTTTCCGAGCTCGATTTACCCAACCAGTTTCGAGATACGATCACCGAGCACATGGTGTTAGCGCATCAAAGCGTCCGGGAGTACTCGCAGAAGTTCTACGACGAGCTGCGACGACACAACTACGTCACCCCTAAGAACTACCTTGATTTCATTTCAAACTACAAAAAGTCCTTGGTTGAGCAACGCGGGAAGAATAGCGACTTTTCCGCGCGACTTGACGGCGGCTTACAGAAACTCATACAAGCTGCGGCTGACGTCAGCACGATGCAGACTGATCTCAGCAAAGCCAAGGTCGAAGTTGCTGCGAAGGCGGTGGAGGTTAACGAGCTTTTGGATGTTATTACCACGAACACGGCGGAGGTTGAAACGAAACAAACCGCGGCGGCGGCGAAGGAGGAGCAGCTGAAAGTTGACTCCGCGCGCATCGCGATTGAAAAACAGGAAGCCGAGGATGACCTGGCGAAAGCCATTCCAGCATTAGAAGCAGCTGCGGAAGCCCTGAAGAACCTGAAGAAGGAAGACATCACGGAGATCAAGGCGTTTGCCAAGCCGCCAGCCGCGGTGCAGAAAGTGTGCGAGTGCGTTCAGATCTTGAAGAAGGAAAAGGAAATCGGGTGGGTTGGCGCTAAATTAATGCTCGGCGCGGGTGACTTTTTGAAATCCCTCCAGGTGTATGACAAGGACGCGATT
>TARA_B110000977_G_scaffold178385_1_pt1 | contig 34184 bp, 17 predicted proteins | sample TARA_B110000977 | Tara Oceans TARA_B110000977 (sample SAMEA4397798) | marine metagenome | biome: Polar Biome; feature: [SRF] surface water layer (ENVO:00010504); material: water (ENVO:00002006), including particulate matter (ENVO:01000060) such as... | depth 5 m | reverse complement strand
GCTCCACTAGCTACTGCACTCGTCACCGCTCCAGCACTCACGCTTCCCTCAACCACGCCTTTCCCGCCGACCGCGATTTCTTTCGACAAGAACCACGCGGCGCAAAGTCCAAGTACGGTACCGAAAACCTTAGTCGCCGACCAGCCCCACGCGCTGACGTTCTCCAGCTCACCTGCCGCGTACACACCAGAGACAACTTTAGAACTCGCAAACAACTGTACGACGAGTCTTGAGCTCTCCCCGTCCGCTGATTTCACGTCCATTGCCAGTTGAGTCCACGCACCTGGCGCTTTGCTCGACGTCAACGCGTGTTCGGGGTGACACACGACTGTTAAACGTTTACTCGCACCAGGTGCGAGCTGAAACGGCCCGCACGGCGACACCGTGTAACCCCCCACGGTCCCGTCGCCGCCGCACTCCACGGCACCTACCCAGGGTTTCGACACTCGGGCTAACGCGGTGCCATCGTTCACCACGTATACGACCTGGGTCATGACATCCGCGTCGCGTGTCGGAGAAGTTTCAACGTAGTCGGAGTCAGAAGAGCCAATGCTTCGTTCCCTTGCCATTCTAAAGGCGACGTCCGTGACCGGGGGCGCTCCACTCCTGGGCTTTTTCGTCTTCGCCACCTGCACCTTCACCGCGTCTCCGTCGCCTCTTAACGTGGCGCACTCTAACGTGGTAAAGTTGTTCCGAACACACAGGTGCGCGGCGTACTGACGGCTTTCCTTCGGCGCAAACACCAACGCGCCGAGGTCGATTTTCTGGTACGGTTTCAAACACGTCCAGTCCTTTTTAAGGCGCGGAGGAGACGCTGCGCCAGACATTTTCTGCTGGTCCCACCCGCCGCTAGGTCGCGAAGAATCAGCATTTCGTGTACCCACAGTGCTCGAGCTGACACCCCCCCTCCCCGAACTCAGTTCACCGCCTTCCAGCAGGAACCCGGTGTGCAGCGGGTACTCGCCGCGGTAGTGCGCGTCGGCGGCTTCCAGGACGTCATCCAGCGCTCCTTTACCACCCGAAACCCGCCGGTCTTTGCCCTTGGTGTTCTTCGCGCTCGCGGGCACTATCGGGAGCATCTTAACACAAAGCGTATCACTGGCGAATGGGTTGATGAAAACGACCCGTCGACGTCGCGTTTTCGCGCCAACCTGCACGGAACCGAAATCCACAACCCGTGCACTCTTCGCCATCGCATTACGATTCTTCGGTTTGTTGTTGTTGTTGTTAGTAGCGAGATCTTTACTCGATTGAATTGCCTCCTCCTCGTCCTCTTCGTCCTCTTGGTGATCCAGAAACTCTCCATCTCCTCCAAACGCGGTCTCGAATTCGTCATCGTCATCCCCCGAAAACAGCAACATTTTGGGCCTGATGAGTTTCGTCGTCACCGTGACTTCAATCGCGTCCACCGCGTCGGTGTGCAACGTCAACTTCGACTCCACAAGCGCGGAACTAGCGGCATGCGGGTCCTCGCCGCCCGCTACTTTCGCCCACGCGTTGCGAGCGCGTTTCAGCTCGAAAATGTCAGTCAAGGACAGGGCACGCGCATTAGACACAGCTGTGTGCGACCGAACCGACCTTCTCACCACGTCCTTGTCGTTCGCGTGCTTCTGCGCCCCGGTGTTAATTCCAAAAATCGATTTTAATAATATCGAAAAGAGGCCGTACTTTTTCGTTTCAAACGCGTCGGCGCGGATCAGATTTTTTTCCTCTTCAGTTGCTCTACTGGCGTACTTTATCACATCTGTTGACCCGTCCTTCGAAGCCATAAACGTCAACCCGGTGTACGCGAGTTCATCGGTTAAACGGGAAGGGTCAAAAACGATTTGACCCACTGAAACGACCTTGCCGGGTTTAAGTTTTTCGTTTTTTACGTTCAAGAAAACAGCCGGGTCTTCGGACGAGAAACCCGCCACGGTCACTGCCTCGGCAAAGCTCGACCTGAGCTTCAATTCCCCTACGGTAGTGCGTCCAGGGAACGCAGCAGGGATGTCCACCGTAGCAGAGACGCCACCTTGTGTGCCCTCAACCGGTGTATCACTGGCAATCGCGTTCGTGATGTCGAGCAGTTTCTTCCGCGACAAAGGTTTTATGCCTCGTTTCGGTTCCTTCTCTTCTTCATCCACCACCACTTCGACGTCTCCTTTCAGCGCGCGCATCACCACGGGGGCTACTAACACTCTGCCGTTATCCAAACCGAACGAAAGCATACCACCCATGCGTACGAGTTCCTCTTCGGCAGGGGCGGCGAGCACATCTATCGTGGCGACGTGGTCCGGGGGTAACACGACGTGCGAGTTTGCGTTAAGAGGTTGGAGCGAAAAAGCAGCGTTGCCTTTTGCGGACTCTGTAGTCTCGTTGACTCCACCCGCCCTGTCACCCGTGTCGGGCAAAAGGAAGCTCTGCTCGCACGCGGCCATCTTACCCACGTCTGTGAGGCACCCAACCGTTGGGGGTTTCGGTCGAAACGGCGCTTTCTTAGCGTTCCGTGAAAGGGCTCTGCTTTGTAATGTGGAGACTGATGACGGGGAAATCGGAGCGCTTACCGACGCCGCGCTGACTTCCACTCGCGTCACGCGCACCGCCCTAACAGTCGACGTGACGCTTGTAATCGCCACCGGCACAGGATTCGGGTTCCGCACCGCGATGCGTCGGAACCGCTCGTTGCCAACCTGCACCACGCCGAAATCTATGACTCCCATGATGGATAAACCAACCGCCTCGCGGTACTTACCGTCGGACACAGCGCATGGCACCGCGAGCCCGCTGCCTTCCTTCCCTAAAAGACTGCCGGAGAAGGAATCAGATAACTGAGCGTCTTCGGTGATACTCTGTTCAGAATCCTTTGACCCAGCAGGCGTCACCGTTGAGTACGCGTTCGCCGCCGCCGCGGAGGCTGCTGCTGCTCTCGTTGCGGCTTGTGCGGCGTCGTAGCACGCGAGCTGGCCGTGGTACACCCTTAATGGGATGGTCAGGGTCGTGAGGTTGGTGGTGAGCAGAAGCCTAGCATCAAAAAGCTGCGCCGTGTCTTTGGGCTGGTACGTAACAGTCAGGTCACGAATCAACCCACCGGGCGGGACGACTTGCAGGTTATTCCGTGAAAATCTATCCACGGCCAACGTGTCAGTCGTGGGGACGCGACTATCACTGATACGTTGGCTATCACTCCCATCCACAATATCCACCATCACTACGCGTGCCCCGGTAACAGCGAGCGCCACGGGAAACCCGTTGATGACTTCAAACGTTTTCGTTTGTCGTCGAAACGGCTTCTTTCCGCTGTCCGGTGAGGCGAAGGACAAAGGCTGGTCGTTGTCAAACTCCAACTTCCCATGAACAACCCGAGCCCTGTATGCAATCTCAACTGGTTCGTTTATGTCCGTGTGAATCGTCAAAATACCAACCCGGTAGCCCTCCAGCTTCCCGCTGTACGTCAGGGATATCGCGTGTTCTGTTTTGCTGTGGGGAAGTAACTTGCTTCCGTTCTCTAACCGGTGCCGCAGACTCGGGTCGTTCGGGGTGGTTATGACTTTCGTAATAGTCGCGGTGCGTGACGCGCCGTTGAACACATCGAGGTTTAGACGCAAGCGATCACTTCTGCGAACTGCGACTCCAAAATCCAACTGGTTCGGGGAAACGGAAACGCCAACACTCGAGGTAACTGTAATCGGCACCCTTAACTCAACGGTGTTGTGCGTTTGCTTTCGTTTTCGTGTCTGGTCGGTCATTTGCCGTACCGTGTTTTCCCCATATGCGCCGGTCACGGGTACCACGTCGTCCAAATCTATATCATTTTTAGTGTCTTTTTTCCACCTTAACTTGACCCGGACGCTTCCCTCGAAGTGCCCGACCCTGGAAATCGCCAGCCTCGCAAACAGCACCGTTTTCGTCGTCCCAGGGGGTATGACCCACGAGTCTGATTGTTTGCGTTTTGGTAACTCATCAAACGTAGCAAGCACCTCCCGGTACCGCTTGTCCGCTTCTTTCATCTTCGTGTTCGCGAAGTTGAGCGCGGCAGCGGCGTCAGCGTGTCGCGGGAAACTCTCCTCAGAAGCGTCGCTCCCGTCAAACAAAGCCCCACTGCTCTCCAGCGTCGGGTAGAACAAATCAGACACGTTCAGATGGTTCAAGGTTGAGGTGTGACCCTGAGTACTCGTAGCCGTAGAATGCGTAGTGAACGTTTGATAACTCGTCAATGACTCGTCCTCGTCGTCACTGTCCGGTTGAAACGGCATCGCCGCGAGCTGCACGAACTGGTCGCTACTCACGGCTTCCGTGACGAACAAATCGGTTGCATGCGGGTTGTATATGTTGAGCTCAAAGACGTGCGGGAACCGGGTTGGTACCTTGACGCCGTTCAAAGGCGTGACCTTGTACGGCGACTTCAAGGTAGAGCCTTTCGCATTGATCAGGAAGCTTCCCTTGTCAGTCAACACCATCAACGTGCCTTCCGAAACGCCGGCGGATCTCGGCGCGAATGACACGGCGATTTGTTTCCGCCCGCCCGGAGGTACCGCGCCCTCTTCGTACGGCGGAATGTTCCCAGGCACGTTCTTGGGCTGAAACGACGACAGATCCGCGGTGATTGATAAAATCGTTAGGGGGTCACTGTGGTGCGTGTTGTACACGGTGAACACCAACTCAGAAACCTGGCACGCGACGGTTTCTGGAAATCGCAACTCAATCGGATGGATGGAAACGCCGGGGGTCCAGTCGTTCGGCGCTGAGTCTGGAGCCGAGACGTCCCCGTCTGCATCCGCCAACACCAGCGCCTCTAGCTTGTCCCGGTCCCCGCCGAGCTGGTTGTCGTGTACTTTGCGCCACAGCTCGGGGTCGCGCACGTTGGGTTCAGTCTGAATTGGATTTTATTTTGTGTAGATTTTGGGATTATGATTGGTTGATGGAGGTACATCGGAGACAGGGAAGGGTACGGGTTAGTAATGCGAAACGGTATTAGTATCGCGGTGATTAGGTCCGAAAGAGTACTCTTGCGTCATATCGCGGACACACGTGTTTGTCCCGAGCTCTCGGTCTAGAGCTCTCGGCAAACGATTGGGACATGCGGTGTAAATTCAGGACGTCGGCGCACCTTGAGCGCCGCCCTGACCGCGTCCACGGACAGCCGCATGGGTTCGGGTTCCTGTTTCGGGTTGGAAAACGGGGGGTCAGTTTGCGGTAGCGATGTGTTGCGCCGGTGACCGTGGGAACGGAGAAGAAGGCCCGGTACCCAGAATCGATCGGTAGTGCCGCCACCACGCGGTGTCGGTACCGCAGGCGAAGGTATTTCGTGGGCCGGAAGGGATTGCGAGCCGGGTCGTACCGTCGTCGACCCCGCGGTTTGGACCCTCGGCGTCCACAAACACAAAAGCGTGAGCGTCAGCCACGCCACGCATCGCGTGGTGCCCCGCGACCTCATCGCCATCTCTATCGGGCTGCCTGCCTCCACGCGAGGGCACCCGTCTCTGATTGAGGCAAGCAGAATACTTCCTGTTTGATTGCGTTTTTGAGCTTGTTGATAGGGTTTCTAGGACAAAACGAAAGCTGATTTCGAGTTGGAATCCACGATCAATTTCAGTTTCAATCGTTTTTCAAAGTGGAATCTCTCAAAATCTCGAAGGGGAGCTGTGGCCAGTAAAAACGTTTTGCAATCTTGGTGCGTCCGACGTCCGAGTCGCCACTTCTCACGCGCCTGGAGACGCGCGATGGCGGCGCTCGCGTTCTGCGCGCCCGTCGCCGCGCGTGCAGACCCGCGGCGATCGCCGAGGGGCAAATCGCGGCGAACCAGAGGCACTCCTAGAGTCGCGATCTCCAGCGAGAAACAAACGCCAGCTGGGATTGAGATTTCGGCGAAGACCGGTACAAATGTTGTGGAGCACGACCCACAGTCCAGCGAACCCGAAAAACCAAAACCCACACACACCTCCACTCGAACCCTGACGGTCAGTGCTGCGACGCTAGCGACACTCGCCGCGTGTGCACCCGACCCCGCGTACGCCCGAGAAGTCGTGGTGCAACTCCCCGAGTTTCAATCGCTCGTTGCGCTTTCCGATTTCGGGAACATAGATCCCGCGGTGTTGGCGCGGTTCACGTTATCGAACCCCCCCGCCGCGGTCGCCGCATCGGTCGCCGCGTACGTCGTCATACCGAAGGCGGCGAAAGTATTAACCAAGTACGTGTTGATTCCTGGGGTGGTGGTGGCGGTGGTATTTGTAGTGGCTGAGAATCCAAGTGCGAGCGCGTCTGCATTTTCATCAGCCATAAACGAAGCCGCCGCGCATCCCACGGAAACGTCGGTGATCATCATCACGTTAGCCGCGCTCGCGTTGTCGCCGTATATTTTACTCGCCGCGCTTGTGGCGCTGATTCTAAGCGGCGCGCAGGTTTTGCCGGATGCAGTGCCGAAAAAGTTCGTGCCTGAGAGGGTCCGGCAAGCCGGGGAATTCGTGGAGCGGACGCAGCGCAAAGTCGAGCCGGGCGTACAAAAGGCGAAAGGCGCAGTGACTTCCGTGAAAAACGCGTCATCCCAAGCGGCAAAAGAAAAGGCACAGAAGGCGTCCGCAGCTGCTCAAAAGAAGGAAGCGGAGCTGGTCGCCTCGGAAGCGACACACGCGGCTCGCCTCGCGAAACGGGAAGAGGCCACGCGAGTACGAGCGGAGCAAGCCGCGGCGGCGATCGACGGGGTGGAGGAGCGAGCGGCGGCGTTGCGAGCGAAGGCGGAGAAGGAAGCCGCGGCTGCGGCGGCGGTGGCGGTGGCAGCGGTGGAGGTCACCGCAGACGGCGCCGCGTCCACTACTAGATGTGCGACTCGTGAAACCAACGAGCTAAGAGCGCAGTGCGTTGACGAACAACGGGCTGAACGAAAAAACACCGAAGCGCGACGAACGGCAGAACGCAAGGAACAAGCGGAACGATTACGAGCTGAATCAGCGAAAAGAGCGAGGGAGCTCCCGAAGCTGGAGAGAGGCGTTGATTAATTAATTCTATTCGATTATGCCATCGAACTATACTACGTGCTATGCTTCTCGGTACTGTTTTGCGTGTTGTTCGTCACTTTTCCCAGCGGCAGCACCACCCCTAGTTCTGCCAGTCGTTCCAGCGCCGCGTCCCGCTCCCGCGCAGCCTCCACCTGCTTCGCTGTCAGCGCGACTTTCTTGTACCCGAGTTGCGTGTGCACGTCTAACAATCCCCTTAGCACATCGAGGGTCTCCCCAAGTTCCTCAGCTTCATCACCCACCCCGCCATGCACATCAATGTCCGCGAAGATGTGCGTTAGCGCAGCCCACACGTCCTCGCTGCCCGACGAGGACGCGGGGGCGGTCGAAGGGCGCTCCATCGAATGGTGACACGGCCACAACTTCACATCGAAAAACGAGTTTTTTCAAACGCGGGCTTTTTTATTTTAAGGGCAGAACGGCCAGCGCATGTCTCGTTCTGGTCTTTCCCTGTACCGCGAGGTGCTTCGATCCGTGCGGTTGCTTCCGGCTGAGACACAGTCCTACTACCGCGTCGTCGCAAGAGAGAAGTTCGCCGCGCACCGCCTTGAAACCGATCCCGAACGCGTTGATTTAATCATCACGCGAAGCAAAGCAGATTTACTCTGGCTCGTCAACAAATACGCCAAGGTGGACATCAAGGCGGGGAGGTAATAGGTTGGATTAGAGGCTAGGGTACGCGACGAAGTTAATAAACTCACGGCTTCGTGTTCGTCCCGTGGACTTGTGTTACGCGGATACCTGGACGCCTCCAGCGATGGATGCGCTTTTGTCGCACTGCGTTCGCGCGGATGGCGAGCAGATCGACCCCGGGTTGTCCCCCTCACCAAGTGTGCTGTGCGAGGACGGCCGAGGAGTCGTGTACGCCCTAGGCGCGGACGGCACCATACGCGCCTCACAAGCCCGGCACATCAACGCCGCTGTACGGGGCACGGTTGACTCAAGCGATGCGCCGAACCTCACCCCGAACGGGGGAGGTTCAATCACACGCAGGGCGGTGGAACACTTCAGACCGCAGCCGAGGGTAGACTTCGAACCGCGAACGTTGTGCGTCTCACCGTCTGGCCGGTTTGCCGCGATTGGAGGCTTGAGACACGCGTCTACGATTGAGGGACACAACAACGGTGTGCCTCCTTCGAGCGCTTTGGCGGTGGTGAGTCTGCGCTCGCCGTCGCGCGACGAAGACGATTCCGGCGACGAGTCGTATGACCCGGATGATCCGCAATGCGCCAAGGTGGACGTGTTTGTTGACGAGTTCGGGTTGCACCACAGCATGCGCGTTTTGAGGCACCAGTGGCACCCGAACAGCGACTCGCACCTCATTTTGTTGCTGTCGGATGGCACGTTACGAGTGTTTGATGCGTCGATAAACCTGACTACGCACGAACAGGCGTACCGGCTAGATCCGTGGGGACGAGGCGACGGTGACAGAAAAAGCGTGTACCCGCTGCGTCCCGAGATTGTCGATTTTTCCTTCGCACCCGCGCACGGGTGGGGAGCGTTATCGTTGATTCTATTGGGACGGGAAGGGGATATATACACGCTGTGTCCGTTCGCGCCGAATGGTGCTAGATTTCCAAGGGCCACCTTGGAAGCGCTGCAGGTAACGGACGAGAAATCGCAAAGGTGGCTGAACAAAACGTTTCCGGGGTTGAGCAGGGGAGGGGAGGGGTCGTCTGACAGTAAATATTACAACTCAGCGTACGGGAACTCACCCTCCCGGATAGGCCTGGATGACTCTAGCGATGAGGATGGCGAGTACGACTCGGACGACGACGGACGCGGAGGGGCAAACGCCGGGACGTGGGAAGATGACGAATCGAACGGGTGGAGCGGGGGCGCTACTTTAGCGGCGCGCGTCAGGAGTGGTGACGATGTGTATTCATCTACGCATTTCGCATCCACACCTGGGCTTCGAGGCCCTCTTCCGCTTGGTACGGACCCAGTGGAATGCGTGGCGGGTGAGCGTGACGATTCATATCTCGGCCGAGGTGTCGTCGCGCGGTGCTTAGCGGTGGCGCCGTTCGTGGCGGGCGAAGGCGGCGGCGCACTGTTAGCGGTGGCGCACCAGAGATCGGAGAATGCCGGCGAGTCGGATGAGCAATCAGTCTCGTCGTCCGTCGCCGCGACGCTTGATGTGTTGATTTTGCCGCAAGAGCCGTCGCCGGGATGGGCACACCGTACAGCTAGACTGGATAATAATATAATCACGCACACCCCATTAGTGGACGACGACGATTACGGCGCGTTGCCCCCTTTGCTGGCCATCGACCGCGTGCAACTGGTTGGTGATGGTAATTTAAAACGGTCACAAAACGGTCACCAGACAAAAGCTTCAAAATCCCAAAACGAGCTCGCGCCGTTCGTGTGTTGTACGTTCGACCCGGGGTTGCGCGAACGCGTATTTTGCGCCGCGGGTGGGGCGATTTACGCGGTGACGCTGACTTGGCTCTCGAAAGTGGAAGGCGCTGTGGACGATGACGACGAAGTTGATGAGTCCAATAATTTCTCAAACAGCGGCAGTGATTCCTCCAAACGCTTGCCTCTCCCTACGGTGGTAACGTTGCTGGACTCTGACAAAACCTTACTGGGCGTGGCACCGGTTGGGGACCCGCTCGCGGAAGGACTGGTGCTGGCGATTGACACATCGGGCCAAGCCGTGGGGCTGCACCCGGCGCCGCCGCTCCCGCCGGACGCGGAGGACGACGACGTTGAGTCGTATGAGCAATTAGTGTCGTCGTCCGTCGCCGCTGCAGAGGCGAGCGCTGAGCTCAACTCATTGGCGGAAGGCCCAGGGGGTGACAACCGAGTCGTCCCAACCGAATCAGGCTCGGATTTGAAGCCCGGGACTGTGGAAGGTAACGCAGCTTTAGCGCGAGCCGCGTCCGAGCTGAAGGAGCGACACCTGCGGTTCGCGCACCGAGTGCACGCCGCGACGAGGCGGCACGGCGTGCGTCTTGGGGTTGAAGTTAAGCGGCAGCGTGTGGAAGCGGAGGTGTTGAGGGACGGTTTGCACTTCGTTTTAGCGCGAAGAGAGGCGTTGGCCCGAAGGCTGGAACGCGCGAAAGCAGCGCACACCGAGGTGAGGGAACGCTTGAGAAAACTCGCGGCGCTGGAGCGGTCGTTGCCCCGACCCGCGACGGCGGCGGAGAGCGCGTTTCGAACGCTGTTGACCGCGGCGCAGGATGACGCGCCGTTGTTACGGGCGAAACTCGATGAGTTGAAACGCAGGGCGGATACGCTAAGCAAAGAGTCGGCACCTTCGAACACGGGGAGTATTGCTGAAGGAAGCGGGAACAACCCGGAGGATCTGGACTCGATTGTCCGCGAAGAGTTGAAATCGCAAGAGTTTGCGATCCGGCGAAACGCGGAACGAGCACGAGCGTTGGAGACGTAGGACAAGTCGATGGACGTTTTAATTGAACAGTCTTAACTACTTGCTATTTAACCACCGATGCTAACATGTGCGCCAGCTCTGCGTTCACCGCTACGCTCTCTCTCGTTTCCAAATCGCAAAGCCGTCCCTCCTTCCCCTTCAACCTCAAACACTCCACACACGCGTCCTCCGGGACGCACGTAACGTGAAACGTGTGCCCGCACGGAAACGTGACTAACTGCGCTGACCCTGAAGGTACTACATGATGGACCTCCAAGTCACACCTAGCACACCTTCCCTTGTCAAACTCCACCAGCGCGCCCCAGTCGCCGTTCTCCTCGAGGAACGGCGCGATTGGCGTTGAGCGTTGAGACTCAAACGCGAGTCTCCATTTGTTGTTTTCTTGTCTAACGAAGGGGAGCGCACGCAAAGCAGTGTCATTTCCTTGGTCTTTTGCAAACGCGCACTCCGCGTGCAGCACGGCTCTGAGCTGCGGGAATTTGCCTATCGCGGCAGGCGGAGGTGACACGAGGTGCTGTTCAAGCGGCACCAGCGTTTGCGCCGCCGCGCGTTCGCGTTTCAAGCGCTCCACCGACGCGGAGGAAAGGTCAAGGGAAAGTGACACGACGGCGTCCGCGAACGCCTCACCCACACGCGAGGCCATGGACGATGCGGACATGAGCGAGGCTAACGTCGGATCACCAGTAGTCGCCTTCTCCAGACACAACAGCGCTACATCCGCGCCCACTGTTTCTGTAGCACAACAAGCTTCGCAAATTGACTCGAGCGCGCGCTTCGCGGACGCGCCTTTTGAACGCGCCCTCCGCACAAGCGCGTCGCCGTCCTTCACCTTTGAAGGGGTCGCCGACGCGAAATTCAGCGCTCGAGTCTCCTCCTCAGCGGCGGAGACTATGTCACGTAGCAAAACTTTCATCGCTTCTGTCGTCGCCTGGCGCGCCAGTTCCGCGGGCATGGCTTTCAAGGTAGCGCGACGCCGCCGCGACGCGGACGCGACGTCCTTGTCCGATTGCGGCGCGCCCGTTATACCGCCCGACACGAGTTCCACCGCGCGTTCTTCAATCGATACAGAATCTGAATCGGGAATTTCGCTTTCGAAATTTGCATCTGTTGTGTATTCTGTTGTATCGACAAACACGACGCGCGTTGCGTCTGCGAACCGTACCTCTCTTTCCGCGACAGCCTGTTTGGCGAATACACCAAACTCCACCTCCGTCTTCGTCGCGCTCACTTCTTCGTCGCCGAAAAGCCCGAGCTCCGCGCACGCCAACTCCAGTCTCTGCTCAACCCTACGTAACGCGTTGTCCACCGCGGCTAACGCGCTCTCAGCGGCTTCCGTGAGTGAAGCAGGCACCTCATCGATGTCTTCGAACACGTCGAAGCTGTCGTCCAGCACTGGGGCGAGAATATGAGCATCCCTCGCCGCGCGCCACACGCGCAGCAAAGGAACGAGCTCGCCTGCGTCCAGCGAACGCTGCGCGTGGGCGAGGTTGAATCGCGCCGCAGCGGCGCAGGCAATGTGGTCTTGACGTTGGCGGCGCTGTACGTCACGTCGACGATCTGCGGATGACGAAGCCAGTGTATTAAGGGTTAAACCACTCAGGGTCAACTCGTCAACAGAGGGCGAGTCACCTTTGAGTTCCCAGTTTGGGTACTCGCTCCAGTGATTAAATTTTCTCTTTTCGTCGTCGTCCGCGATTTCATCCTCCTCGCTTTTCATGAGCGTTTCCAGCGCAAACACCGCGTCCTCGAGGTCCTCTTCGACCCTCGCACGCGCCGCAGCCGTCTCCGCAGCAGTTTCCGGGTCTACTTCTTGGTCCAAGTTGTCGCTCTCGAAAGTGTTTGACGAACTCTTTTCTTCGCTCGCGTTTTGCGCGACGGCGATGGCGTCGATCACTGAGGCTTTCATGGTTTTCGGTTCCTTGTCTGTCTCGCCGTCGGCACCCGTATTTAAAGGCACCGCAGACGTATCGCCGCTCCGCGGGTTGTAAAAGAAAAACTTCGTCGACGCGTCCGCGGGGGGGTACTCGTTTTGCTTCTCATCAGCGTCGCCTTCCCCGCCCGGCGCGGGCGACGCGCGACCGCCCCTGGCCAAGCCCCCGCGGCTGGGAACCTTGGGAATTGGAACTACTGTAGGAGCAGGAGCGGGTATCTCGGGAGGCGGCAACACAACCGGCGGCGAAAAGGGAGGAGCAGATGGAGGTGGCGACGCCTCAACCGCATCTTCCGCGATTCTTTCCGTCGGACATGGTCGCGGCGGCGGCGGCGGCGCATCGCTCGACTCACAAAACGCTTCGTACGCCTCCAGGGCGTGTTCGATTTCTGCAACATCTTCCTTTTGCGTTTCAGTGGTAGACGTGCCTTGCAATTCACATGCCTCCTGTAAAACTCGTCGCGCGTCTTCCAACATCCTTGTTTCCACCACGCGAACGCGCGTGGCTAATACCAAAGCGCGCGTCACCGACCCGCTGCTGCCGTCCAGCGCAGCGGCGTCGGCTACCGCACACACCAACGCGTGCGGCGTTGAAGGCACCTCAAGGCACCAAACGCCCCCCCCTCCTTGTTCTGATTGCTCTGCTAAAACGAACGCTTTGTTTTCGTGTGTGGACACGGCTCGTATACCAGCCGCGACCCCGAACCCTCCCGGTTCCCCTGCTAAAGGGAACCACTCCAGCAGCGTTCCGCCTGGAACGTCCACAACCGCGAGCGCGCGGTCCGAGTGCACGAGCGCGCAGACTTTGCCTAGCTCGTGAACTTCCCCGAACTCAAACTTTTTGGGCTTTTTCGGGTTCGCAGTGGAGGACCCAGGGGCTCTTGACGGAGCCGGTAAGTTTGGTTTTAACGTTGCGGCGACCCTGGAAACGGGCGTGACGCCGTCGTCGTCGACCCACACTTCCGCGATCCACAAACGGCGACCGGGTCTTGATGCGATGACCCACTCGTGATTGGATGAGTTGCTGTCTATTGTACCTCCTTCAGTATCCACAGCACTCTTAGCGTTGCCGTGAAAGCACGCGCCGAACAAGCCCTCGCGCGGTTTGCTTCCCAGCCGCGGGCGCACGCCTGTTTTGATCGACAGCACGAAGCACGCTTGCAACGTGCTCACCACCGCCATGGTACCTTGTTGATTGAACGAACACTGCACCACACAGCTGCCGCACTCCAAAATGCTCGACACCGCGGGCGTCGTGAGGAGCTCTGCTGGGGTCATGTGGCGGGTTTGATTGCTTGATGCATTTTCATACAATACATGATCCTGATCCACCGCATCATCTGTCTTCACGTACGAGATATCCGTCACCGCTATGGTTCCCGCGTCATCCCCCGATATCAAAACAGTACCGCACCGGCTCCACTCCAGCCACGTGCACTCCTTCCCCCAGTGCGCGTGCGGCACTTGCACCACGACCTTGCCTGGCGAACTACGTGAACCGTCGAATTTCGTTAAAAACTCCAACACCTGCACGACGCCGTTCGCGTTCGCCACGGCGCACAAAGTCCCGCTCGGGTGAAGTTTAATTTTACTCAAAGCGGGGGTGATGTTCCGGCGAGTTATTGTTGGGGTGGGTATTTGCGTATCGTCGTTTGCTCCATCGCCGGTACCCTCTCTCGGCTCAACCGCGGGCGCATCTGTGGGAGATATCATCGTCAGGAACTTCAAGGACCCCTCTTTGTTGCGGGTTTCGTTGAGATTAGCGTTGGAATTGTCACCGAGATTCGCATCCTTGGTGTCACCCTCCGCCCTTTGTCGTTCGAACACATACGCGCTGCCTGTGTTCGCGCCGAGCACCACGTGCGTGTCGCTCACGTCGAGACACATGAAACGCACCCGAGGCCCTACGACGTTCACCAGGTCAGACGTCTCCGCCACAGCGCGCCAACGCGCGTGGCCAGCCATTTCCGAGGAAATGTTACCAAAGTCCGCGCCCCCTCGAAATGTGCTTCGACTGCGACAGAAAAGCTCGGACCACCACCGTATGCGTCACCGAATTCGCGCAAGCACTTCTACGTCAAACACATGTCCACCCGTGTGTGGGATGAGTCAGGGTGCCAGGTGCTTTAGGTGCCAGGCGAAGTGATCACTGAAACACGTAGTGCGAAGATTTGTTATCGTCGGAAAAGTGAACACGAAAACTGACAGTTAGTGCTTTCCACTGTCCAGATTTGCATTTTTGTTAGCTTCGGAGAGGAGACATACGAGCTACGGTTAAAAGATTCTAAAACGTCTGCAACTCGCTTATGCTCATTACACACACACCCTCTCGCTAAGCACACCCCATGCGTACCATTTAACGGTACGACTTTTGGAAACGAGCGCGCGCACCGCGACCACCGAACTTCTTGGGTTCCATGCGACGGGGATCGGCGACCAGGAGGGTTCTGTCGTACGTCAAAAGCGCATCCTTGAGTTCCTTCTTGGATTGCTCATCCACAAACTTCTGGTAGTACGCAACGATAGCCTTAGCGATCGCCTGGCGCACGGCGTACATCTGTGACACGTGGCCGCCGCCCTTCACGCGGATGCGCAAATCCAAGTTCGCGAAGCGCTCGCGGCCGAGGAGGAGAATGGGCTCCATGGCTTTGAACTTCAGGGTTTCGGGTTGGATAAGCTCGATTGGAGCACCTGTGTGGTTGATGGATATGGGAGATACGAGGTCAGTGTATGCGTGATAGGGAATGTAGGTGCACAGGAGAGCACGTCCCCCAACTATAAGCAATGACGCATGAAAAAACCCGAAGCCATCGAGGCGCGCGTTCCGTCTTCCCACAGCGAGGTGTCACACGTCATTTCGACCGTTCACGCATTTGGACGCATCACGGGTACCGCATGTCATAATGCCACGGATCCGCACGAATTATGACTCGTCGACCGTCGCGTCCGCGTGCCACCGCCGGCCGGGTGAACCCTAAAAATGTGCCATCGTGTTCGCGTTTGTGTCTAGCACCGACACGCACCGTTGAACCGGATGAGACCCTTGCCGCTTTGCTTGGCCGCCTTGCAGTGGACCACCGCGACGGCGGTCTTCTTGCGACCGAATGTTTGGACCTGGAGGGAGGGAAAGGCGTGGGGGGGGGGCGTCGAGGTCAGTTGGGAGCTCGATGGGGGACGCCCGTGCGGCATCGCGGATGCCGCGTTTCCCGTCTAGGGTTTGTGATGTCCTGACGTATTTACGTCGCGTCTACGAGGAAAATGCGACGGCACACGACGTGTTGTTCGTATCACGTCAACACCGCGTGTGTACGCACCGAGTTAGCGGCCATCTTGTCTGGCGAGCGACGTGTAAACGTGCGCTGGCGCGTCGATTGAGAGGGATGGTGGGCTGATGGTCGCGGGCTTTTCTCGGGATCGATTTTTTTTTGTTGGCGCGTAGCACGATATCGGTTTCCACAACTTGAAGGAAAGGAAGGAAGTTGAACCGACGGCACACTTCCGCGCTCGCGCGATGCCTTTCGCGGAGCCCAACCCCCAGCGCAAGCCCGCGTTCGCGAATACCGTCGCACGGACCGCTGACCCATTGCCTTCGTCCACGCCCCTGGTCCCCCCAAAACCACGGCGAGTGGAACCCGAGGAACAGGTTGTCGCTTCGGAACCGACTGGGACTGCTCTTCCCCCATCAGACACTCCCTCGCACAAGCGGTGCGTGGAATGCGGCAACGTGTTTCACTTCAAGCTCACGTTCTGCACGTCGTGCTGTCGCGGGGTTGTGGCGAGTGGAACGTGGGAACCTGCGGTCGCACCACGGCCTGGAGGAGCCAGTGTTCCGACCGACGATGATGTCGGGACGGGAGATGAAACCAGTGATGATGAGAGCCATGGCGAGAGCGGGTCTCCGGAAACACTGACTAAAGACGATGCGGAGACGAGTGAAGCGTCAGACAGTGATGATGGCGTCTCCTCGTCATCCGAATCGTCCTCCGACGAACGACAAACACCGAATCACCATTGGCAACACGGAGGCAACAGAGCGATGACGGACGCGTTGTTTGGGTGATGGAAAGTAATAAATTGAAATTGATGACTTCAGAGGGGACAATAATACTTCTCTTTATTAACCGCACCTTACTCCACTTTATTCCTGTCCTTCTTCCCTTTCTTGCCCCCGAACACAACCTTGCCCACGGACCTGCAAATCATCACCCCCCAGTAAAGGTTCAGCGCGAACGGGATTGGAATTGTTACTCGAGCAATCGTCGCTTGCCATCCCGGAACTGATGTCCAATCCGCGTTCCAAAAAGCCCAAACCAAATTAGGCATGACTATGATACGTCCGGCGAAGAATGAGATGACGAATAAGAGCTGGACGAGCATGCCGAGCGGGGTGTTTATGGTCCCTAAACTCAACATTGCCCCCCGTATCCCCAAAAACGGCGAGCTCAACTCGCTCAACACGAACCAGTTTACGAAAAACGTGAATGACCCGAACAGCACGGCAACGGGCCAGAAAAGAATCGACAAAAGGTGGTGCCATATGTACAGGTGATAGGTCAGCACGCCGTTTGCTTTTACCGAGGCTTTGTACCCGATGATCATGCTAAACAGGTCGAAGGTCATGTACCCGATTGCAAGGGCGCACGCTATTGATGCGTTTGGATGCACGACACTGTTTGTGATTTCGAATGTGCCGGATTTGGTCAACTCGGGGAGCCTGGTGAGCGCGGGAAGCACCATGAACGGCGCGAGGAACCCGTTCAAACTCATGTTCGGCGTGAAGTAAAGGTTGTACCGTTTGCTCTCGGGTAACGAGTCCTGGGGGTATGGGGGGTCGAGGTGAGCCTTTTTGTTCGTTTAGGGATGATGTAGGGAAAGCGCGAGATGTATACGTACCCACTTGGCCTTGCAGATGACCTTCGCCGCGGTGGCGCCCCACACCAGGCGCAGCAGGATGTGGCCCACCAGGCTGGCGGTGAACCACGTCGCGAAACTCACGAGTTCAGTCTGGGCGACCATCGTGGAAAGGCGGTGATGGACGACGCGATGAGGTTTAATGGAGCAGGGGCGTTGTGTCGACAATATATATTTTTATCTCAGAGGTGCATCAACCCGCAGTTCCCATCAGTGTCGGCTGCGCCGCCGCGCTCATGATGCCCCCCCGGACGGTATGTGCGTTCGTGTTGGCGCTCACGTTATCCGCGCTCGTCCCCGTGTCCACCACACGTCACCTGACCGGCGACGAGCAGGTAGAGAGAGACAGCTTCGGGTGGCGAAAACACGTCGCTTCGGGTGTGGGGGATGTTGATTTGGACGGCCCGTGTACCGTGGATCGGGTGGACGTGCGGGATTTCCCAACCCTGCACGACTTCCACGAAAGGCACCGGGCGAACGGCGGTCTACCCGTCGTTGTGACCGGTCTGTTCGAAGGGAACGGAGAGTTCCGAACGATGTGTGGTAAAGATGCATTGTTGCGACAATGGGGCGACCATCCAATCGTTCTAAGCACGGCGAACACGCATTCGTACGAAAAGAAAACGAAATCATTAAGTGATTACGTCGAACAGCACGTCTCGCGACCTCAGGACATCGCAACGCCAGGCAACGAAACGTTGTACTGGTTCGGAGACAACGACCACAAAGCGTGGAGTACGCATTTCGAAAAATACCATTTGCCGCCGTTGATTCCAAAAGACGCGGACGTCGCTCTTTCCTTCGGAGTCGGCGGGCCCAACTCAGGTGTACCGCTACACGTGCACGGCCCTGGTTTTTCCGAAACAGTTATAGGACGCAAACGGTGGTGGCTCGCGCCGCCCAAGCCCAAACCCCGATTCAACCCCAACGCCACAGCGCTGGAGTGGGCGCTGAATGAGAAAAACAAAGAGACAAACTCAAACTCCAATCCGATTAACTTCCTCGCCTGTACCGTCTCCGCGGGCGAGGCTATTTACTTCCCCGACGGGTGGTGGCACCTGACCCTGAACCTCGACGATTCAGTTTTCATGTCCAGCTTCGTGAACTATAACTGGGAACAGGAAGAAGCGAAAGATACACACGTGGACCTGGACGATCTGTTTGAGCTTTAGTTTTTGAAAAGATAAATAAAAGACATAAAAATAAAACAAAGCATCACTTTCATCACGAGAGATATCACTTACTTCTCCGTCAGCGCCCGCACTCCGCTCCAGTCACTGGGCGCCTTCCAGTCGCACGCTTCCATGTGTTGAAGCAACACGCGCGACGGTCCATCTTCCACACCGTTTCCGTTTCGGTTGCGGCGGAAAGTTCCGGCCGCAACTTTCTGCAGAAACACCCTCGCGTCCGCCCACCGCCCTTGTTGGTACAGCTCGAACCCGATTTTGAACTGCTTTAAAAACTCGTCCGTGACGTCGGTTCGCATCGCATTTATATCCGGATGCTGCAAAAACACATCCTCGTACTCCACGAACGAGTGCGAGGTGAATTCCTTCCCAAGCTGCTGGTCGCTGAGCTTGTCCGCGAGCTTATCAGGGTCCTCCGCGGCGTCGGGCGCGGGGGCGGCGTCGGACGACACATCGAACGTAAACACACCCATGGGTTCAGAAGAGCCCTTGACTAGAACCTTGTCAATTTCTCGCAGACGATTCTGCACCCCAACTCCACACAGCCCCACGAACGTGTCGGAGACTAAAATCGGGACGTCGAACTGCTTCGTCGCCGCCTCAAGGCGAGCTGACAAATTGACGTTCGGAGATAAATAACTCGCGTCAACTTTGTGCTCGCTCCCGATCGCGCCTTCGATCGCCCACCCGGCGTGAAGCCCGAAGCCCATGTTTACTTGGAACCCAGATAATCGCTTTTTCAGCCGCGCGTCGTTGGTGTACGTGTTCAGTTTTGAGGAGCGTCGCAGACCAGCGATGATCGCGACGAATGACGCCAACGCATTTTCTGCAACTTTTTTAATCTCGTTTTGGATTTCTGCACTCGCGCTTTGCGGGTTCTCCACGTCCGCCAGCATAACGCCTTCGGGGAACTTCCACACCAGCAGAAACGCGTCTCCTATGTTTTTGTTCGCTGACCCACCGTGCAGATGTACCTCCATGTGCACGATCTTCCCGATCGTGTTCACAAACTCCATCACGCCTTCTTGAAGCACCTCCGTGGTGTCCGTGAAGTTTCGGATATCACAAAAGCCAAAAATAGCAACCATCTTTTTACCCGGGATCATCGGGTCGATCGCACCGCCTTTCCGGATGTTCGCGGCGATGATCTCCGATCCGGCCTCGCCAAACCCCACTGCTAGTAAGCCACATATCTTTGCGATGGAGTTCTCCAACAAGAGGGTCTCCATCTGCTCATCAGGCGGGGGCTTCTTCTTCTTCTTCTTCTTCGACTTGCCGGGTTTATTTCGGGAACTCTCGCCGTCGTCGTCCGAGTCTTCGGCGTTGAACCGTTTCAGTGGGTTTTCTGAAACTTCCCGTACCTTGCGAACCATTCTTTCGATTGGTTTCAACACGAGGTTGTGCGCATCACGCGAGAAGAACAGCGCACCAGCACCCAGCATGAGGCACACGAACACCGTGCGGCACATGTTCAGCGCGGCTTGCGTTTTCGTCGAAACTCGGTCGTCGAAGAACGCGTACGAAGGGAGATAGGAATAGTGCATCATGTTCGTGGACTCAGCGTTACTTGAGTTATAACTCAAGGAGTTGTCGTCGTTATAGACCGTCAACTCCTCCCCAACATACGCGGCGAGTCGGAACTCCTCGCAGCGCAGGTTTGAGCCGTACGCTGCACCGTGCAATTCAAAGTTCGTATTGTTGTCTTCGTTCATCTTCTCGCCGAACACCACCAGGGCGTAGAGCCCGGGAGTGGAGGAGTGGTATAAATTCACGCTCGAGTAGAAACCGGTCGGGTGGTTGATTGTGGTGTTGGTATCTTTTGAGGAAGTTGCAGTATCTGTAACACCACTCGTAACACCCAAACTCCCTTGTGCGAAATAGTGTAACACCCTCAGGCCGTTCTCCCGGAACGAGGCTTCCGCGTACCGCGGGTACGTGTTTAGGTCGAACCACGGGAGCGCAAACAGCATACCAAGTACGCCGACGATGACGCGGCGCGTGGTGAGCTCGGAGAGTTTCTGGCCCACCCTGGTTTCGTGCGACACCGTTTTTTTCTTCTCTGACTGTTTACCCAGTGACGTGTTCATACAAGTACTCATTGAACTCGTCAATTCTTTTGAGGCACCTAAATCCTCGTTACCTTTCACCACCACAACCTCCACCACGGAACACGGTTGGTCGGTCTCGGGAGCGTCGAGGTTAGCGAGTTTAGGGCCGTGAGTGGTTTTCTTGTCACCTTTTTGTGTAACCGGAGACTTGTCCGTTGACCAAATAACCTGCCTTAAGTGCCACAAGCGCACTAGCCGTAGCACGCGTGCAAACCTCACGACGCGTACGATGCGCCCTGCTCGGGTGCCAGCGCGTGACGCCCTCGCTGCTCGTAAAAACGCCCCGTCCACGGTATCGCCGTCGGCGTTTACGCTCGCAACGAGGTCAGGCGCTGCGAGAATATCCAGACCGCCGGCGCTCGACTCCACGAACAGACACAACTCTTCGGAGGCCAGCCCAGATACGTACATGAACGACGGCACGTCTAAAAGCATGCTTAACGTTGCTACTAAGTCCAGCCAGAAGTAAAACCCGAGCGCATAGCCCTCTTTGGCGATACACAACGCGATCATTTCAGCCGAAAACAGCGTTAAACAGACGTAGGTGATTCCCAAAAACACGGCGTCGTCGTCTTTTGCGAACAGAGACAATCTCACGTCATCGCCGAACAAGCTCCAAAGCGCGATTAGGGTCATGAATCCGGCGCCGAAGGACCCTACCACGATTGACACGATCTTCTGCTTGTACTTTGGGACGGAGGGTGACGTGCTGATCGGCGAGTACACGTTGCTCTTCGCGAAGACGCTTCGCGTTCGCGATCGGCGGTTTTGAATTCGCCCGCCCGCTGCGTTCAACGTAGGTCCGTTCAGCGTAGGGTTGGAGTCCTTACGCCGGCTGTGCAGTTTCCAATTCGTATTGTGAGGAGAGCCTTGGACGCCCTCACGCGCCGCGGTAGGGAACGCGCTGTCTTGCCTTCTTCGTGAGGCTTTCTTCGGAAGCGCGAAGGAACTTTCCAGCGCGGGTATCACAGGTGTTTGTTCTTGAGAAACCTTCACAGAGTCCCATGGCACGCCTTCTTCGAAAACATCACTTAGAGGAGAGTTTGTGAAGCCCTTGCGTGGCATATGAGACGATCGTAAGCCCGTGAACGGCGTGTCCAAACGCATGCGGGGCAGCCCCGCGTGCGGGGAAACGTTCGTGGACGTTTGGTGGAGATGATGCGCCGAAGTAGTTTCCGCAATTGACGGTCCTCCGTTTCCATCGGATGAGGGATCGCGGCCGGGTGAGAGGCGCGAGGCTGGTCGTAGGCGGCCGTTGCCGCCCCCGGCACCGGGCGACGAGCGTGGCGGCGTCATTTCAAACGTCTACGTGGGGTATGCGCACGCGTTTAAAGTGACCCTCGGCGGATAGGTCCCTCGAACCTCGCGCGTGCCCGGTTAGGCTTCGGGACCCGAACCGTCGAGTTCAACGCCGAATCTCGTTATCGACGAAACGTCGCGCGGGTTGGACCCAACGTGCGAAGTCGGCGCACGTTTAGCTTCGCGGGGACTGCGACGCGAACCAAGGTGCGGCACACGACGGTCGGGGAAGGCGGTCTCCGAAAGCGATGCGTCGACCACGTTGCCGTGCGTCGTGGTATGGACGACGACAAGCATCTTTTCCCGTTTTGGCGTTTTTCTCGGAGCTCCGAGAAAAACGACCGACCGAGCTCTCGTCAAACTTGAAACCACGAGGAAAATGCGCGACCTCGGAGTACTACGACCCGCGCGGTGACGTCTTGGCACGATGACACGCCGAGCTGGTCGTGCGACCCTGGATGTGGCGTCCGTTTTGGTCGCAACCGCGGTGTTCGCGTCGCTCGTGTGTATCGCCTCGGGTGACGTGCACACGGTTGGCGCGAGATCTGAAAAGCTTTCAGCCGGAGGAGGGGTCACGAGCGTCTTCCACCGCCCGCCCGCGCACCCCGCGCTTGACTTGAGCGATGCGCGCGTGTCACGGAGATCGCGTCCAAACCAACGCGTGCTGCGTGAGACTTCTGCGACCGCCACCGAACCCGATACCCCCGAGCAGGTCCACCTCATCCCGTATGGCCCGAATGCGATTGTGGTGGTGTGGGCGACTGAATTGTCATCAACCTCCGGCGTCGTCGACCCAGACGCGACGGTTGCGTACGTTCCGCAGACTTCATCCGGATCAAAAACATCAACCAAATACGCTTACATAGCAACTACCGCGTACACCGCACAGATGTGCTTGGGTGAATCTATGAGCGTCGATCCGGTGATGGGCAATCGCGAGCCGGTGGACTTGGATTTTTTAGTGCGACTCGCAAACACGTCGGCGTGGGCGCCGACAGACGCGGCTAACTATGAATTCGTGAAAAATGCTGACGGTATCATCCCTAAAAAATGGTTCCACAATCCCCCGTGGGAGAAGGCGATATGCTTGCGGTACAACAACCCGGACGCTCAGTACCAGTCGCCGTTCATTCACACAGCGGTGATGAAGGGACTGGCTCCGGGTAAGACTTACGAATATATTTTGCCGGGAGATGAGATCTCTCACAATTCTCGAACGTTCACCTCCCTTCTTGGACCAGGTGATAAGCACTCCGAAAATAAGCCACTAGTGCTCGGAGTAGTGGGCGACACCGGGCAAACGGAAGTCACGCATGCGGTATTTGAGCACCTGATGGGCACTGGCGACGACTCGAACGACTTAGATTCAGATTCAAATGAAAAACAAAAAATCGATTTGCTTCTTCACGTGGGCGACCTTTCGTACGCGGACGGGTACGCGCCGCGGTGGGACTCGTTCGGGCGGTTGGCGGAGCCTTTGCTGAGTGGGACGCCTATGTTGATCACCCCGGGTAACCACGACGTCACGTTGAATGGATTAGAATCAATCGCGTTCAGAACCCGGTACCCGTCGCCGCATCGTTCGTCACAATCGCCGTCGCCCGACTGGTGGAGCCTCGACGTGGGGCTGGCGCACGTCGTCGGGTTGAGTTCCTATGCGCCGGGGGGGGCACGGAGTGAGGTGCTCGGCGAGAAGGATAGAACTAGTGATACTAATACTGATGCTGACATGAATAGCTTCGGAATCGACGGCCCAACAGCGAACGCGATGAAAAACTGGTTACTCCGCGATTTACAAAAAATAAACCGCGAGAAAACCCCGTGGGTAGTAGTGATGTTCCACGTCCCGTGGTACAACAGCAACGAGGGGCATTTCAAAGAAGCAGAGCGACACCGGTGGGCGCTTGAGAAGACCCTATACGAGTCAGGCGCTGACATTATTCTAAACGGCCACGTGCACTCCTACGAGAGGTCCATTGGCGTGTACGACTGGAACGTAAACGAATGCGGCCCTCGACATATCGTCATTGGCGACGGCGGGAACTACGAAGGGCCGTACGGGGGTGGGTGGCGGGACCCGCAGCCGCAGTGGAGCGCGTTCCGGGAAGGCAGCTTTGGAGCGGGACGGCTTGTGATTGTCAACGAAACCACCGCGACGTGGGCGTGGCACAGAACTACTTGCGTCGAGGCTGGGGGTACCACTGTCTTCAACGAAACTTGGTACGCGCCGACTGGTGACGATGGTGTCAATTGCAAATCAAGCAACGACGTTTCAGCGCAAGCCATGGAAGCGGTTGACTCCATCACGATCCATCGGAACACAAACACGTGTCCCAATAAAAAGGCAGGCACAGGGACAGGAAGTCGGTCTAATGACGATAACTCTGATGACGATAGCTCAGGTGACGACTCTAGAAAGTGTCCTTCCTTGCACAGATCCTCCTACGCCGCCGCGATTGACATCCTGGCCGCTTTGTTGACTGGATCGATTGCGACATCCGTGTGGGCACTACTGCAACTTCGCCGCGAACGGAACGGATCGAACCAGTTCAGACACACACAGCTCACACTAGGAGATCATGAAAACCTTTAGAAGACTCGAAACGATAGCAGGGGCGATATATAGCACACCATAAATAGCAACACGTGCGTAGAAATTACAAAATACAATCGCGTTCCGTCCTACCTTCGCCCGTTCCCCATCCACCCGCTCGTCGTGTCCTTGGATTTGCTCTCACCGTATTTGTCCACCCCCCCTACTTTCCATCCCCCCCCAGAGCCTTCCCGCCTTCCCCCCCGTCGCTCCCTTTCCGAGAACCTGTTGGAGGAGTCCTCGAAATCGAAGCCATCCGTATCAGTATCATCCCGGTCCCTACCGAACCTCCCCCGCGCCGCTTTCCGCTTCAAAACCTTCTCGTCCTCCCGTCTGGTTTTGAACCAGGCGACGATTTTCGAGCGCGGCAGCTTTGTCGCACGGTGCACTGCGTCCACCATCGAGTCGTCCGGGAACCTGTCTTGATGGAAAACCTTTTCCAACGTAGCGACGTTCGTGGCGCCTAAACGTTTCTTGCTGTAGCCCTTGTACGCGGGCATGCCCTTTGGCACGTGCTGTTGGTTAACATTTTTCAGGTACGCGGTTTGCGAGTCGTAATCTGAATCAGATTCATTCCTCGCGCCGCTCCTCTCCTCAACGCTTCGGTTATCCTTCAGATCGTCGTAATCACGGCCGTCCGCCCGTACACTCGGGTCAAACGGGTCAATTTCAACGGACGCGATCATTTCGTTTTCCACTGGGTACTTCTGGGCGAGCTCCTCTTGTCTTTTTTTGTTCGCCTTGAGCCAATCAAGAACGTCTTCCCGTGATAAATCCAAATCCGCGGCTAAATCTCGGATTGGGACTTGCCTTCTTCCTCGAGCCAGCGCGCGTTCCAAAATCGCGGTTTTGTACGCTGGAAGTGTGGGCGCAAGAGGCGCGAGATTAGCAAACAACGCCTCCCAGTCCTCCTCGTCCTCGGATGCACGGACCACGAGTCGTGCACCTCTTAGTTGTGTAATACGTGTCGGGCCTTTTGCCGCCGCCAATTGCGCGTTTCGGGGGGGCAAACGATGGGACGCGCGAACACACCCGGGTTTAACTTTTGAACATGTCTTCAAGGATGCACGTCGACCAGAACTGACGGCACAGCGTGCGAACGCATCAACGAGAACACTCATCGTGAGGTGCGCACGTGGTGTGAATACCAGCGGCGGAGGGAAGGACGACGTGAAGAATTGCACTTTAATGAGAGAAGCAAAAAGTGATTGACTGCAAAATTTTGACACCGTGAAATAAATGAAGTATCGTCTCTTCCGTGGTTACAAACTAGGTACGTGCCTCCCTATCTCTCCCCCCCTCACTTCCCCTCTTTTCTCTCTATGAACTGCCAGTTCGCAACCAACAATTTCTGCGTACACAGCAGCGCGTGTTTCCGCACGTCCGGGTCGTTGTGCGTTAACAGTTTCATGGTTTTTTCCTTCCCGCCCAGGTCGGTGACGAGAAAACGCCCCGCTGGGTAGTGCGTGGCGAACTCGCCGAGGTCGTGACACGCGACGGATAGGGTTTTGGCTGATTGATCAGAGGCAGCAGCACTACCGGAAGTAGAGTCAGTAGATCCTCCTTCAGTGCCCAAAATTGTAATCAGCACTCGCAGCAACGCACAGTTGTTGTCCGTTAATTTGGCAGCGTTTTCCCTCCAGAACGATTCGTCCGTGTGCGCGGCAGACCAGGTCATGGCGCCTGAACTTAATTCGCTCTTATACGAGTCCCAAGAGCTAGCATCCCTTGATCGATCCTTCGACCCGGATTCCAAGTCCCCGAGCGCGTTCACCAGCTCTTCGTCTTCAAACCCCCTTTGCTGAAGATTTGAGATTGTTTTCAACAACGATTGCTCGTCCTCGCCGCGCAGGGCGTGCGGCTGAACCAACGCTGAAGAGTTAGACGCTTCGTCACCACTCGCTTCGCGCCCCCCAACGCCACTCGTTCCCTCAGCGATGTTCCGCAGCGCGAGAATCGCAACACGTGCAACTTTTTCCTTCGTCGCGCGCTTCGCCACGTCCATCAGGCCTTGTATGAAGCTGCCTCTGCGCATCGCCGCTAAAGCAGGGGGGTGGAACGTGAGCAACCAGCAACACAGCGACACTTGGTACAAAAGTTGCACGTCGTGCTTGGGCGCGCCGTTGGAAGTGGTGTGAGTTATTATATTATCAGCATGCGTATCGCCTCTGCCTTGAGAGTTGGAACTCAACGTGCTACCACTGACTGACGTGGCGTAGAGCAACGGCGCAAGCAGATCTACCCCACCGGAGTGCGTCACCAACGGGCGGACGTCGCGCACGCCCAGTAGCGCCGCGAGCGCGGAGACGACCGACGGCACCGCGCGCGTCGGGTGCGACGGTGACCGCAGCTGCGCGCAGCACCACTGCACAAGTTGTACGATAGTTTGCGCGGCGACGCCCATCGGCGCGGCGGTCGCGCTGGGCACGGCGTCCCCTCCGCACGCCGCAGCCACTGCGCTTAGCCCCAAGTCCTTCACCAGCCGCTGGTCCACCAACCGCGCCAGGCAAAACAGCGCCTTTTCCTGCGCGAACCAATGGGGCTTGGCCAGGATGCGGAACAAATCAGCGTACGCATCGCCCTCACCAGCCCCGGGGGCGTTGTGGAAGTGCTCTGCGCTTTGCTTATCTTCTGTAAACATCTCCACGATTAAAGACAACACGTAATCCGCGGTGTCCTGGTGAGACACGTTGCGAAGCACGTTTAGTAAAGCTTGAGCGAGATCTGGCCCGGACTGTGGTTGGAAGAGATGAGGGGAAGGGTTGGTCAGGGATTGGGTTGTACAGGGTCAGGATGCGTGAACATGGAAACGGTCGTGCATGTCATGATTGGGTATGCTGGGTACAGACAAATCGCCGTACCTGCTCCAGGAACGCGCGTCGCGCGAGCGCGCCTTGGTCGTCGTAGCCTCGGATGACCCGCACGTCCGCCTCGGTGACGAGCCGCGAGGCGAGCAACGAGTCCCATTGCACGGTCCGCGCCAACACGGACGCGATATCGTCCGTCGCAGAGATCATAATGTGTAGCTGTATCCACTGTGCGCCCTCTCCGCGCTCCCCCAATGTGACCGCGCCGAGGCGAGGAGGCGCCTGCAGAGCGAACGCTCGAAGCCAAAAAATAGAACCACAAACATTTCACTCACATCGTGCTGCAGGGGATGATGCGGGGATGTCGTGCAAGTAGGGACGGGTTCGAGACGTATGGAGCTGTAGTCTGTGACACCGAGGCAGATCCGAAGGTCAGATTGATGGAAAGATCTCCTTTCGCGCTTAACTTCACGCCTCCACGCAACCACCAAGGCCCTACCCCTCGGGAGACTGCTCCCTACTTAGTAGGCGCGCGCGTCCGTGGTAGCGACGGCGGCGCAGTAGGATTGGTAATACTGTGATCGAATATACACGGAAGAGAAGATGATGTCACGAGACGAGTAAGTAGAACAGCGCGATCGAGATGCAGAGCCACCTCGCGCCATCGTCGACGATGTCCCGAATGGCTGGCGCGGGAGTCCCATCGAGTTCCTCTGGACGCCTCGGTGGGCCTTCCGGGCGCGGCGCGGTGCCGGTGACGACTGCGGCGGTGATGGCGCATCGTCTGGAGTGTCGATCGACATCCGGACGGGGCACGTCCTCGTCCGCGGCGACCCGCGACGTCGCTTCGCGCGTCACCGGCGGGAGGTTCTTATCATCAGGTAAATTTAGGTGCGAGTCCGGCCCGGCACGGCACGGTCGTTGCATCGATCGAGCAGGTTTGTCTTCGCGTCACGCTTGGGGATCGTCGCTACGACGTACCAGTGAAAGCGGAAGCGACCCAGGACGCGTCAGCACGTGTTCGGTGAGCGACCCGACCGCGGTGATCTGCGCGGAATCTTCATCGGACGAGGAGATGGACGACGAGACGGTGACGCCTCGGAAGCCGACGCGACGCGTGACACGCCCGGCGGGTGCTGCCGTGATGAAATCTAAGGGCTCGGATGTAGCAAATGACACACCTCCTCCACCGGGACTCGGCCGCGCGCGGTACCGGAAACGACGCACGAGCCGCGAGCGAAGGTGGGATCGACCGATGGATGAAAACGTAGTTACACAAACGAGTGACACGCAATCGCAACAAAAATACACACGAGACTCTGATGCGTCTGCGGATCACTTCAAAATGACCGCGACGGACACCGTGGACGGCACCGGGACTGCGTCCGCGGACAGAGCCGCGGGAAATGGAGGGTGGTCCGCCATGAGATCCAACGCGCCGCTCACAAACGACGCTAATGCAGATTGCGATCTCGCGGGTGCTGGGTTCGGCGGTGACCTCGGGGGAGGCTCCGGGTTCGGGAACGGCGGCGACGGTTTCGGTGGAAGGGGTAACGGTGGTAACTCAGGAGGCGGTCGTATCTACCGCGGCAAAGCTTTAACCCAGCGGATCAAGTATTTAGGCGATCGCAGAAAGCTAAACGAAGTGCTTGAATTAATCGCGCAATCGCCGATTCCGGAAACCACGAACGGGCGGAGGATAACAATCGGGGCCGTGATCGGGGCGTGTTGTAAATGCGGAGACCTCGACAGGGGGATGCGTTTGCTGCGCCAATTAGACGGGCCGGAGGGGTGCGGCGCAGGCGCACCCGCGTACTGCGCGCTGATACAGGCGCACGGCAGGGCTGGGCGTTTGCGAGAAGCGCTTGAGTTACTGGAAGCGTGGGAAAAAGGCCGCGGTCCACGCAACGGGAAAATCGGCGTCGGCAGGAACGGCACGATATACGTCGCTGGGAGTTTGAAGTGGGCAAAGAAAGACGTCCCGTTAAGAGGAGAGAAGTGGCGAGACGAAATGGGAGTGACGTGGCACGCCCCCCGGGTCGCACAGTCGCGGATGCTGCTCACGATCTTGGACGCGTGCGCGTCGTGCGGCGACGTCGCTCGCGCGCGCGCGTTGAAAGACAAGCTCTTGAAATGGGACGGCCGCGTTGTGGACGGCCGCATCGCGTTCGACGGCGTGTCAGACGCGGAAGCGGCTTGGAACGCCGTTGCCAAGGCGCACGCCAACAGTGGTGACCCCCTCACGGCTCTGTCCGTGCTTCGCGAGATGGAAACCGCGAACGATGACCCCGTGGTGCCGACGCAAGTGTCGTACAACATCGCGCTGAAAGCGTGTCAGCGTGGCGGCCGGCCTGACTGGGCCAGGGCGCTCATCGTGCGCATGCGCGCCGTCGCCGCACGCACAGGCGACGTTGATATGTACCCAGACGCGGTGTCGTACACCACCGCAGCTAGGGCGGAGGCGGCAGCGGCCCGGGGGTTCCTGGGCGCCGAGCACGCGGGCGGCGTGGAGGCCGTGGACGCGATGTACGCCGAGGTTCGCGGACCGCTCGGCCCAAAGCCTGACCCGCAGTGCTACGGCGCGATCATCGACGCGTTCGTGGCTTATGGCGATGTCGCACGAGCGTTAGCCGCCGTATCCGCCGCGGAACATGAACCGAAGATCGACTTGCCGTCCAGGGCGTATTTAGGCGTGATGCGCGCGTACGCCGCAAACGGGGACGTCTTCGGTGTCGCGACGCTAGCGGCGAGGCTGGAGAAGGAACTCGCGAAACGCGTGCATAGACGGGAGTCTAAATCGGGTGAGTCGAGACGTTCGAAGAAAGAGCCTTTGGAAACTACTTCAACAAGTGACCCTTCTTCTTTCTCGGATTCTTCATCGATCGCCGCCGCTGCTGCTGCGGCGATCGGGGGTGACCTGAGGGGCACCAGTTCCACGCTAAACGCGAACGTCGAAGCCGAGGTTGTTATGTGCGAAGCCGAGGCGAAGGCGGCGGCGGGGGACGCGGCTGGTGCGCGCGCCGCTTTAGAGCGTTTGAAACGGTTAGACTACGGCGCGTCCTCAAAGGTGCTTCGTGATAGGTCCACGGAGCTGCTCGTTTCGCTGTTCGTCAAGGATATCGTCGGGAGGAATGATACGGGTGATGTTTCGCAGCCGCAATTGAGTGAAAACGACGGAATGCAATCGCCCGATTTATTAGAAGCGGTGGGCGACGCCTTCGTTGATTCCGATTCTGGGTCTAATAACTCAAACGTAAAGGACACTAATCAAAAATCCATGTGGGGCATCACACAGGCGCTTGATTTGATCGACAGCGCGTGGGGGTTCGCCTCACTTGACGAGGACGACGAGTTCCTTCCATCGTTGGACGAGGATGACATCCCGGTTCCGAACGCGGGCGGTTTTGGCGATTTCTTGAACGGGGCGGTGAAGCGAAGCGGATGGAGCGACATCTCGGAAGGCCCGTACCCAGGTGGCGGCGATTTCACGAACACCGCGGACTGGACATCACCCACGCTGAGGTCACCAGAGGCTGCTGATGCGCTCGAATTGTGGACAGGCGCGGCGTCGAGGCTGTTCGCGGGCGACGCCGAACCGCTGGTTTTCAAATCCGAAATCGATCCGAGTTCGCTGTTATCGGACTCCACCGACTTGGGCGCTACGCTGGACGAGGACGACGACTGCGTGATTGATTTCGATCAGTATGATTCGATGAATGCTTTTTCAGGAGAGGACGCTGAATGCGGTTCGAACCAAGGTCCTGCTTCGAAGCTTCCCAACGCGTTCGTGGTGCGCAGTGACGCGAACGCGGGCCCCGCTGCGGCGGCGGTTGGCAGAGACGTCGTCGCCGTCGTTGTCGATTCCGATTTGAAACCGGTTGGAACGTTGTTGGGGTCGTCAAACGCGAGTGAGATCGCGCCCAACGTCAGCGTCGCAGACGTGATGGGCCCTGTGCCTACGATCATATCTGGCGACACGGCAACCGTCGGCGATGTAGCCATCGTGTGCGCCGCCGCGACCTTGGACGAGCCTGTCGCGGTGGTGGACAGAAGCGGACGCTTACGAAGAGTGCTGCGGAGGGAAGACCTGTTACTGCCCGCGCGTTCGCGGTTGCCGCGGAAGAAGAACGACCCGAGGTAGTCAGAGTGCGGACGGGAGTACAGACAGAGAGTCAGAACAAAGGAGAAACTATTATTTCAATTCAAGTATTCTTTACTATTAATTATGGTATCTGTGCGCATACGTACTCTGTGTATATCATGAACTCTCTGCCTTCCCAATCTTCCTCGCAATCCTCTCCCCCGCTCTCAGCATCTTGACCCCCGCCATCGCGGCGCCGAAACCGTTGTCTATGTTGACGACTGTTACTCCTACGGCGCAGGAATTTAGGGTTGCCATTAACGGTGACAAGCCCCCCATCGCAGCGCCGTACCCGATAGACGTCGGCACTGCGATCACTGGGGCGTCCACTAACCCAGCTACAACAGAAGGCAACGCGCCGTCCATCCCGGCGACGACGAGGATTACATCTGCTTTCCTTATTTCGTCTAGTTTACTCAATATTCGCTGTAGCCCAGCGACGCCGACGTCGGCGATCACAGTGACGTCGTCCACGCCCATTAGGCGAGCCGTCGTCGCGGCTTCCTGTGCCACGGCTAGGTCCGCGGTACCCGCGGTCAAAACTGCGATTTGGCCGGGGACTTGTATTCTTTTTGGGGCGTCCTCGGCGCCGTCCAGTTGCACGATTTTGGAAACAGGGTCGTATTGCAGCGATGCAGTCTCATTCAGCTTTCGCATCTCGTCCCACGTCTCCAACTCCACCCGGGTTGCCATCACCGCGTTTTGCTTGTCCCTCAGCGCGAGCATGATCTGCAAGATCTGACCCGGGGTTTTGCCGGGGCCCCACACCACTTCGGGTAAGCCCGTGCGCTGGGTCCTGCCCAAGTCGAGCTTGGCGAAGTCGCCAACCTCAAGCGTGCTGGCGCCGGGCACGGAAAACGCGTCAGGCGACTCGGGGTCGTTCGTGGCGCGCGGTTTCGGCGAAACACGGCGGGCGCTTCGAACGCTTTGGTGTCGACGGGTATGTACCCGAGCGAGATGCGCGGAGACCGCGGGGGTCGCGCCGAGGGCGCTCCACGCGGCGCACGACATTCGCGCTTCGAAAAGTGAATTCCAACCATCGAGAAAACTTTTCTCGGATGATGAAATTAAATCTCTCGCCGCCGCCTTGCCAGAGTGACCGGCACGCGGCGTGTGTTGCGGCACACTCGCGATGTCGAGCGTGTACCAGCTTGAGCCCCCCACGGAGGGGAAGGTTCTTCTGACCACGAGTCATGGTGATATTGAAATCGAGCTCTGGGCGAAGGAGTGCCCCAAGGCGTGTCGTAATTTCGTGCAGCTTTGTTTAGAGGGCTACTACGACGGGTGCGTGTGGCACCGTATTATCAAGGACTTCATGATTCAGAGTGGGGACCCGAGCGGGACAGGAACGGGGGGAGAGAGCACGTACGGCGCCCCGTTCAAAGACGAGCTCCATTCAAGGATCAAGTTCAACCACAGAGGCCAGGTCGCCATGGCGAACACCGGCCAGAAGGACACAAATGGGTCTCAATTTTTCGTAACTCTCGAGCGGTGCGACTGGATCGATCGTAAGCACACGATTTTCGGAAAGGTCAGTGGGCACACTATCTATAACGCTATTCAAATAGGGGATGTGGAGGTGGAGGGCGACCGGCCGGTGGATGAACCGTTTCCGAAAATAATGAAAACAGAAGTGCTATGGAACCCGTTCGAAGACGTCGTGCCGCGAGAAAAACAGATTGAAAAAAACGAAGAAAACGAAAACGTAAAAAAAAAGAAAAAGGAAACCAAGAAGCTCAACCTGCTTTCGTTCGGGGACGAAGCGGAGGAGGAGGAGGAAGTGGTTGGAAAGTTTGGGAAGGCGAAGGTGAAGTCAGTGTTTGATGGAGTGCCGTGCGATGACTCCAAAAATAAAGGCGAAGGAAAGTCGCGAATGATCCAACCGGGATCGAAGGAGGAGGCTGAACTATTGCGAAAAGACGAAGAGGAAAGGTTACGGTTGCGGCGGGAGCGCATGGAGAAACAAAAAGAAGAGATTGTCGAGAAAGAAAAGAAGCATACGAAAGATAGTACTGTAGACAAACCTCTTGATGACACCGATACTGGCTTTGAGACCAAAATGAAACGCGACGTCGCGAGCGAGCGCGAGAAAGCCGCGAAGGAGCTGGCGGCGCTCGAGGCGTCCGCCGAGGCGAAGCGGCTGCGGAAGGAAGTCAAGGCGGAGGCCAAGGTGAAGAAAGAGAACGAGAAACAAGAGAAGGAGAGTCAAAAACTTAAAAAACTCGGTATCGGCAGAGCCACAGTTTCGAAACATGAAGCCGAGCTGATGACTGCCGGGGAACAGAAACGCGTGGAGACGAAGCGCAAGCGCGCGAACGTAGCCGGGCGGGAGAAGGATCTGCTCGCGAAGCTGGCGAAGTTTCAGTCGGGGCTCGCGGGAGGTTTGAAAGCGAGCCACGATGCGAAGGATGGCGATGAAACAGAAGACGGTACCGATGAAAAGCATGACCCTGAAACCGGTCGCACTGGCGTTTCCAGGTTCGTGGCGCAGGGTTTGTACTACGCGGACGACGACGAGGACGACGCGTCTGATTGGAAATCGCATAAATTAACGTTTAAGGATGACAAGCGCAAAGACCCGTCCGCGCATTTTGCCTCGACTGACGATTACGTGGTGAGCGACCCGCTGCTCGAGAAGGGCAAGGGGAAGTACGCGAAGGGGGATACAGATAAAAAGAGGAACAACGAGTGGGCGGGGGGGAGTTTGACGTAGCGAGGTTGTGACACATTAGTAATTCTTTATTCACCAGTATTGTCATGCGAGCCGTCGCATCATCGACCGGTCCGAGATTTGAATAATAAAAAGGGTGCCAAGATTG